>Ga0099364_10009720_pt1 | contig 13322 bp, 10 predicted proteins | sample TergutTh196P3_FD_73070 | JGI IMG/M metagenome (GOLD analysis project Ga0099364, IMG submission 73070) | Microcerotermes parvus P3 segment gut microbial communities from Pointe-Noire, Republic of the Congo - Th196 P3 | ecosystem: Host-associated > Arthropoda: Insects > Digestive system > Gut ...
GAACCTATGACGTCAGGGTTATGAGCCCTGCGAGCTACCGAACTGCTCCACTCCGCGATTAACTTTTTTTATAAGTATATCATAAAAAACAAAAAAAGTCAACAGTTTTTTTTATTTTGAGTGAAACAATTCTAAAAAATCTGTATTTTTTTATTTCGCCTGCAGTTTTTTCGCCAAACCGAGGTCCCCTATATACAGCGAATTATACGCTTCGTCGCTCGACTCAAACGGTTTTTTGAAGCCGTTCCACTTGTCCGCGTTGGTTACCATAGGGTTCACCCTGCCGGTTTCACCCTCGCGTTTTGCGATAAACGCCTCCATGCGCTCCGTCAAAAACTTCACAACTTCCGGCTCTTTGTCCGCTATATTGTTGTTTTCACAAGGGTCATCGATCAAATTATACAGCTCAACCGCCGGCTTGTAATGGAAATCGGGCTCAAGCGCGACTATCAGCTTCCACTCCGGCGTGCGCCAGCCGTGTTTTCTCATCCAGGTCGCCTCAGTTATATACATCTCGGTCTCCTGTTTTATTTTACCGCCTCTCACCAGCTCCATCATATTGCGCCCGTCAAATTTTATGCCCGGCTCAATCCCCATAACATCGAGCAGAGTGGGTACAATGTCTTTATGCTGGCATATATCCGCGAATCTTTTACCCCTGCCCAAATCCTCGCAGCCTTTGAGTTTTACTGCGAAGGGGACGACCAGAGTGGGTTCGTAGGTTCCGTGATGGTCAAAAAAGCAGCTGTGTTCAGCGAGTGTTTCGCCGTGGTCGGAGGTGAACACCACAAGGGTTTCTTCCTCAATGCCGAGTTCCGCGAGTTTTTCGAGTATAATTTGTATACAGGCGTCCATATATGCGGCCGCCCCGTCATACTGCGCCGTCACATATTCGGCATCTGTGCAGCCTTCGGGAATCCATGAAAGTATAAAATCCCTGAACGGTTTAAACCCGCGCAGTTCATCAAGGGATTTATTGTTCGGGTCAAATTTGTCGCCCTGGTAATACATCTCCGAAAACGGTTTTGGAGGCAGATAAGGAGCGTGAGGGTCCATATGCCTTAAAAACAGAAAAAACGGTTTGTTTCCGGTTTTATAATTTTTTGCGAGAAGTTCGAGTTCCGGCAAAGTTACCTCATTTAAATTTTCGGCTTTGTGTGCCCGTCCGTCTTCGCCGGGGTTCCAGCCGTCAAATTCCAAATATTTTTGATACCCTCTGCCGCCCACATTGCCGGAAAAACCGACGCAGCTTGTGTTGTAACCGGCCTCGCCGAGTATTTCCGCGAGCGTTTTGACCCCCGGAGCGATATCCCCCTGATGCCGCAGAGCCACAACGTCTGTGCTGAAAATATCAAGCCCGGTCATCATAGAGGTATAACCGGGAGTTGTGGGGATTGAAGGGGCGAAACAATTTTCAAACACCACCCCGTCCGAAAGATATTTTGTAATGTTCGGTGTGGTTTGGCGTTTGTAACCGTAAAGCGACATATGGCTGCGCCGCATGGAGTCGAGTCCGAAGAACACAAGATTTAATTTTTTGTTTGTTGGCATAAAATTTTTCCTCCCGCCGCATTAAATTTAATTATTTTTTAAAACTCACATCTCCCGCCGGCCTTCGAGCGCCTTAAATAATGTGACAGAATCGGCATATTCAAGCTCCCCTCCGACAGGCAGTCCATATGCCAGCCGCGAAGCGGCCACCCCGAAAGGCTTGACAAGCTGTGAGATATACATGGCTGTCGCCTCGCCTTCAACGTTTGAACCTGTGGCGAGTATCACTTCGCGCACCTTGATTCCGGCTATCGCTTCACCGTCGGGCGTCTCGCTTAAATTCACACCGTTTATCCGGGCGAGCAGCTCTTTGATGCGTATGTCGTCGGGTCCGATACCGTCCATGGGCGACATTACGCCGTGGAGCACGTGGTATACCCCGTTGTATTCTTTCACTTTTTCAAACGTCGCGATATCCCTGGCGTTTTCAACAACGCACAAAAGCCCCCTGTCACGCTCGGCATCGGAGCAGACCGCGCATATCTCCGCATCGGACAAACTCTGGCATATCTTGCAGGTGCGCGTTTTATTCTTGGTTTCAATCAGGCAGTCCGCAAATTCTTTTACATATTCTTCGCTTGAGTTGAGCATAAAAAACGCGAGTCTGACCGCCGTTTTACCTCCGATTCCCGGAAGGGACCTGAATTTTTCGATCAATGTTTCGAGCATCGGCGAATATCCTGCCATGTTACATTAACCCCATTCCCGGCAAACTCAAATTCCCCGTTATTTTACCCAGCTCCTCAGCGTTGGTTTCCTCAACGCGTTTGATCGCTTCGTTGATCCCCGCAATAAGGATATCTGACAGCGTCTCTATATCCTCAGGGTCGACAATCTCCGGTTCAATCCCGATGGATTTCACCTCTTTTGTACCGGTGATTTTGATTTTTACGGCGCCGCCGCCCGCTGAAATTTCATATTCGCGCGCGTCGAGTTCTTCCTGCAGCACCGCCATATCTTCCTGCATTTTCTGCGCCTGCCTTAACATCGAGTTCATATCCTGCGGGCCGCCGCCCATCCCTTTAGGTAACCTCACTTTCAAAATTTCATTCCTCCTTGAGTTTTTACTTTATATTTTGATATCATCGATACTGTGCCCATTCCCGCTGAATTCGGCTTTTTCCTGCAATTCAACCGAAACCGTACAGTTTCTTCCCGTGAATTTATCCGCGTGTTTTTTTATTACGGCGATGTTGTCTTTTAAAACTGCGGCTTTGAGTTCGCTGTCAACCGTTATAACAATGTTATCCCCGTCAAAACCGCATACCGCACCTTTCATATATTGTGCAGCCAACTTGTTTTCTTTGGCGGTTTCTTCGATAATTTCAGGGTAAGCGGCAAATTTTCCGTCTGTTTTTGAAGGGGTTATCCCCGCCGCCGTATCAATACACATCCTGCAGAGCAGCATCTCGACCGCCACCCGTTTATTCGCTGTGTATCTGTTCAGTTCCGCCAGAACCTTACCCGCAAGATTGTAACATTCAATCAGCTCAGCGTTGTCAAAATCCCGTGAAATCCTTATTATTTCGGCGGTATCCCCGCTGTCCGCGCTTATATATCCGCCCGGTTCAGCCATTATTTTCGCCACCTGTATATTTCTGAACATTTCGAGCAGCGAAGCGCAGAAACTCGCGCAGTCAAGCGAAGCGTCGTACATCTCCCAAAAAACGGAAAGCGCCGAAGCCGCATCTTTATTTTTTATACATTCACAGATTTTTATAATATTCAAGTCATCAAAATGCCCCGCGACACGGCAGACATAGTCCGCTGTTATAACGCTGCTGTCCCCGCTTGCCGCAACCTCGAGGATACTCTCCGCATCGCGCATAGCTCCGTTTGCCAGTCTCGCGATCAGATTTACTGCGCGGTCCTCTATTTCTATGTTTTCAGCCGCGCATACGGTTTTTAATTTACGGGCGATCACTTCTGCGGGAATACGCTTGAAATCGTGCCGCTGACACCTTGAAAGGATTGTTGCGGGGATTTTATTTATTTCTGTTGTGGCGAGTATAAAAATAATATGCGGGGGCGGTTCTTCAAGCGTTTTGAGCAGCGCGTTGAACGCCCCTGTTGAAAGCATATGAACCTCGTCGATTATATATACTTTTTTTTCTGTGCCGCCGGGTGTAAATGCCACCTCTTCGCGTATTTCGCGTATGTTTTCAACGCCGTTGTTTGAGGCCGCGTCGATCTCGATAACATCGATAATACCGCCCGATTCTATACCCGTGCAGACCTCGCAGATATTGCAGGGGCTGCCGCCGGCAGGGGAGGGGCAGTTCACCGCTTTAGCCAGAATCTTCGCGCAGGTTGTCTTGCCTGTGCCGCGCGAGCCTGTGAACAGGTAAGCGTGCGAAACTTTTTTGTTTATCACCTGGGTTTCAAGAATTTGCGTTATATGCTCCTGTCCGAAAACATCCGCGAACGTTTTCGGACGCCATTTACGGTATAAAGATTTGTATTCAGCCATTATTTTTTTCTCGCTTTCATTAAAAACCGGGTGTAAAAATAAAACCACACACCGCAGCTCGGGCGTATAACCACACGCGGTAACCGTATCTCTCATTCAGAACAGGCAGCCTCGCGGCACATCGGAGAAATCCGCTTAATGCTGCTCGGTTCCCCGCCTGACATGGTTCGCAGCACCCGATTGCGCAAGACCCATTCGTCATCATGAGAAAAATACGGACCAAAAGACCGTACAATTATAGCTCTTACTGCGGAATTCACCCCTGCTGCTGCGGGTTGCAGGTTACAGGGCACCGCAAACTCCCCGGCTAGTATGGTTTTATTTTCGCACCCGGTGATCATGCTTGTTATATTATATCATTTTAAAGCCGATATGTCAACAGCTATATTTTCAAAAAATAAAATTCCGGTTGTGTTTTTTTTATTTTTATGATATAATTAAATAAAAATACCGATAATTAAAAAACAGAGGACTGCAATTATGCCTGTAAAATCATGCTGTTTCACAGGTCACAGACCCAAAGCGCTGCCCTGGAAAAACGATGAAAACGATCTGCGATGCGCCGCGCTTAAATCAAAAATCAGAATCGCGGCTGAAAATTTGATCGTTGAGCGCGGCTGTGAAAAATTTATCTCCGGTATGGCGCGGGGCGCGGATATTATATGCGCGGAGGTTGTTCTTGCGCTTAAAAATATTTATCCGCATATAGACTTGGAGTGCGCCGTGCCGAACCGTATATTCGCAAAAAGCTGGCCTGAAGCCGAGCTGCGCAGATATACAAGCATACTCGACCGCGCCGGAAATATTAAATTCATCAGCGAAAAAGAGGTTTACAATATCAGGGATTTTATGCGACGGAACATATATATGGTGGATTCTTCCGATATCGTTATTGCGGTATATACGGAAGGAAAAAGCGGAGGCACGGAAAATACCGTGAAATACGCCAAAGCTCAAAACAAAGAGATTATAATAATTGACCCGGACGCCATCTAACGGATTAACGGAAATTTTACAAATACACCCAAAACAGCTTAAAATATCTGTTATATAATAAAAAATATACAAGCCAATAAAATTATGAGGTAAAATGTTATGATTAAAAATTATAAATTTATTATTTTAACTGCGGCAGCTCTGATATTTTTGCTGTTTTTTTTGATATCGTGTTCAGAGGCGGAACCCGGCTCAGCCGAAAACGATAATTCCGGCATTGTGCCGGACGCGCTTGAACCGGAACCCGAAAAACAGACCGAACCGTTCCCCGAACCCGATGTGCCCGAAGCCGATTACGGCGGAACAGCTTTTAACGTGCTTTACCCGTTCTGGGGCGCGTTTGAAACCCAGCTTTTCGGCGACCCGGAAACCTCATACGCAACAGAGATGGATGATGCGATCTGGCGGCGCAACACCAAAATAGAAGGGCAGCTGAATATCAGCTTTAATCCGATTGTACGCGGTGAGCGCGGCAACGATGCGATCAAGGAAATGCTGACTTTGGTGAGGCAGTCGGTTATGGCGGGAGACGGCGCGTATGACTTGGTGTTTATACACCCGATGGCTGATCTGGGCACATTCGCGCAGGGTCAGCTGCTCAGGGACTGGAACAAAATGCCCCACGTCGATTTGAGTAAACCGTATTGGAACCAGTCCCTCAAAGATACCCTCGAAATAAACGGCATACTGCTGTATGCTTCAAATGACGTAATTATCCCAAGCCCGAGCGTTATGTATTTCAACAAAGAGCTTGTCAGGGATTATAATCTGCCGGATCCTTACGATTATGTCAGGGACGGCAGCTGGACGTGGGATAAATTTTCCGAAATGGCAAAACAGGTGACAAGAGACCTTAACGGTGACGGTATATTTGATGAAAACGATCTTTACGGATTTTCCATACTCCTCGACGGCTCGCCCATGATAAGCATGATGCACGCCTGTGACCAGTATATCACACGTTTTGATGAAGAGGGTATGCCGGTAATCGATATAATGAGCGAAAAACTTGTTTCGCTGATAGATATGATTTATGATTTGGTATGGACGGGGAACCAGACATTCACCTGGACGACAGATATTTGGTCGGAAGGACCGGTGAGGGAGCTGCATGAAAACTTCTTCCCCAAAGGTCACGCGCTTTTCACCCCGGGTTCCCCCAGTCACGGAGCGTCTGAACAGTACCGTGCCATGGAAGTGGATTTCGGTATTCTTCCTTACCCCAAATACACCGGAACACAGGAAAAATATATAAGTTTAAATCACGCGGGGCTTATGGTTATTCCCCAGGACACCAAAAATCCCGAAATGGCCGGTATTGTCACAGAGCTTTTGGGCGCGGAAAGCCTCCGCTATACGATTCCGGCGTATTTTGATATTCTTCTGACCCACAAAGGCGTGCGCGACGATGATTCTTTGGAGATGATGGAGATAATATTCGGCAATATCGTATATGATTTCGGCTATAATTTCAGCAATTTTACCAATATCGCATATATTGTCCCAAGACTTATAGCCCAGCAAAGCACCAATATCGCTTCATTTTACGAATCCAACGCCCCTTCTGTCCAAAGGGACTTAGACGCGGCGTTCAGGAATATTATGGAATATGAGGGTTTGGATTATTGACTTTATTTATGTAAATCAACAAAAACAAAGAGGAAAGAATAATTTTAATGAAAACAAAATACAGAATTATACCATTTATTTTATCCGCTGTTTTATCCGCCGCGCTCGTTTTTCCGGCGGCAGCCGCGGTGCGGGCGGCGGATATACCCCCGCTTGGTCCCGACAATATACATTTCATCAACGGCATAACATACACAGAGCACCCGTCCGGCGTCGGGAATTTTACGGACGAGCTTGTCGCTGTGCTTGAAATCGCGCCGGACGCCGACGCGAAACTGCTCGCAGGGGTCCCGCATTATGATTATTTACAAGGATACGCGACCCTTGAACAGATGGCAGAAGCATATACCGCGGCCGGTCATGATGTTATCGCCGCTGTCAACGGCGGGTTTTTCGGGCTCAGAAACCCGCCCGGAGCACAGGTTGTGAACCAGGGGGTGTTTATCCATGACGGCGAGCTGCTCAGGCACTGGGCGCCGCGCGGTACAAACGATTATGTCTCACAGGAACACTATATAATCGGCACATTGGACAACGGCGATTTTTTTTACGGGCATAACCCGCTGCACACAATGCACATCAGCGTAAACGGCGGGGAGGAACGCGAGCTTATAGCGCTTAACAGCCCGCGCGTTTCAGAACAGCCGCACTGGCGGGACCTGACCCTGCTCACCGACAGATTCGCCGAGTCTATCCCCTCCGTTTCCGGCACATTTGCGGGAACTGACGTAAAACTTGAAGTTATCAGCGGGAAAATGGCGTTCGGCGAGGAGTTTGTCATGCGTGTTGTAAAAACGGCGCATACCGCAGAGGCCGGCGCGTATATCGGCAAAGGTTACGCGCTGCTCACAGCGGCAAACAACGGCGAGATCAGGTTTTTAAACACGCTGCGCGAAGGGGATATTGTGACAGTAAAAAATAATTTTACAAACAGACGGGGAACAAGAACCGACTGGAACCGGGTCAGCCAGGCGATACCCGCGAACTTTTTACTTATAGCCGCCGGCAGACCGCAGCCTCTGCCCCGGCAGCCAAACGCGCTTGAACCGCTGTACCCCGATATAACGCCTAACCCAAACACCGAAACCCCGCTCCCGCTGCTACCCGGACAGAACACCAAACGGCCGCGCACCGCTTTGGGCATACGCTCGGACGGCACGATGGTTTGGGTGGTGGTCAGCGGCAGCGGGAACACAGGCATGACAATACCCGAATTCCAAAGCTATCTGATGAGTTTGAATTTGCATTATGCCTGGAATTTCGACGGCGGCGGCAGCTCCGCTATGCTCATAGGCGAAAAACAGACGACCTATTCCAACGGAGCGGAATCAAATTACCGCCGCCCCGTTGCCAACGGGGTCGTTCTGGTCATACCCCCTCTGCCGGACAACACCGTTGAAATCGTTATCCCGCCGCAGAACACAGAGTTTATTCAAGGAAGCAGCGGAAGTGTTTATGTAAGAGCCCGCGGGGGCGCGGGGGAGCTCAATTATCAATGGTATCAAAACGGCGAACCCGCAGGGGATAACTCCCCGGTATTTGTTATGCCGGCGGACATCGCGGCGGCAACCCATGAATTTTATGTTGTTGTGAGCGCGGAAGGAGCCGAACCCAAAACTTCAGGTACAGCGGTTGTCAGGGTGAAGCTCCCGTTTGATGATATAAATGATGACGATTGGTTTATCCGGTATGTGAGCTCTGTTTATAACTTAGGTATTATGTCCGGTGTAAATCCGGGAATGTTCGGACCAAATTCAACTTTGACGCGCGGGATGCTTGTTACCATGATATACCGTCATGCCGGTATGCCCGATATTTCCGGTCTGAACAATCCGTTTACCGATATACCGGAAGGCGAATGGTATACCGGCGCGGTGATTTGGGCGGCGCATAACGGTATAATTCAAGGCGTCGGCGAGGACAGATTCGCCCCAATGCAGAATATCACCCGTGAACAGATCGCCGCGGTGATATTCAGATATGCGGAAGCGGCCGGATTCAGTCTGCCGGAAAACAACGGCGAACCGGACTTTACCGACCGCAGGGATATAAGCGATTGGGCGTCGGACGCGGTGGACGCGGTTTTTAAAGCGGGGATTATAACCGGCAGACCGGGCGGTCTGTTTGATCCCAAAAATGAAGTTACACGGGCGGAAGCGGCGGCGATCCTGCATCGGTTCACAGATATTTATTGAGTATTTTTATTATTTCATCAAAATCGATCGGTTTACCCACGTGGGCGTTCATACCCGCTTCAAGACAGTTTTCGATATCTTCGCGGAAAACATTCGCGGTCATCGCCACAACCGGAATTTCTTTAGCGCGTGAAACCTCAAGCTCTCTGATACAGCGGGTAGCGCTGTAACCGTCCATTTCGGGCATCTGTACATCCATAAAAATCATACTGTATTTATCCGGAGCTTCGCTGAACATACGGACGGCTTCTTTTCCGTTTTCCGCACAATCGATTTTAAGCAGAGTGGGCTCAAGCAGCGCCAAAACAATCTCGCGGTTGATCTCGATATCTTCAGCGAGCAGTATGTGTTTGCCTTCGTAACTGATTGTGCTTTCTGCGGTTTCAAATTCCGGCGGCTGCAGGGTTATATCGGTAAACTCTTCATCTTCGGAGAGTATGCTGATATTGCTCCAGATAACGTCGGTGCCGCCCGCCGTGTTTTGATTTGTGCCCCGGCGGTTTTTAAATGTAAATGAAAAAAGCGAACCTTTGCCCGGCTCCGAGTTCACCCATATGCTGCCCCCCATCATTTCAACGATGCTCTTTGAAATCGCAAGCCCGAGCCCTGTACCCCCGAATTTACGGGATGTGCTGTTTTCAGCCTGCTGAAACGAGTTGAACAGGAACGGGTGGTGTTCGGGATCTATGCCTATGCCCGTGTCCTCCACATCGATCTGTATGGTGCAGATATTATTTTTTTCGTTTGTCAGCCGTGCAGTCAGGTTTATTACTCCTTTTTCATCCGTGAATTTAACGGCGTTCCCGACAAGATTCGTTATAATCTGGAGCAGACGCTGGTCGTCGCCTATAAGAGTTTTAGGGATCAAGCCGTCGATGCGTATATTAAAACTCTGTTTTTTTTCTTCAACGCGGAACCCGACCACATTGATAACCCGCCGCAGCATATCTTCAAAATTATATTCTATGGGCGAAAGCTCTAACTTATGCGCTTCAATTTTTGACATATCGAGAATATCGTTGATAACGCCGAGCAAATGAGCGGACGCGCCTTTTATTTTATTGAAACAATACAGCATTTTCTCTTTTTCGGCGGAAGATTCGCCGATGGTTGTCATACCGATAATCGCATTGAGCGGCGTCCGTATCTCATGGCTCATATTCGCCAGAAACTCTGTTTTCGCCGAATTTGCGCGTTTAGCTTCTTCCATAGCGTTGTTTATATCGGTTATATCCACAAACCGCAGCATAATCCCGGTAGTTTTATCGGTTTCATCGGACATTGGAGTGATATGGATAGAAAAGATTTTTAAAATCCCTTTAAAATTAAAATCGATCTCTTCCTCGATCATGACCGTGGTTTTAGCGCGTACAGACCATTCGACCGCTTCGGTTATTACATTAAGATTTTCTGCTGTCATTATATTTTTCAACACATCTTTGTACTGTTTACCGTTGATAAGCCCGAAATTCACAATACCCGCTTCAAAAAGAAAGGTTTCGGAAACATAGGCGAACCTGCCGTCAAAATCAAGCAGTAAAAGGATATTTGTGGTATGTTTTAAAACGAGATTGAAAAATTGGCGTTCTTTGTCAAAAGAATCTTTCATTATGGTTTCAATCCGGTTTGACGCGGCGGAAACAAGCTGCGTTTTCGCAAGATTGGTTTCCGCCAGCGAAAGTTTTCTTTTAAGCATACGGTTCTCTTTTAACAGTTCATCAGCCGAAAGACCGTCATTATTTTTAATGTCACTCATAACTCTACCCAAACCTTTTTAAATTCTTTTTTTGGCTCAGCTCAGTTTACATAAAACGATGGAATAATTGTGAAAATAGTTCTTCAGCTTACCGTCCGTATCGGGAAGAGGACATATTTCGCCGCCGCTGTGAGCAAAGAAACAGCCGGTATCCATCGCCGCTTCGGTGACTATTCTCGCCTCTGCGGTGCTGTCCGCACCCAGCGTAAGGTATCTGGCTATGCAGGAATAACCCAGTATGACGCTGTCTTTTTCTTTAAATGATTTTAAAGCGTCTCCGGTTATCTGAAGCACATCTTCGCCTTCAATCGCCCCGAGCGCCAAAGTCGCATTCTTCGGCATGGCGCCTCCGCAGACAGCGTATCCTTCGGGCGTGACGGAAAAAACCCCTCGGGCGACCGGTTTTGTGCCGTCGTTATGGTCGATAACCAAAGGCACAATACCGAGCCCCATAGACAGCTCCGCTCTGGTCAGTCCGATTTCTTCGAGATATTCAAGGGCGGTTTTTCCGTTGACGCCCATTAGGATGTTACCGCTGGACTCCGTGATTACCGCTTTTTGTTTTCTTATTTTGTTTTCGTTAAGGGCCGCAACTTCAAACCAAACGTCAACATCACCCCAAACCGCTCCGAGCACCACCGCTTCGCGGAACATTTCCCCGTTATATATCGTTGAAGCCGCAGAATAATCGACTGTGTGGTCGACGGCCACCGTGCCGAAAAGCGGCGCTCCGTTTAAAACTTCATCAATAGAGGAGAGCAGCATATCACCGCTGAGGTTATACATCAAAGGAAAATAACTCAGCACAAGGGCCGGGTTTTCTCCGGAACGGTCTGTTAAACCGGCTGCTGCTGCGGCTATGTTTTTTTCATAATCTTCAGAAACGGGGATCATCGCCGTTTTAAAACTGCAGTCGTCGCTTGTGAGCACCGTTATGCTGAATAAAATTTGATCAATCTCACGGCCGGCGGCGCTGAGGCAGGTTGTCGCCCCGATACAGTCGAAAGGCAGAGCTTCGCAGATCGCTTCGAGCGCGCCGGTTTCGGCAAATTCGCTGAAACATGAAATGATTCCGAGGGAATTTTTTAACAGATTGGCTTCGGGCTTGACCGCTTCAAGGATCTCAGCCGCAGCCGCAGCCGCATCGTCGATCTCTCGGGTGACGGCGATAATGGATTTTATCATAAATATGTTCCTTTCTTTAATTAATTTAATCGAGAGCCAGGAATTTTTCTATCATAGTTTCAAGCTGTGTCTGCGCCCTTGTTGCAATTCTTTCATAGCGCGAGACAAGGTCGGACTGGTAGCTGTCCACCATATTCATGGTGAAAGTGCCGAGATCCGCCCAGTTATACATATAGCCCGGGTCATAAGTCATCGAGCTGAAAATCACGTCCATCGTCATAATCGATTCCTCATCGCGGGAATGCTGGCCGGCAAGGGATATATCATAATAAGCGGGGGTGAGTATATTTTTGCCCAGCGCGCCGAGGTGCTGTATGATCGCTCCGGTTTCCGCAATGTCGGGGTTTGACACCGGTATACAGAAAGTGGCGGCCACGTGCGGGTTCACCGAATGATAATATCTTTCCTGCGTTTCGGAATACAGCGGCATGGGCAGAATCCCGAAATCGGTTTCCATAGCCCTTAGGTTCGGTATCGAATGGAATTCATTCCAGTTAAACAACGCCTGGTTATTGGCGAACATAACGCGGCTTCTCTCATTGTCGCTGCCCACTCTCGACCAGCTCCAGAACAGTTCCTGCCTGAACAGCACTTCGGTGAATTTTTCGAATATCGCAACGGTGCGCTCGTTCATAAATGTTATCTCGGGTATATCGTCGGCGTTCTTTTCGGCGAATTTAACGCCGCCGCCGATGAGTCCGATGGTTATAATATCGCGGTATCCCACAATTCCGTATTTTTGATTGTCGTCCCATATCCCGCTGCCGTCTAAATCTTCCGAGACTTCGGAGCACATCTTTAAAAATTCGTCCATTGTCCATTTGTTTGCCGCAACCAGCGCATACGGGTCGCCGAGATTATAGTCGCGCACCATATCTTTGTTGAACAGGATAATGCCTATGGATTTTTTATACATTGTGCCGATATCCCCGGTCACCATATATAATTTGTTCGCTATGGATAAATCCTTGACCGCGTTCTGATCCCACCAGGGTTCGCTTAAAGTCAGGTTAGGAACCGAAAGCAAATCATACAGCAGACCTTCCTGTGAAAGGGTCGCCTGCCCGAAAGGGTGGTTATAGGCGAGCTCATAAGCGTTTTCACCGGCATTAACGGTTCTTCTTATGCCCGCTGTGCGGTCGGTTGAATGGATTGGGACAATATTTACATTGAACATACTTTCGATTTGTCTGTTCCTTGTGTAGACGGCGTCGTTGATCTGCTCGGCCGTCTGCTCGGCTGCGGTAAAATCCACATCGCGCCATTCGCCGCCGTCGTCTGGGTTGACCAGTATTCTGAACTCCCGTTCATTCCAGTCAAAAGTCTCCGCCGACGCCGTATACACTATGGGGCCGTCCGGCTGTACTTCGCCGTTATCAGCCAAATCTCCGTTTTCTGTTCCGGGTCCCTCGGTATCCCCTCCGGGGACGTTTTCGGTTTCGCCGCATGACGCCGAAATAATAAATAAAGCGAGCAAAAACGATAATATTAAAAATTTTCTCATGTTCAATTCTCCTTAAAAATTTAATTTTTAACATTA
>Ga0099364_10009722_pt1 | contig 13321 bp, 8 predicted proteins | sample TergutTh196P3_FD_73070 | JGI IMG/M metagenome (GOLD analysis project Ga0099364, IMG submission 73070) | Microcerotermes parvus P3 segment gut microbial communities from Pointe-Noire, Republic of the Congo - Th196 P3 | ecosystem: Host-associated > Arthropoda: Insects > Digestive system > Gut ...
TGGCCGCGTGTAAGGTGGTGTTGGAGGTGGATGACGTCGTCTTGGATTTCCGAGGCGCCCCTTCTATAATCGATCCCCGCCGCTCTCTGCATATACTGTGTAAAATTTCTAAAATATGATTCCGGCCGGTTTTCGGAGTTTTCAAACACGGAAGCTGTGATAAACCGGTTGTATTCATCGATATAATTCCTGTCGGATTCGATCCAGCGCTGCCCGTCGTAAATACTTCCGGTGAAACCTTTTAAATATATCACACCGCTGTTTATTCTCGGTCGGTTTTGAAGATTAAACTGTAAAATCGGGCGGTTTCTGAACCGCACCCCGCCCGCTCTGTATAAATACCCTCCGCCCATGCCTCCGCTGTAGCCGCCGTATACCCTTGTGTCCGAGCCGACGAGCGCGTGCTCCACCGTGCTTGTGAACATGGATAAAATCTGTTCCGGCCGCGAAACGTCGAACCTCGCCTCGGGTGAGATAAACTGCTGAACGATAATAACCGCCGCGAGCGCCGCGGCAAAAGCGGTAACCGCCGAAAACCCGCTGCGGGCAAAAAACCTTTTTTTCTCCGTGAAAACGGATTTTGACTTGATTTTTAATCTTTCGCCGAAACTGAGTTCCCTGAACGCTTTTTTCTTAGCCGCCGCTTTTTGTTTTGCCGCCTGTTTTTTATTTTTTAATTCTTCTTTTATTCTTTTCTTTTCGGCTTTTATGAGATTTACCGGTTTGGTTTTGCTTTTTTTAGGTCTGTTTTTGTCAAGTCCGTATATTTTCAAAAACAGAAAACCCGGTTTTTGATATGTTTCGAGCTGCCGGAGCAGCCGGTTGAGCCGCAGTATGTTTTCTTCGGGATTGAGTGTTTTTGCTATGGTTTTTATCTCTGTTTTTATGGTTTTGATATTTTTTTTATGTTCCCGCACAAATTCTTTTAATTTCAGTTTAGCGAGTTTTTTTTCGGGCAGCGCGCTCTGTTTATATAAAAACCGCGAAATATATCCCGCATCGAATATATTTACGGTAAAATGCGCGACCCAAAACGCCGCAACCAGCCCGAAAACAAAATACCCCGGGATAAGCCCGTAAAAAAATCCCGGGAATATAGCCGCAATCGATAGAATAACGGTGAAAATCACGTTGCTGCGCGAATATACAAAATAGGAAAACATAGCGGTAATCAGAATTATACCGAGTGTAAAAACCCATAAATATTGTTCGTGCGGCGTGGCGGCAGCCAGCTCACGGTCAACGAGCGCGCCGATATTGTATCCCGCTTGATTTATGGTATACATACACCAGTTTAAAGCCGCTCTGATTGCAGCGGCTGTTTCCTCAAGGTTTAAGCGGATATAAAGCGCCAGCGGCAGTCCGGCAAGAAACAGCGCGGCAAGTATAAATAAACGCGAAGGCAGAAAATATACCGCGGTAAAAAACAATAAATATTTTAATACCTCGCCCATAACCCAAAAAGCATTCACTTCAAATTTAAACGACTGCACAACGCAGAAAACAACCCCGCAGCAGCCCGCATAAATACAGAAAAATAAAAATACAGCGCCAAGCACCGCGCCTTTTTTTTCATGTATTTCACTTGTGTCCAGGTACACCGATTTAACTTTTTTATCAAAAGCACCAATCATCAATATTATCCTTTTTTATTTAGAATTTTTGCGAAATTAAATTTAATCGCGTAGGGGTAAACCTTGTGTTTACCCTATATCGGGCAGAGACTCTGCCCCTACCCTGCCCCTGTTTATTTTATAAAATCATTTAACAGCTCTTCAACAGCCATACCGCCGTCTTTGGCGTATCTGACTATATTGACCCCCGCAAGCGAGAGCCCGTTGACAAAAAACCCGGTTTCCTGTTTGTTTTTCAAATCGAAACACACGCATTTGATCTCGTTGTCGTCAAAAGCCGCGAGCTGTGAGAGTATATCCGCGGTCTGCAGATCAAGCCCCTGGTTGAACACATATATTATTTTGTTGTGCGGGTCGCAGATTTCGGAGTTTTTAAGTATTGTCTCCGCGGTGATCCCGTCAAAAGATACAAGGGAGACAGCCAAGTGGCTGTAAGCGGAGTTGAACTCGGCCAGGGTGCTTATATTATACCAGACAATACAGTTTTCTTTCGCGTCATACCAGTAAAGAGTGCAGCGTTTGTTTTCATACACGCATTTCAAAGCCACCGAAAGCGCCGACTCGACTACGCAGTCGCCTTCATCTTCCCACAGATCGGAGTCTTCAAATTCGTGCGCCTGCATATCGGCTATAATCATAATATTGTTATCATTCGGATGATCATAAACTTTTATAACCGGTTCGTCTTTTTTAAGGGAGAGCTTCCAGTGTATCGCATTCACGTTGTCCCCTTCGATATAATCGCGGATATGGGACACAATCGTCCTGTCTTCGCCGGGTTTGCGTTTGTTTTTTTCGTCACCTTCATCCGCTATGATGTTTTCGCTCATCTCGCCGTAAAGCATGATGTTTTTCGGCAGCACCAGCACTTCTTCTATGGTGTTTACATTTTTTTTCAGCTTGAAAAGCCCGAAAATATCATATAATTCTATTTCTTTTATACCGACCTCATACAGCCCTCGGCGCAGAAGCACTGTTTCATTCTTAAAATCAACCGTGCCGAAAGGAGCGATGGGAAAAGCGTATACCGTCTCCCCCGCGCTCTTTCCGCTGTCGTCGATTTGAACGAGTTTGATCTGTATCAGCGAAACGGGGAAAAATCCTTCATTTGAGATACGGATAAGCGTCGAGGATTTTTCGTGTTTTTCATAGATCTTTTTATCCAGCGCCACATCGAATTTTATAAACGCGTAACCCAGCAGCATCAAAAGATAAGAAGCCGCAGGCAGAATTATGACCGCAACAAAAAAAACCACGGTGATCCTGTGATACAGCGTCATTATAAAAACTACCGACAGCAAAAACGCGGAAAAATAATAAAATCGCGCTCTTTTCATCAAAAAAAGCTCCTCAATATGTTTTTATGGTGGACGATATTGAAAACCATTATAGCACAAAAATAAAAATTTGTCAACTATAAGATTTTTTTAGCTTAAAATATAATCTCTAACTATATTGACAAAATTGTAAAATACAAATATGAGCCTATGCTGTTTACTCCCATAATGCGTAAAGCGTTCTTGTAGTGGGCGTTGGATTAATATTATTGCTCTGTGTTGTATTACCTTCCGGCAACAAATAAACTCTAAGAATTATCGCCGCCGCTTCTGCCCGGGTTATATTGCTGTCCGAATTAAAAGTTCCTGCGTCGTCATTCCCCATTAAAATTCCGGTACGGTATAACAGATAAATTTCTTGCCCGTATTCATCGCTTTCTCTTACATCGGGAGGAACTTTGTTGCTTGTTGCTGCTCGCTTGTTCGCAGGTATAACATTTGAAAAAATATACGCCATTTGCGCTCTTGTAGCAAGTGCATTATCGTAGTTGGAAAAATCATACGATCTAATAATGCCGTTCCTCATAGCGTAATCGACATAAGTATCATACCAATTTCCGCCGCCGGAACCGCCAACAGCACTATCGCTTCCGGCATGAGCGCGTGCCGCCATAGTAATAGCTTGGGCGATTGTTATATTTCCATATGGGTTAAAAGTAGTGGCTGATGTACCCAACATTAGTCCTTCGCTGTAAACTCTGCTGACGGTGTCATAGAACCATTCGTTTTGATATACATCGGTGAATGGGATTGGTGAATTTGTTCTCCCGATAATTTCATCAGTTACATTGCCGCTTGCATCAGTTACATAGCTATAAGGAATGATAGTTCCGTCATCGGCAGTAAGATTATAGTTTGACGGAGATGTATTTGCTTCTCCATTGACTTCACCAGAATATTTTATACTATTAGTTAGTGGGACATTTTTATACACAACTTCACTACTTACATTACCATCAATAATATCAAATTCAGAAACTATGTAATCCATCGTTCCAATATCTGTGCCATTCATTCTAATAGTATATGAATCATTACTTGGCACAAAAATATTTTTAACATCATCATCAACAAAGATACCTATCCCATTCCCTATAGATCCATCTACAACGTTATCAACAACTTTACCGACCAATATACCTCGACTGTTATAAACTTCAATATCAACAGGACAGGCAATGCGGATATATTTTCCGGATAACTTATAGGATATATCTTCCTTAGATAGCAAACTATTGGCATCTGTAATCTTCATCCAAGCAAGGTACAATGTTTCATCATGAGCGTCTCTGATTTTAGGATTAATAAGAGGAATATTACCACTATTTATCACAAAAAACTTTGAAAGTGCTCCATATTTATTTGGTAACGTTGACAAAGCAAATAATTTTTTTATTGAAGCATCTTTCTCTGCTGTATTGGCTTGAACAGCACATACAATATCAAAATATTCCTTTGCAGTTATTTCATCAAGTCCTGCCTTATGTGGGATATTATAATAGGCAAACACATCATTTGCCAAATTATTCATATTGCGGACGAGATTCTGTACATCTGTAAATCCATTTTTATATCCGTCATATTTTTTGCCCCATTTTTCGGTCAATAGCGGCTCGAAAAAACCGTAACTGCCAAGGTCTTTGCTAGGAAATACAAATGTTTTCCCATATTTCCAAAAGCCCCAATCATTTGTCGAAAGGGGTAAATATGGTACAAAATCTTCTGCGTGTACGAAGTTGAAAATATTTCCATAGGTTGAACCGCTTATAATAGATTTTGACTTTGTTGTAACATTAGGAGTTGCAAAAGTATAGGTGAAAAGATTTTCCGAAAAGCAAAATTTTTCAGAGTCGATCAAATCTGCTGCAAGTAGATTTGCTACTGCCGCACCACGACTATGTCCAGTAATTAAAATTTTATTATATGTCGGGTCTGCCAACCCTTTCGCTTGCAAATAATAACCAAGTGTCGTCAGTAATTTATCTTTGGCAGTTTCAAAGCCTTTATGAACATCACTATAACCTATATCAAAATTACCATACCATTCACGGTTTGCAGGCGTTCCTCGTATGACTACAGTTATTATGTTGTAATCTCTTCCGTTCATATTTCTTTTTTTGCGTGCGAAGGAATATCCTACCGTATCTTTATCATTTGGGTTTACCGGGTAATTATGCGGATCGAAATCATAAAATTTTAGGTTTTTCAAAGTATCTTCAATATCTTCTTTTTTATATGCGTCACAGCTTAATTTAGCCGCAATTGTTGCAAAGTCATGGTTATAAATTTTTGAGTTTTGTGCTAAATATGTGTCTTTCCACATCATATCTTTATCAATACGTATTTCGTCAGGAGCAGGGGTAAAATCACTTACTTCGGTCGGAAACAACATATTTCCACTACCCCCCATTTCCTTTTCCAAGTCAAAAAACTCTATGCTGTATGTCAGCATCGTTTCCGCTCCGTTGGATTTTCTAATTCCGAAAAGATTTACCTCAAAAATATCTCCATCGTTAATTGTTCCAAGATCATTAAGGTTTGGTCGGAAAGTAATCGTTTTGCCTGAAATATTAAAATGGTTAAGCGAACGGTTCATATAATTTGCGTTATTTTCGCCAAGATTTGGTGTAGCTTCGTCAAAAATCCATGTTTTATTCCCGCGAGTTCTGGTCAATATAAGTGAAATATTGTTTTTATTAGGTGCTTGGTAATCTGCCCCAAGGGTTAAAGTCCACGGGTATGAAGGATTACTAAAATAATCAATCGGGAAATAGCCCGAATTCGGCCACGCCACATATGTATCTGCTACATCTGCTGTCCCTGACGAACGCGCTGTGTGAACATAATAATAATTACCATACATAGTTCTTCCATATATAGAGTTTTTAGGGTTGGGATTACTAAAATCATTCACATAACCAATACCAAACTCTTTTATGCTTGGATCTAAAATTGCTATCCTGTGCCCTGCGTTAGAAATATTATTTGAACCATCATCACCAACTAAACCGAGAATGGCATTTGCTGTATTTGCCATAGAAATATTGGATGAAAAACTTACATGATTCAATTCGCATTGGTCGTATCCGTCATTCATTCCTGCTTGATAAAATGTATCACTCATATCAGTAGGTTTTTGCAGATTATGACCAATCTCTCCTGTGACTGCCGCTATAACAGCTCTATGTTGAGCGGAAGTATTTAGTTTATTTGTCAGAGATATATCATCATAAGGTAAACCTGCTAAATACCGAACCATTTTTATTGCATTTTCTGCATCGTTCAGTAATTCATTTCTAAGAGAACCTGCTCGATGTGGCGCAGTTAGTGATGGGGTTTGGCTAAAAGCTGCATTTCCAACACTTCCCAATGTATAAATTTCCTCGAATTTTTCAAGGTCAACAAGAAGATTCCCCGTTACTTCTGAAGGATTATTATTAACCCATTCATCAAATTGTGTGTTAAAATCTGTATTGACATTAAAATTTGCAGGTTGCAACCTCCTTGCCATTTCAACAATAGAGGCACGGTCTCTGCTTCTGTCCATTCTGACGGTTGCCCCGGATGCCGTACCCGGCGAAAACATAAACATAACCCCTAATAACATCGTATAAACCAACACCATACTTATAACTCTTTTCATTACCCAAATCTCCTCCTTAGCAGGTTAATTTTTAGCCGATTGCGAAATTCATAAATATTCGGTTTTACCTGACCTTTTCGCAATCGCCTAAGGTTAATTTTGATTATTCATGTTTACAATTTCCCGATATCTTTGACAATTTTGTTCAGAATAGCCTACCATCAATGCAGGATTTTTAGATTCGATGATGGCATCTTCTTTGGACAAATTTGCGGGCGGCAAAACGCCGCCCCTACTCGTGATTCATATTTGTAATGTATAATTGGTGGACGATGAGGAACTCGAATCCCCGACCCTCTGCACGTCAAGCAGATGCTCTACCAACTGAGCTAATCGTCCGTGTTGTTATTTATATTATATCAAAAAATATCCGGTTTGTCAAGGATAATTTTTTTCTCAGAGCAAAGCTATACAGCCGGTAACGCATATTTCGGCGCAGTGAGAGCAGCTTGTGCATTTTTCATAATCCAGCACCGCAAGGTTATCTTCAAGCCTCAGCGCTCCCGACGGACATTCGCGCACACATTTGCCGCAGCCGATACACGCACTTTGGCATTTTTTTCTCGCGGCCGCGCCTTTTTCAATATTACTGCATAAAACCGTACTTTTTTTGAGTCCGCCTTCAGAGCAGTCCTCTAAAGTTATAAGATTATTCGGGCAGGCCGTGACGCATAAGCCGCAGGCTGTACACCGCGCTGCGTTTATTTTTGCGGGGCTGTTATCTTTTGTGTCAACGCACACCGCCCCGAAAGGACAGACGCTTTTGCAGTCGCCATACCCTATACAGCCGAAAGCGCAGGCAAATTCGCCGCCGTGAAGCAGTTTTGCCGCCGCACAAGTGAGCGGTCCTTTGTATTCCATTTTAACTGTCCTCCCGCTGCCCCCGCAGCGGACAACGGCAAATTTCGGAGCAAGGATTTCCGCCTCCACCCCAAGAAGTTCGCTGATACGCTCCGCCGTCTCCGCTCCGCCCGGCGTGCAGAGATTGGTTTTGGCGCCCGCTTCAAGCAGCGCTTTGGCATATCCCGCGCAGCCCGCATACCCGCAGGCACCGCAGTTTGAACCCGGCAGACATTCTTCGAGCTCCGCCGCGCGCTCATCGGTTTTTACAGCCATAAGTTTTGAAGCCGCGCAGAGAATGACGGACAGAACGAGTCCGATACAGGTGACGCATAAAACAGCTGTGATAATTGTGTTCATTGGAAAACAAGCCTTTCTTTTTTTTATGCCACTCCGGTGAATCCGAAAAACGCGAGCGAGAGTATCGCCGCCGAGATAAGCGTGAGCGGCAGCCCGCGAAAAGATTCCGGCGGGTCGGCGTTTTCGGTGTGTTCCCTTATACCGGCGAAAATCACCATGGCAATAAGGAAGCCAAGCCCCGAACCGAGCGCGTTTGTCATCGATTCGATGAATGTATATTCTTTATTTATATTTGTTATTGTCAAAGCGAGTATCGCGCAGTTTGTGGTTATCAGCGGCAGAAACACCCCGAGCGCATTATACAGCGCGGGGAGATATTTTTTAAGCGAGATTTCAACAAGCTGCACAAGCGCTGCGATGATCAGAATAAAAACCACCGTCTGTAAATACCCCAGCCCGTTCGCTTCAAGCAGATACTTCTGTACGGGATATGTGACGGCTGAGGAGAGCAGCATAACGAATATAACCGCAAAACTCATGCCCGCCGCGTTTTTTATTTCTTTTGATACCCCAAGAAACGGGCATATGCCGAGAAACTGGCGCAGAACATAGTTGTTCACAAGAGCCGCTCCGAGCATAATCGCCGCCAAAACTCCAAAATCCATTTATACGCCGCTCCTTTCGTGTTTGTTTTCGTCTTTCTGTTTGCAGAAAAGCGCCGAGGGACATCCGCCGCAGCCGAACTCTTTTTTTGTTTTATTTTTTGAGATTTTATTGACCGCCGCAACCAGCAGCCCGAAAACCACGAACACGCCCGGAGCCATGGTCATAATCGGGATATTGTAATCGGTAAGCACACCCAAAGAAACGCCGAACAGCGTTCCGCTGCCGAAAACCTCGCGCATCACCGCGATCAACACCAGCGCAAGAGTAAACCCCGCACCCATACCGAGAGCGTCAACGGAGGAGTCTTTAACCGTGTTTTTTTTGGCGTACATCTCCGCGCGCGCGAATATAACGCAGTTTGTGGCGATAAGCGGCAGAAAAATACCCAGCGCCTGATGCAGGTTATACGCGTATGCCTCAAGGAGTATTTGGGTAAAACTCACAAATCCGGCAATCATCACAATATAGCAGGGTATCCGCACTTTGTCAGGAATGATCTTCCGCGTGAGCGAGATGGTTATGTTTGAACAAAGCAGCACAAACATGGTCGCAAGCCCCATGCCCAAAGCGGAAGAAACACGGGTCGAAACAGCGAGCGCCGGACATATTCCGAGTGTCAGCACCAGTACAGGATTTTCTTTTATTATACCTTTCAAAAAGTTTTTCATCCGCTCCCCTCCTCTTTTTCCGGTTTATCCGGTTCTGCTTGTTCCTTTATGATTTCAAAAGCGGCAAAAGCGTCGCTTATCCCGTTTTTATAAGCGTTTGACGTGATTGTCGAGCCCGCAATCGCATCGATGCCTTCAAGATTTTTGTCTTTGCCCTCATATTCCGCGGCGCTCTCGAACACAATCGTGCCGAGCCCCTGTGTTTCGGCGTGTGAGAGCACTTTGGTTTTTATAATTCTGCCCTCCGTATCAATGCCGCAGATCAGCTTGATCTCACCGCCGTAACCGCCCGCGGCGCTGATCATAAATATAAATCCCAAGTCGGGTTCCGCTCTGTAAATTCCGGTTATACTTTTCGGCAGCCCCGAAGTTTCAACAGGCTCAAACTCTTTTGCTCCGGGTATAATCTCAAGCTGCGCTTCCTGCGCCCGCTCCTCCGCCGCCTGTTTTATAACCGGCTCTGTGAGCCTGTTTCCCGCAGCGAGCAGCAGCGACATCAAAAAACATACCGCAGCCAAAGCGAAAACCGGCGCCAAAAAATCTTTCTTCATCGTTTTTTAATCCCCCCCAGCGGTTTTGTCAGCGTTAGTTTATTTATATACGGAACAACCGTATTCATCAGTAAAATCGCGAACGAAACCCCTTCGGGGTAACTCCCCCAAAGACGTATTATCACCGTGAGTATCCCCGCTCCAAGCCCGAAAATAAAGCGTCCTGTGCCGGTTTGAGGAGTGGTGACATAATCCGTCACCATAAAAAACGCTCCGAGAAACAAGCCGCCCCCAAGCATATGATACAGCGGCATATCCCCGAAAACCGCAGTCAGAATAAACACAGAGCCGATAAAAGCGAGCGGAGCATGCCAACTGATAACGCGGCGGATCAACAGATATATCCCGCCCAGCGTGAGCGCTATCACACTCGTCTCCCCAAGGCAGCCCCCTCGGGTGCCGATTAGCATATCACTTATACCCGGAAGCAGCCCGGTCTCCCCTTTTGCCAGCAGCGCAAGAGGCGTCGCACCCGCGGCGGCATCGGGAATAATCACCCATGTGGTCATTGTTCCCGAAAATGCAAGGAACATTATGACACGCGCTGTCGCGGCGGGGTTAGCGAAATTTTTTCCCAGCCCGCCGAAAAGCTGTTTTACCAGTATAATCGCAATAACGCTGCCGAGTGCCGCCTGCCAGACCGGGATCCCTACAGGCAGATTGAAAGCGAGCAGTATACCGGTGAGCGCGGCGGACAAATCTTTTACCGTCGTCTTTTTTTTCAGCGCTTTCTGCCAGATCCATTCGCTCAAAACGCAAAAAACCACGCATACGCCGACAATTAGCGCCGAGCGCGGTCCGAATATCGCAACCGATGCGATAAATGCCGGGCACAAAGCGATAATAACGTCGAGCATAATGCGCTGCGTCGAGGATTTATCGCGTATATGCGGTGAAAACGATACGGTGAGTTTATCCATATTTAATTTTTTCCCGCCTCCCAAAGTAAATTTTTTGCCGATACCATAACCTGAGCGAGCGGTCTTTTCGCCGGGCAGACATATGCGCAGCAGCCGCACTCAAGACACATATTAACCTTATATTTTTTAAGCAGCAGGGTTTTTTTCAGTGCAAACGCATCATCTATACAGGACGGCATCAAACGCGCGGGGCACTTTGATATGCAGCGCCCGCATTTTATACAGGCGGTTTCTTCCGGTACGCGCGCATCGTCTTCAAGAAAAGCGAGCACAGCGTTTGTAACTTTGACAACAGGCGTCAAAGTGTCCGGCACCGCCGTACCCATCATCGGTCCGCCCATTATGATTTTTTTCACACCCTCTTTAAGCCCCCCGCAGAAATCGAACAATTCGCCGATCGGGGCGCCGATTGGGGCGATCACGTTCTTCGGCTTTGCGACCCCGCTGCCGTCAACGGTCACACACCTTGCAATAAGCGGCATTCCGGTTTTTATATATTCCGCAAATACCGCAACGGTGGTGCAGTTTATAACGGTACAGCCCGCGTCGGTGAGCCGTCCGCCTTCCGGCACGATCCTGCCCGTGATGTTATATACCAAAACTTTGCGCTCGCCCTGAGGATAAAGCGAGGGCAGCGCTCTGACGCTTATACCGGCGACGCCGGAGGTGAGTGCTTCCATTTTTTTTATCGCTTCGGGCTTGTTGTCTTCGATTGCGATGATGATGTTCTTCGGAGCGAGATATTCCATCATCAGCTGAGCCCCGTAAAACACATATTCGGCGCTGTCGACCATGGTGCGCGTGTCGGAGGTGATATATGGTTCACATTCCGCGCCGTTGATTATTATATAATCGAGCTTGACGTTTTCTTTAAAGGTGAGCTTTGGGGCTGTGGGGTAGCCCGCGCCTCCGAGTCCCACAACTCCGCTGTTTTTCACCGCTTCGAGAAACCCGGCTGTGTTTTTAACGCTCGGAACCGGGAGGTCTTCATATATTTCCTGTTTGCCATCGGAGGAAATCACCACCGTTTGGGCTTTTATTCCCGAAGTGCCGTCATATTCTTCGATGCTTTTTACTTTTCCGGAAACGCCGGAAAAAACAGGCGAGCTGACCCTGCCGTCCGCTTCGGCTATGAGCTGTCCGATTTTCACGGAATCCCCGATTTTTACAACCGGAGAAGCGGGGGTTCCGCTGTGCATCGACATAGGCAGCCGCAGCTCCGCCGGAACAGGCAGCAAAACGGGCGCCGAGTCCGCTGTGTTTTTAAAATGTTTGATCGGAAGACCTTTTATTTTTTTCATAACTTCACCGTGTGAGCTTTAATAAACTTTCATATTAAAATTATAGTATTATTATACCAGTAAAATCTCGTTATGTCAAGTGAATTTATAAACTGCGGCAATTATTAAATTTTAAATTTTTATTGCTAAAAAATAAATTAAATTTGTCTTACTTGTAAAATGTGTGCAATTTTAAAAATGTTCACAATATTTATGTTGGAAATGCAAAATATATTGTATAGAATATTATTATTGTATTTTTAATTTGGATTTTTTATCTTTTACATTATATAAAGTTGGATATAAAACAAATTTATTAATTTATTAATAGAATATTGAAAAAAGGTACGAAATTCGGATCGCCTTAATTTATTTCTGCGTAAAAATACAGATATTATTTTAAAATTACAAGGAGGTGCGTATTTTGTGGAATTACTTTATGTGGTAATAGCAATCGCAGCAATAGGAGCAGGAGTTACCGGCGGGATTTTCATCGGTATATCTTACAGGAAAAAATTTTATGAATCAGCCGTCGGAAGCGCTGATATCGAAGCTAAACGGATCGTTGACGAATCGATAAAAAACGCCGAAACAAAAAGAAAAGAGGCTCTTCTCGAAGCCAAAGAAGAAATAATAAAAAATAAAAACGAGGCTGAAAAAGAATTAAAAGAGCGCAGATCAGAAGTTTCGAGGCTTGAGCGCCGTATAGCTCAAAAAGAGGAATCGATCGACAAAAAGACAGAGGCTCTTGACAAAAAAGACGAAGCCTTAAACAAAAAAATCGCCGATGTTTCGGTTTTGGAAGCCAAAGCGAACGAAAATATCGAAAATCAAAGCAAAGTCCTGGAAGAACTTTCAGGCTATACAAAAGAACAGGCTAAAAACGCCTTGTTTGAAAAAATTGAATCGGAAATGAAGCACGAAATAGCCGCTAAAATTTTTGAGTTTGAACAGCATTTTAAAGACGAAGCGGATATCCGCGCTAAAAATATACTTGCACTCTCAATACAACGGTTTTCATCTGATTATGTGTCCGAGATAACGGTTTCGGTGGTGCCGCTGCCCAACGATGAGATGAAAGGGCGTATTATAGGGCGCGAGGGACGCAATATACGCACGATCGAAACGCTCACAGGGGTGGATCTGATCATCGACGATACCCCCGAGGCGATCACCCTATCCTCACACGACCCGGTACGGCGCGAGATCGCGCGGCTGACGCTTGAAAAACTGATTATGGACGGGCGTATTCACCCGGCGCGGATAGAAGAAACAGCCGCCAAATCCAAACGCGAAGTCGATTCCATAATAAAAACCGAAGGCGACCGCGCAACGTTTGATACCGGTGTGCACGGAATAAACAACGAGCTTGTAAGACTCCTCGGACGGCTTAAATACAGAACGAGTTACGGACAGAACGTGCTCGCCCACTCAATAGAAGTGGCGCATCTTGCGGGTATAATGGCGGCGGAACTCGGCGTC
>Ga0099364_10009723_pt1 | contig 13321 bp, 11 predicted proteins | sample TergutTh196P3_FD_73070 | JGI IMG/M metagenome (GOLD analysis project Ga0099364, IMG submission 73070) | Microcerotermes parvus P3 segment gut microbial communities from Pointe-Noire, Republic of the Congo - Th196 P3 | ecosystem: Host-associated > Arthropoda: Insects > Digestive system > Gut ...
CCGTTGCGCAGGACACTATTTGCCTTCCATCAGGGCTGAACACTACAGATGTAATCTGACCTGTATGCCCTGAAAATGTTCTGATTTCCCTCCCCGTGGCGGCATCCCATAGCCTAATGGTTCTGTCCCATGAGCCGGACACTATTTGCCTCCCGTCAGGGCTGAATGCTACAGACTCTACGCGATTCGTATGCCCTGAAAATGTTCTGATTTCCCTCCCCGTGGCGGCATCCCATAACTTGATGGTTCTGTCTCGTGAGCCGGACACTATTTGCCTCCCGTCAGGGCTGAATGATACGGAATATACGATGTCCGTATGCCCTGAGAAGGTCATGATTTCCCTTCCCGTGGCAGCATCCCATAGCCTGACGGTTCTGTCTCCTGATCCGGACACTATGTGCCTACCGTCAGGACTGAACGCTACAGACTGTATGGATCCCGTATGCCCCGTCAGCGAAGTATGTGCCGTTTGAACGTTTGCCGCTGAAGCTGCCCTGTCCCGTGCCTCTGTGGCGGTATTTAACCAATTTCTTGCATTGGTATCATTTGGATTAAGCCGTATTGCTTCATTGAAGTTTATAATGGCTTCATCATAGTTTCTCATCTCAAAATATGCGATACCTCGGCCTTGATATGCATCACTATCGTTCGGGGCAAGCCGTATTGCCTCACTAAAATCAGCAATAGCTCGATCATTGTCACCTAAACGTGAGTATGCTAAACCCCGATTATAATAAAAAACATTATTATTTGGATTAAGCCGTATGGCCTCATTATAATCAGCTATAGACCGATCATTGTCACCTAAACGTGAGTATGCTAAACCCCGATTATTATAAAAAACATTATTATTTGGATCAAGCCGTATTGCTTCGTTAAATTCCTGAATGGCGGAATCCCAATCATTATTTCTAAAAAATGTCATCCCTCTATCAAAGTGGGTTCTGGCTGTTACCGAAGCCGGTGGAGCCGCCGGTGGGCTTGCTGGCGCTGGTGGTGCACTCGCCGGCGGAGCTGCAGGGGCTGAAGGCCTGGCATTGGCAGAATACATCCATGATATTGTAACAGTACCATCAATGTTACTTAATGATAAAGTGCTTACGTTCTCTGGTAATTCACGTGCCATTATCCAATAAATCCCATCACCCTCTCTTGTCCCATCACCATATAATTCTGTAAAACGTCTCAAAAGACTATTGAATAATCCATTACTTCCAATTCTACCATAATCAGTATTTCCAAATCGATATTGTGTTGTCCATGCTTGTACATTTCCCTGTGAATTAAGGGCAAAAAATGAAATTGATATATCGTCCGGAAATTGAAGAGCTATTGCATAACCTCCTTCTACTGTTATACTGCCAGCAGGGAATTTACTGCGTAATTGGCTCAATGATAAGCCTCCAAATTCTGGAACTCTGTCTACCGGAAAACCTGTTGTTTGAGCAAATAAAGTATATGTCAATAAAAATAGACCAACAACAAATACATTTATTTTCATTTTAAACTCCTTTTTATTATACAAAAAAATGGTACCTAAGATTTATGCTTTTGCCAAGGTTCCCGAATTGCCTCAGGCTAAGGTGTCAGTCAGATATGGCAAGTATGTAAAATAGGAATTGCACAAATGGAATTTTAGAGTGTTGAGAAAATCTCAAAAGTGCAATTTTTTTTGAGAACTGCCAAATTAAAAGCTTCTCAGTTCCTATAGGAACTGACATCTCAGAAGCTTTGCGATCCAGAATCTTCCGACATGTCGGAACACCTAAAAACTACAGTAATCTCCTTGCCCATGGACATGAATGTATAACAAGGAATTGAATGAAAAGGAGGGGACGGGGACAGACAAGCATCTGAGCCTGCGATTGGATAATGCGTAAGGTATGTTCTCAGAATAGTGGGTTAAATTACAGCGGAAGGCTTTCCTCTCATAAATCGTGGGCTGTCGTGAGTATTGAACAACAGGTAATACAGAAGATTCTGTTCTGGAAAATTATAGATCGGTGGAAGTTTCTATTCGAATTTATTGGAATACAGCGGAAGGCACTCCTCTCATAAATAGCAGCTTGCCACGACATGATTTTCTTTGCCCATGAACAGTAATGTATAACAGGTATCATATGGATAAAGCGGAAGGTTCTCCTCTCTAGTATTGCAGCCAGCAATGAGGGCGCCGATTCGTTCGAAGAATGAATCGGGCTCCCGGAGCTGGCTGCCATAGGGCAATACCTTCCACAGGCTATGCCTTCCGCTTGACTGCATTTTTAAGTTATGTTAGTATATCACATATACCAAAGGAGAAACAAATGACAGCAGCAAAAATTTCCAAAACCTTATTTTACGGAACGGGCTGTTAAGAAACTAAAAATCATTTATTATTTTCCTCTGCCCGTTTAATTCCCAAAATTTTCCACGGAGGAAATATGTCCAGATTTTTTCGATTAAAAAAATTTCTTTCTTTCTATAAACCATATAAATTCATTTTTACAGCAATACTTTTTTGTGCGGCCCTTAGTTCCCTTGCTGCCCTGGCCTTCCCCTTATGCATACGTTATATTACAACGGAGGTTCTTGCGCTGGGAATTGATGAGGCCATGCCTTTGATTTTTAATACCCTGCTTGTAATGCTTGCCCTTGTTCTTGTTCAGAGTATTTCCGGTATTTTTTACGATTACAAGGGACATAAAGTGGGTGCAAAAATGGAAAGGGATATGAGGAATGAACTTTTTAACCATGTTCAAAAACTGCCTGTCCGCTTTTTTGACGGAGAGAAAACCGGCTCCCTAATGTCCAGAATTACAAATGATCTCCTTAACATTGCGGAGTTTTGTCATCATGGTCCGGAGAATGCCTTTATGTTTCTTGCAAGTTTTATTGGCTCCTTCATTATTCTCTTTAACATAAATGCAGGATTAACTCTTGTTATTTTTGCACTTTTACCGCTCATGATTATTTACACTGTTTTCTTTCAAGGCAGATTAAGGCGCGCCTACGGGGAGAACAGGGAAAAAATAGGTGAACTAAATGCAGATCTTGAAGATACACTTTCGGGAATAAGGGTTGTTAAGTCTTTTACTAACGAAAACTTTGAGTACAGAAAATTTAAGAATGCCAATGAAAATTTTTTGAAAGGCAGGGTGAATATTTATAAAAACGAATCTTTTTATTATTCTGTTATGGAGTTTTTCTTTATCCCGCTTATAAGTGCTGCTGTAGTTTGTGCAGGTGCAATATTCATTTCACGCTCTGTTGTTTCGGCTTCGGATTTAATTGTTTTTCTCTTGTATGTAGGTTACCTTACATCACCGCTTTCCACAATTGCACAATGGGTGGGTCAATATCAGGATGCATTGGCAGGTTTTGGCCGCTTTATGGAAGTAATGGATATGAAGGCAGAAAATATAGCTGACGATATTTCGAGTGATAAAAAGGGAGCCAGGTTCGAAGGCCATATAAAATTCAATAATGTTTCCTTCAGATATGGAGAGGAGCTGGAAAGTGTTTTTGAAAACATTACACTTGATATTGCTGCGGGCAGCTCCATTGCTCTTGCAGGAGTTTCGGGAGCAGGCAAGACGACTCTGCTTTCACTTATTCCTGGTTTTTATGAATTAACTGCAGGTGAAATTTTAATTGATGGCATTAATATCAGAGACATCGATCTTGTCAGTCTTAGGAGGAATATTGGCGTTGTCTCGCAGGATGTCTACCTTTTTAACGGGACTGTAATGGAAAATATATCCTATGGCAGACTGGGGGCTGACAGTGATGAAGTGATTCATGCTGCCAAGCTTGCCAATGCGCATGAATTTATTATGGATCTTCCCGATAAGTATGAAACCCAAATTGGTCAAAGGGGTATACGTCTTTCAGGAGGTCAGAGGCAGAGGCTTTCCATTGCAAGAGCCTTTTTAAAGAATCCTCCCATTTTAATTCTTGATGAAGCTACAAGTTCTCTGGATTATGAAAATGAGAGAGCCATACATGAGAGCATGGATCTTTTCATGAAAGACAGGACTGTTTTAATTATTGCGCATAGACAGTCCACCCTTGAAAAGGCAGATAAGGTTTTTTCCTTGTCAGAGAAAAATATCGAAGAAGGTCTTATTAATGAAAGTTTAGTCAGGAATTAAAAAGGCCGGCGGCAAGAGCAGGAACCGTAAGGAAGGTTCCTATTACTCCGCCAAGTTGAGTAAAAAAGAATACCAGTAAGGCTCTTGTAATACGGTTACGGTAAAAGCCCCTAAGGCTGCCTACATCGTCAATAATGTTCTGGGCATCTGTTACCCTTGGTTTCCGCATTAAAACCTGTATAAGGCCGGAAAACATTCCTACACCCAGAAATGGGGTAACAGTTGTAATTGGTGCGGCAATAAATGCGGCTATAATGGACAGCGGATGTCCCAGAGCAAGGAGGGTTCCAAGAGCGGCAATAGAGCCGTTCCAGAAAATCCAAATTCTTAACATGGAAATACTCATCTCCGATCCATGTCTTATAAAGCCGTAACAAATAAGAGCCATAATTGCAATGGGAATTAGAAAGGGAATGATCCTTGAAATAATTCCTCTGGAAGGAATTTTTTCCAGTTCATTTACATCTGAGAGGCTGTTATGCGTTATTTTTTCCATCCCGGATTTTGGTGCAGCCAATTTTGGCCCATTTTCAGCAGATTCAATTTTTTCCAGATGTGCTTTAATTCCCTGCATATGTCCTGCGCCCACTACGGCTACAATGCGTTTTGGTGAAGTTATTTCCTTTTTTTCCAGATTTTCGGCCTTAGTCCAAATTTTCGATGCCAGATATTGATCCCTTTCGTCAATGAGAGTTTCCTTTACTTCGGGGAGATAGGAGGCAAGTTCCGCCATCATTCCATCTAGCTCGCTTCTTTTTTTTAAGTCTTCAATTTCCTGGCTGCTTAATTTCTCGTTACTGAAGGCACTGGTCAATAGAGCTGCCAAAAGCTTGCTTTTATTCCATAATCCGCAATTTGCCCAGGCTCTTCTAAGCGTTATCTGAACTTCTCTGTCGCAGAGTGCATATGGAATATTAAGCTCCCCTGCAAGATCCAGAGCAGCTTTCATTTCGTCTCCGGGTTTTATTCCCAGTTCTGCTCCCATGCGTCTTTGGAAGCCGGAAAGAACAAGATTTGCCATTAGGAGAAAGCCCTTGCCTTCCCGGAAAATCTTTATCATGTCTAGCTTTTCCCATTTTTCCTTGCTTGTTATAGACTCATAACGTGTTTGATCCAGCTCTACGCAGATGAGATCCGGTTTTTCATTTCTGATAATTTCGTTTACTTCGTTTATACTTTCCTGGGAGACATGAGCTGTGCCTATAAGGATGATTTCCATGTTTTTTAAATTAATGCTCATTCTAGTGTCGTTCATGGAGACTTCCTCTAGTTAGGTATTAAATTTCTGCTTCTTAGAATCCATTCAATATAACGCCATTCAGGAATAGCCCTGACTCTTGTGTCCATTTCGTATACCATCAGGTAATACCTGTTTGCAAGATTTATGGTATTTCTTATTTCGTAATATTGAGCCATATAAAAAAGCATTCGTGCTTTTAATACCGGATTAGTTTCTCTGTCCAGTCTCGCTGCCATGTCGGATTCTCCCGCATGGCTCATAGAGGTTAGATCATAAAATAGACGGAACATGAACCATGCAAGGCTTTCTCTTTCCACCCTGGTATTTACCTGTGCAATAAACTGCCTTGGACCTGCTCTGTCAACCCTTATCCATGAGATTGCCGCAAGGAGTGCAAAGTAATGATCATCTGGAGCTCTTCTATAAGCTTCCATGAAAGCATCCATCGCTTCTTCCCATCTTTCGTGTCTCATTAAATGAATGCCCAATCCCTCAAAAGCATAAAAATAGTCCGGTCTTAAAACAGAAAGAATTGCATAATCTTCCATGGCTCCGTCAAGGTCGCCGAACTCATCCTTTAATGCGGATGTATATATGTATGCCTGGGATTCTTCCGGGTTAATTAATATTGCCCTTTCGAATTCTTCCAGAGCCTGCCTTCTCCTATTCATCTCCAGAAGGAGTGTTCCCCTGTCAATTGCTACCCAGTAATTGTTAGGCGCAAGTAAATAAGCTGCATCCAGATCGTCCAGTGCATTGATCAGGAAGCTGCCGTTTCTGTAAAGCCTTGCCCTCTCCGCCCTGGCTTCTGCCGAATTCGGGTATAGTTCCACAGCACGGTTAAAAAATAACTCGGATTCCTCATATTCCCGTGAGAGTCTGAAAACCTGACCAAGTCCAATCAGAGCATCGTAATTATCGGGGTCCATTGTAAATACCCTATGAAAATTTGTTGCTGCGTTTCTAAGTGATCTATTACGAAGATGGAGTTTTCCAAGCTCAAGGGAGGCTTCTACATTGTTTGAATCTAATCTTAAAATTCCTTCAAGTAAAGCCTGCTGGCGGTCGGCTCTTCCCTGTGCTCCTTCTATGGCTGATAAAACAAACATTGCTTCTATGTTTCCAGGTTCCGCCCTGTTTATTGCATCGGCAATGCTGAAAGCTTCAGAATGTCTGCCTGCAGAATTTAATATGGAAGCCCTTAGGAGAAGGAAGCTGGTATTGTCCCTGATATCCAGGGGAATGGTATCAAATAGGGCAATTGCCTCGTTATAGCGGAAAGCAGACAGGAGGTCGCTGACCTGGAATAATACCGATTCCACCGTCACAGTGGTCTGGGCGGGCAGAAAAAAGGCCGCTCCAAAAAGCATGAAAATAATCAAGGGTATTATGATTTTCTTCCTGAAATGCTTCATTTTTAGATTGATCTCCTCATCTTATTATCGACTTATACTATTGCCTGCTTAATATATCACTTAATGCATTGTTCAAAGTAGCATTATCGGGATGTGCTTCCCTGGCTGCCTGAAGGAAGAGAAGTGCTTCGTCGTAGTTTTCCAATCTGTAAAGAAGCATTCCCTTATAATAAAAAGCATTCAATAAAAGGGGAGAATTGGCGGCATGGTATAATTGAATAGCCCTGTCTATAAAAACCATGGCGGGTTCATTTTGTCCCACAATAAAAAAGAGCTCGGCAATTCCGTAATAACCTTCGGGATCGTTTTCATCTAGGATTATTAACATTCTGTACAGTTCGAAGGCCTCGTTTAACCTGTTTTGCAGTCTGTATACAACAGCCAGATTTTGGTAGGGAACCTTGTTTTGACCGTTTATTTCTATTGATCTTAAATACATGGTTTCAGCATCTTGGAGCCTGTTCTGTCTCCTATAAACAATTCCAAGATGATCAATTGCATCAACAAATAGGGGATCCAGTTCTATTGCCAATAATAAAAGCCTTTCTGCTTCCTCAAGTCTGCCTTCCCTTAAATTAAGGGTTCCGGAATTGTAAGCATTCATTGCATCTATGTTTTCTGTAGGCGCAACCATGGGAACAGGGTCTATCGTGATAATCTGCATATTTTCCTGTTCAGTCTGGATGCGATTATCTTGTGCACTTACCGCAGACAGCAAAAGACAGAACATTATACAAAAAAATAATTGTCTCTTCATTTTACCTCCGGCATAGTAAAATAATACCAGTTAAATTATTTCTTACCAAGACCCAGAAAATATGTCTCAAATGAGGAAGATCTAGTTGCAGCCGGTTTATATGTCTTTACATTATTAAAAATAGGGTACATGGATTTTAGGAAGTCTCCGGATCCTCCTCCCTGAAAGATCTTTATTATAAGGCTGCCGTTTATGGCAAGGCAATTTTCCGCATAAGATAAAACGGTTTCGGCCAATGTTATGGATCGAAGGCTGTCAAGGGAGCTATTCCCCGAAGTGGAAGGAGCTGCATCGCAGACAATTAAATTGTACGGCCCCAGCCCGGTAATTTTATTCCTTATGTCTTCCTGTGTAAAATCCCCCTTAATAAAATTAAATTCTTCAATGTCAAAAAGCCCATTATCATACTGCCTAGAAAGATCCTGGAGATCCACGGAAACAAGCAGCACATCTTTTTTATCGCCGGCTTCTTTTTTTAATTTGCCCATGGAGGACAGCTTTCTTAGAATATAGAGGCTCCAGCTTCCCGGAGCCGATCCCAGATCCAGAATTTTTGGTTTTGAAAAAGCTCCCTTTAAGAGGGAAAATTTTTTATCTATTTCTTCCAGTTTATAAACCGATCTTGCAGGATAATTTTCCTTTTGAGCTTTAATGGACCAATGATCCGGTTTGGAATACTCCGGCATATCCTTCCTTAAAATTACTCTTTTACTAAAATCTTCTTTATGCAATAATCAATTACATCATGAAAGAGCAGTATAACTCCAGGTTAAATAAAATTGAAGCCCTTATAGATAAGTGGCTTCCGGAAAAGCCCTCTTCTTCCTGGTTTAACAATGTTTTCCCTTACGAATTTTCTGTAGATGAAAAGCTCCTTAATTCTCTAATACATCCCGCTTTTGATCTTGTTAAAAGAGGAGGTAAGAGATGGCGTCCCCTGCTTATGTTGTTATGTGCAGAAAGCCTGTCCGGTGAAAGGGGAGGGGAGCTTGCCCTGCCTCTTATTCCCCTTGTGGAACTTGCGCATAATGCCAGCCTTATTCATGATGATCTTGAAGATAATTCCGATGAACGCAGGGGAAAACCTGCCGTTCATGTATTATACGGAATGGATACTGCAATTAATACAGGCTCCTTTTTATATTTTCTGTCCCTTGCCTGCCTTTCCGACTGGGAGTCTTCCCTTGGGGAAGGTCTCTTTTATGATATAAAGGACTTCCCGCCATTAAAATTGAAGGATAAGATCTGGAAAATTTGGACATCCTATATGAGGGCACTGCATTTAGGGCAGGCCATGGATATTCAATGGCATAGGGACTTCCTCTCCCTTCCCGGCCTTGATGAATATGAAAGAATGTGCAGGCTAAAAACAGGCTGTCTTGCGAGTCTTGCATCCGTAATCGGTATTCATTGTGCTTCTGCCGCCATGAATCCGGAATCTCGTCCGGATATAGATCAACTTGCCTTTGAATTTGGCAGGGTATCGGAAGAGCTGGGGGTTGGTTTTCAGATTCTGGACGATGTTAAAAACCTTACTGTAGGGGTTCCCGGAAAAAAAAGAGGAGATGATATAGTGGAAGGAAAGAAAAGCCTGCCCGTCCTGCTCTTTCTTCAGCGTTATCCTGAAAAAAGAGAGTTTTCCGCTTCCTGTTTTAAGGCAGCCAGAGCCAATGGTACAGAAGCCCCCGAAGTGGAGGAATTCATTAAATCTCTGGACAGTTCTGGAGTGATAAATGAAGCAAGAGCTAGGGGGCTGGACTATCTTAAACAAAGCAAGGAAGCATTTTCCCGGCTTTCCATAGAAAAAGAAGGCAGAGAATTGCTTATGGGGCTTATTGATTTTCTTATATAATAGGGTCTATAATTGCTTTTATGCCGATAATTGATCGATAAATGATATTGGGAGTTATTTTTTTGGATTGGTTTAAGGAAAAATTCATTAGATTTGCACAAGATACCCTTAAAAACACAAATCTAATAAGATTTTTAATGGTAATAATCATTCTTTACTATACCCCCCTCTTTAATTTGCTTTATCTCCTGATGGATAGACCTACTTCCACAGGAATTTATGCCATGGAAGATGGCATGGGAGGGGCATTAATCCTGGAAAGCTCCTTTTCTGTGGAATTTTTTGAATACGACAATGATCCTGAAATATGGGGCATGCCCGAGCCGGAGGATCATTCCAGGCCGCAAATGCTTACATTTGGCTCCTATACCCTGCAAGGCGGAGATATAATCGGCCGTATTGCAGTGATGACGGGCTTAAACGAAGATACCCTTATTTCTGTAAACAATATCAGTAATACAAGATTATTGCAGATTGGACAGGCTCTAAGGATACCCAACCAAGACGGCATTTACCATGATATTAGGCAGGGAGAAAGTCTGGAAAGTATTGCGGAGCAATATAGAATTACCACCGAGCAAATCCTTATAGCCAATGAAATTTTTTCTGATAATATAAATGCCGGATTGAGGATCTTTATTCCCGACGGAAGAATGGACTGGGTTCGCCGTCAGGAAATTAATGGTGATCTCTTCCTTTGGCCTAGTTCAGGCCATATTAGCTCTCCTTATGGATGGAGAATAGACCCCTTTGGCAGCGGCCTTAGACAGTTTCATACAGGTATAGATATTGCAAATTCTGTTGGCACTCCGGTATTGGCAGCCATGTCCGGCCGCATTGCCCATGTGGGTTATGACTCTGTTTATGGCAACTATATTATTATCAACCATCATTCAGGCTACCGCACCCTTTATGCCCATTTAAGCACTGTAAGGGTAAGGGCGGGTACCTATGTAAGTACAGGTCAGAGAATTGCAGATGTCGGAGTAAGCGGCCGGGTTACCGGACCTCATCTACATTTTACCGTTTATAAGGATGGCGTTACCGTTAACCCGCGTTCCTTAATGAGGTAATTCTTTTTTCAATTCATAATTTTTTAGATTTCTCCTGTTTTTTTTTGACTTTCTTCACATAAATTCCTATATTCTTTGGTAGAGAGATATATGAAAACATATTTAACAGTGGAAAGCCTGAAAAACAGGGTTGCTAAGGTTTATTATGAACTCTTAAAAATCAATGATGAGCTAGAATCATTAGAATCTGATGATTCCAATGATTCTATGGATTCCAATGATTTTATGGATTCCCATGAATCTACAGATTCATATGAGTCTATGGATTTACCGGTTATGGAAGGAGCTCAAATAATTCCCTTTCCCGGTTCCGAACGTACAAAAAGCAATAGCTGCAATACTCCATTTTTAGCAAAACCCGGTATGTCCCTTCCGCCTTCCATTCCGGACTTCCGGAAATTTCTCCAAAGAGACGGGCTTATTTTGCTAGGATGGGAAAAACGAAACTCTTCCATTGGAGACAGGTATACTGCCTATTGGGTAACCAGTATGGGAACAGCACGTTTCTATGCTTCCGGGGCATATGCAGAGGAGGATTTTCACAATGCGGAGCCGGATCATAAATCCTATGCAGCGGAAGACGGCATAGAATTTTATGGCCAAAGTCCTCCGGAATATATGGTTCATACAGCTCCGGAATTAATGATGAGTAATCCCAAACATGGCGAATTAAGGCTTCCCCATATTCTTAGCCTGAAAAAAGAAGGCTGCAATGTTGACTTTAAGTACAAGTATTTATTAACAATGGAGAAGAGCAGGAGGAGGGCAGCGAAAAATAGCAGGAAAATAATGGCTTAAAAATGTGCCTAAAGAATTTTTCTCAGACTCTTTCAGATCTTGCCTGGAAGTCCGGGTTCCCAAATGGTGCTTTTATTTCTTCCTGTTTGTTTTGACTGATACATGGCCGTATCTGCTCTTTCAACAATTTCCTCAGGGTTTAAGCGGGAACTTCCATCGAAGGTAAAAATTCCAAGGCTTATTGTAACGGAGGGCAGGGGAGGCTCCCATAGAATTTTCATAAGTTCTACCATTTTTCTAAGCCTCTCAGCTACAAACCAGGCGGTATTGCCCTCCGTCTCCGGGAGCAATACTGTAAATTCTTCTCCGCCAAAACGTGAGGCCACATCGGTAAGCCTAATACCCTGTTTAATCGTAACTGCGAGGGTTTCCAGAACTTTGTCTCCGGCTATATGTCCATAGGTATCGTTAAAATTCTTGAACTTGTCCACATCTATTATAATTACTGAGGATTGAGAACTATTTCTGGTTGTTCTTGCAATTTCTTCGCTTAACCTTGTCATAAAAAAACCATTGTTATAGAGGCCGGTTTTTACATCCCGCAGGGTTCTTTCATAATGTAAATTGTTTTGAACTGCTTTGGAAACAAAGGATAATAAATTATGAATGTATTGGAGCTCCGATGTCTTATATTCAAGCCCCTTTCCATTAGGACCCAATAACATTAGACCGTAAAGCCCCGAAGGACCCAGAATTGGAATTATTAATTCAGGTTTTATGGATTCCAGGGCTTTAATCGTTTCATTATTGCCCATTTCGTAGGAAAAAAGATCAAAATTTATTGGTTTTGGATAGGTCTGAAAGAAGGGTTCCAGGGTATTTATGCTTTCAATTTTGATGTTCAAATCCGTTAATTCGTAATCCTTATAACTTTTTATGATAATATCATCCCTGTTCATCATTGGTTTCCAGAGGAATACAATGACGGAGGGCAGGAAACGATCAGAAATCTGCCTTACTGTGGCATCAATAATATCATAAATGGTTGTTCTATTAAAAATTTCCAATGCACCTTTTAACAGGCCCTTTTTATCACTATTGTCCTTTTCAAGGTAATCCACATAGTTAATTACCCCCAATTCCTGTAAAAGGTTGTAATTTTCTCTTATTTTTGGATCGGCGAGAAAGACATATTCTTCATTATCTGCAAATGAATTTTCCATTGTGTTACCTATGTTACTGAAAAGTGCTCTCTGATTTCATCCCGCCAGAGGGCTCTGTTTTCATTATTCTCCCATTCAATTATTTTTTTTATCTTAAAAGCACCGCTTCCGCCTGACTGCGGCGGCTGGCTAAAACTCACTATACCAAAACGGCCGCCGCCTATATATGTAATAGTATCACCTTTTTCTAATCTTTCATGCTCTGCAATTCGTTCTGTAACACATTCAAAATGAATAGGTACTCCGCTGGTTTTATCGCTTATTGCCTGTGAAATATCTCTGATTGGTTTTCCGCACCATGAACAGTCTATTACAGGAAGGGCGCTTGTATTGAGCTTTGGCGGAACCCAGCGCTGCCTTTCAATATTTGGGGCTCTTTTATAGGATTGTGTCCTTGCTGGAGATTGTACTTTAGAATTTGATTCATCGTTTCTTGAATTTTGCTGGTTTACATTGGCCGGTGTCTTGTTTTTATCCTGGGAATTATTTCGCTTAAAATGACGCCGTCTATTTCCTCGACCATTGCCGGCTTTTCCGTTGCCGCTCATATGACCTCCCTCCCTGTGGTAAATCCAGAAGTCCATTGCTGATTATTAATGCAATTCGGTGTATTGCCTCATGCAGATAATCATCGTTATTAATTTTTGAGCGTAAAACTTCCAGTCTTGTCAGGCCTGAGGAATCCTGTTCAGTTAACCTTAAAGTTCTTTGCCTTGCCTTTATCATACACCCTCCGTAAAGGCTGATGCAAGATGGGTAATTCCCGATGGGGAGACAAAAATTACATCAAAGCGGATAGCCATATATCTATATTCTCGATGTAAGGAAAGAAAATACTTAGAGGTTTCAATGATCTTCCTTTGTTTTTTCTCATTTATTGCATGTTCCAG
>Ga0099364_10009724_pt1 | contig 13320 bp, 11 predicted proteins | sample TergutTh196P3_FD_73070 | JGI IMG/M metagenome (GOLD analysis project Ga0099364, IMG submission 73070) | Microcerotermes parvus P3 segment gut microbial communities from Pointe-Noire, Republic of the Congo - Th196 P3 | ecosystem: Host-associated > Arthropoda: Insects > Digestive system > Gut ...
CATCAAAGTTCCTGCCAATAAAACGATCCATCTGCTTTTCGGTAATGGGAACCTGTCTTTCCTCAATAATTTTCTTTCTTTCTTCCGCAAGCTTTTTTGAAACCCTGCCTTTCATATTGTAGGCAGGCGTATTGTCTTCGCGTGAATAGGCAAAGCAGCCAAGCCAGTCGAGCTTTGCCCTTTCCTGAAAGTCCAAAAGAAGGCGAAAATCATCCTCGCTTTCGCCGGGGAAGCCCGTCAGGAATGTCGAGCGCAATGCGGCATCCTCAAACTTGCTTCTAATATGTGCAATTAATTCCAGATATTTTTCTGCGCTTCCCCTGCGGTTCATGGCTCGCAGAATTTTTTCAGAAGCATGCTGAAAGGGAAGATCAAAATAGGGAAGGATTCTTTTATCTTTTTCCATAATGTCAAGAATTTCTATTGGAAAATTGTCAGGGTGCAGATAGAGGAGTCTTATGCGAAATTCCCCTTCAAGGCGGGAAAGGGATTTCAAAAGCAGGGGCAGATCCCCCTTCGACAGATCTGGCTTCTGCGCGCCGGTATCTTGTAAATCCCTGCCGAAAGATCCTGTATCCTGACCAATAAGGCAGAGCTCCTTAATCCCCCTTTCAAGAAGGGTCTTGCATTCAAGAACAATGTTGTCAATGGAGCGGCTCTTAAGAGGGCCCCTTATTAGCGGAATGGCGCAATAAGAGCAATTATTGTTACAGCCTTCGCTGATCTTTACATAGGCGGTACCGGGCAGGGACAGGAGGGGGCGAGAGCCGGACTTGCTGCCGGGCAGGGATAAAGGCGGGCTATTGCCAGTGCTTCCGGTGTAGCCGGCTCCTGCCCCGGATGCCGGAAGAGGCCGTGCACCGAGAGCCCTGCCTGCCGCCGCTGCAATACCGTCAAGATCATCAATCCCGAAAAAACAATCGGCTTCCGGTAGATCATCCTTTAACTCTTTGGAATAACGCTGTGAAAGACAGCCTGCAAGAAGAATTTTTTTTGTGGGATGCTGCCTTCTATGGAAGAGAACGGCGTTTATGGATTCCTGTTTTGCACTTTCTATAAAGCCGCAGGAATTAACAATTATTAAATCGCATTGCTCAGGATCTTCTGTCGGTGTCCATCCGGCTTCATTCAGGGAAGCCATCATGTTTTCCGCATCTACCTGATTTTTAACACAGCCAAATAAATCAATAAAATATTTCATTCCAGTCTTATCAATACAAGACTGAAGCTATTATCCTCGTCCCGAACCCAGCGAAGGTCAGCCGCTACAACCTCGCCTGCTCCGCCTGCTTCAAAGGGAAAGACCCTTCCGCCGATTATGGCCTGAAGCCTGACAGCCTGTGCATTTGAGATTCCCAAACGGACTCCATTCTGGGCAGTTATGCTCAATTCCTGCGATCTCTGATAATAAACTTCATTCCTTCCGGCTCTTGCAGGCTCAAAAAGAATTTCGTAGCGGAAAAGGCAGTAGTTCTGAAAATGTGCCTGAAGGGTAAAGGGCATTGCAGTTGGAGAGTTGAATATTACCGTTGCGCCATTCCTTGGTATGCTTATCTCCATCGGATCCTCTGGTTCTGCCGGAACTATTTGAGGTATTATTTCCTGTTCAAAACGCAGAAGGGCGCCAAAGGCATTATCGTGTCTTACAAAGTCAGTCGCAATAATTCTGAGCCTTACAAAACCGTAATCGCCTATGTCAACAATAACTTCCTGTCCAAGGTCGAGCATGAGCGAACCTCTGGGGGTGGAAATACTCACCGCGTCCCCAATCCCCAAAAAAACCAGCCTGTATTGATCCGTCTCTCCGCTTACCAAAATTGAATCACCGGGATAAAAACGCCTTTCCAGGACTTCTCCCCTAAGCACATATTCGGATGCCTGTCTTTCTGCAACAGGCGGACTAATATTTTCTCCCGGAATATTGCTGACAATAAAATAGACAGCAGCACCAATCACCAAAACAGCACCTAGAATGATGCCTGCGATTGCGAGGATTTTTGGAAGCCTGGAAGGTCCCCTTAGAAGTTCTTCCATTGGAACAGGCTGATCCTGAATTTTCAGGGAACGGTAGAGCGAAAGCAGCTCTTCCTGATCCAGTCCAAGGTAATCACAATAGTTTCCAAGGAAACCCAATACATATGATTCGCTTGGAAAAACCGAGAAGTCCTCGTTTTCCAGAGCCTCCAGGTATCTGGAAGAAATATTGGTTTCCCTGCTTATATAATCAATCGATAAAAATTTTTCATCACGGGCAGTTTTTAATTTATTTCCCAGGGTTTCCACAACCAATTACCTATCCTTTATTATTAACTAATCTATATCACGGAACAGAAAATTATGGAAAACATTTGCTGTAGGAGGAAGATCATACGAAAATCTTTGCTCCGGTATTCCAAGATTTGTCCTGATATTCATGAAATCGAAACGAACCATGGAATCTGTAAGCGTTCTTCCTTCTATCCTTCTTATTAAAAGGGTTTCAGGATTAATGCTGATAATAATTTCCCGAAAACTTTCCGAAGCAAGACGCCCGGTTAACCTTAACTTTACAACCATTTCCGGGTTTCTTTCATCGAGCATTACAGGATCGGGACCGACAAGAAAAGCAGCTATATAACCCCTTTGAAGGAGCTGCAAGCCCTGGCTGGATGCCATGGATGAACCGGTCATTGGGGTGCTGGCTCTGCGTAAGGGAGAAACTGTCTGACTTAATACAGCCCTTAATAATGGCAAATGTATGGTTAAAACTTCTCCGTTAAAAATAAGAACCTGATTGGAAGGATTGGTAAAATCTATGCGCAGGAAATTCGGATCAAGGAAACTCAGACTGCCATGCATATCGGTTCCGTCAGAATGAATTATTACCTGGGCTTCATAATCCCTTATATTAGCATAACGTTCTGCAACCCTTGCCAGATACCTGTCGGCAGTAATTATCTCCTGAGAGTATAGGGAAAATATATTCCCAAGCAAAAATAATGCAAATATTAAATATTTAATTTTTCTGTTCATTGATCCATACTATATTATAGACTAGTACTAATTCAAGAGCCCTATCCAATAAACTCTTCATAAAGTATAATCAATAAACAATGAATAAAAATCTACCAAAAATATTTTTGCTCTTTTTCATTTTACTTTCCATATTGCCGGGAAGCCTTTTTTCCGGAGGAAGACCAGAGATAAATAATACATTGCCGCATATTTCATTATCCGAGGAGAATACACAGCCCCAAGCCGAGACAATTATAAGCCAGCCTACTCCTGTGGTTCCGGACAGGGGGGAAGTGGTTCTTCGCGCCTTTCTTGAAGCCTATCCTGACAGAATAAGAGCTGTGGAATTTTATGACGGAGACTGGACAATCATTGTTTATAATGAAAGGTTTTTTTGGGCGGAGGGCCGGCTCCTCCCCGAGTCCCTAAGACATAGGTTTAATGATTTCAGCGTAATACCGATGTACAATTACCCCGAAAATTTGCCGCCCTTTGAAATCGCTGTCGGTGAGGAAAACGAGAGATTGAGGGAACAGGAAGCACGCCGCCGGGACAGCAGCATTCCTTCAATAAGCCGCTCCCCGCATTTTCTGGATGCCTTGTGGCGGACAAGGAATCAACATGAAGCCTGGGTAAATGTAAAATCAATCCGCTTTTTGGGAACCACCATAATGGTACATTACTCCATTTTAACCCAGTTAAGCCTGGTCGAGCAGCAAATTCTAAGGCTTGCAAACAGCAGTACCGAAGTAAGACGATGGATTGACAGTTTGCAAATCTTTGAAGGCTGGGTATGGCGGGACATTGCAGAGACAGAGAACCGCAGTTATCATTCCTATGGAGCAGCCATCGATATAATGCCCAGGAATCTTGGAAATTTGCAGACCTACTGGCTGTGGAGCACGCAGTATTACCCCGAATGGTGGAATATTCCTTATACAAGACGATACCATCCCCCGGAATCGGTGGTAAGGATTTTTGAATCATTTGGTTTTGTCTGGGGAGGGAAGTGGCGGCGTTTTGATACCATGCACTTTGAATACAGGCCGGAAATAATGATCCTGAACGGCATTCCCCTGATGAATCTTTTGGACTTAAATTAGAGGTTCATTCATCATTGACATGCAAATCTTGTTCAATATAATATAATTTATGAGTAATAATTTTATTGATGATGATTTTGACCTCGGAATGGATCTTGATGATATAGAGGGGGAGGAATCACAGGGAGTTTCAGGAAGTTTTCCGCAAATCGATAAAAAGCTGGAACAGCTTCCCCATAATTCTTTTGAAAATCCCGATTATTATAAAATAGCCCTCTCCGATGAAGGCGAAATAACACAGCGTGTTCATGGATTGCTTCAGAAATACCTGAAATGCAAGGATCCCAAGGACAAGGGCGTATTCCGCCAGCAGATAACTCCGGCATTCTGGGAATTCATGGGCAGTGTAGCGAAAAAAAGCGCAGGCAGATTGCAAGATCCCAAAAAATTTCTTTTGCGGTTCGGTCTGCTCCACCCGGCTCTTTTGAATGAAGAAACCCGAAAATTATTTGGCAGAATCATAGATAAAAACTTTTACGATCAGCCTATTTATTATCTTGATGAATGGTTAAGGGCAGTAGGCACGGGAGAACTGAAGATTTCCGCCACCGATGAAGTTCAGACATCCAGGCGCAGCAGCAATGTAAAATACAAGCAGCTTCTTGAAAAGGCAAAGGGAAAACTTGACGGTGCAAAAGCATTGGTTAAAGCAAGGGATCAGGAAAAGCTTTCGCTGGAAAAAGTTTTGATGGATCATATAGCGCATATTGCTGAACATTTCCCGCTTAACGATCTTCCCGAAGTAAATAGCTGTTATACAGATTCCCAGAAAAAAGCTTTTTATGAAATTCAGGAAATTATGAAATCCCTGATAAAAATTGACAGGGAAGAAGGTATTTTCCTGAAAGATTACATGGAAGCAGAAAGGGAATCCGCAGCCCTTATCGACAGGATAAAATCCGAAGGTGATGCTGCAGAACTTGATCTTGGAGCATTAAACACGGAATTTGAAACAATAAAGCAAATGGCAAAAATGACCATAGGCCGCAGGGGTAATCACTTCCCTATTCTAACAAATGAATATTTCCGTTCAAGGGTGGAAGATGTAGGATTCAGGGAGAATGTAATTTCCATGCTTGCCTGGATTGAAAGCATAGATCCGGAAGCCTATTGCAGGGTATACCGAAATTCGGTAAACCGCATAGTTCCCTATGTAGTAATCCTTCCCACTTATGGAGATACAGGTTTCTGCTGGGAACCCTATGACAGATATAACCGTGCAACCAGCAGGGGACGCATCGCCGTTCCCATGTATCCGAAAAGCCTGCAATATGCGGTTCTTACAGCAGTTGCCGATCTTCGCTGGCAGGTTGCCAAGGAAAAAGCCTCATATTACTGGATGGAAGAAGGCATAACGGGACATTATTTTCAATGGTTCCAGAAAATGAAGCTTAAGGGAGATTTAAAAGATTATTTTATTCAGGATTATATTACCTGGATAACAAGGGAAAGCGAAGGCACCCAAAAACTGGACAAGGAGCTAAGAGGCACCTTCTGGCGTTATCTGCCATTCTCCCAGCCAATAAAGGAAAAGCTAAAAGACAGGAATTTCGTATACCAGGAATTATACCAGCGGGATGTAAACCGCAGTATGTCCGACGGGTACTAAGCCAATTCCATGCTGCCAATGAAGCAAAGTTTAAAGCGGTGCAAGAAATGCGCCGCTTTTTTCATCCCTTTTCCCCGATAAATTGCACATAATCAGACTGCCGGAATTTATTTTTTCTATATCCGAATAATTTCCATGTACAAGGACAGCACCATATTCGCTGCATCCATAACGGCCGCGTTCTCCCATGAGCGGAAAGGAATCAGAAAGAATTCGCACAGACGTATTAACAGGGAATGATGCATTTTTATTTTGATTGACTTTTTTTCCGGAAGAGCTTTTACCGGTAAAAATATAGCTGATTACGGCTCTCTCCTTTGGCAGACCTGCAAGATTTGAAAGCTTATGAAGGGAAGATGGAGCATCCGCAGAATCAAAGGCAAAATGACACCATTTTTCTCTATGGCTTCCGGGAAAGGGACAGGCAGAGGAATGGGTACAGGGGGAAAGAGGCACTTGTCCCTTGGACATGGACTCGCTTTGTACATGTCCCTTGGATATTGAACCTTTCTCCAAAAGATGTGAACGAAGGCGCGAAATAAATTCCCCTGAACGAGGAATTCCCGGTTCGACAACCAGTATGTTTTGCTCCGTTAATGCATCAAGAAGAGCAGCCTGGCTCTTTGCAAAGAAATCCAGCTTCTCTCCATCCCTTGGAGAGAAATCCCAGAAAATTTCGTTATACAAATTAAGTGCAGAACACAGGGCGGCCTTTTTTCCCCTAATTTCTACATTAAGATTGTAATTCGGCTTATTTCTTATTTCTCCCCTTATTGTCTTTATTATCCAGGGACTGTCGCCCGCAAGAGCATTGAAAATTTTTCTGCCCGCATCCATTACAGAGGGAGTCCTGTCTATGCAGCGAAACTCCAGCGGCATCTTGCGAAATTCCGGCCTGCATATCCACAGGGAGATAACGAGTGTGAGGGGGCCGCAGCCTATGTCATTTATGGCATCTCCGTTTTTAAGTTCCAGGGGCAGGCCGGGGAGCAGGCGGCAGAGGCGGTAAATGTTCCACGGCAAAAAGTAGCGAAGATAAGCGGAAAGAAGGTTTGGCCTGCCTAGATAGGAGGCTCCTCTTTCACCCCTGTTGGACGTAAAAAGACCGGATAATTCTGCAATATCATCCGGCAGTAAATGCCTGAAACGGGAAGGGAGCGGGAAGATCCTGTCTATAAGAGAATGAAAACCATCCAGATTTTTTTTACTTTCTTTGGAAAGGGGCGGAAAAATCCCTGTCATTTAATTTTGCGCGCTTTAAAAAAGAGGTCCAGCAGCTCAGAACGTAGAGCTGCAATCCTGCCCCGCAGATCCTGATGCTCTCCTGCAAGTTCCCTGTAAAGCTGTTCCTTAGCACCTTCCAGGGTAAAACGCCGCTCATATAACAGATACTTTAAACGAATAAAAATCTGCAGATCCCTTTCGCTGTACTCCCTTCTGCCGTAAGTATCCTTAACGGGCTGTATAAGCGGAATTTCCTTTTCCCAATAGCGTATAACGTGTGTCTTTACACGCAGAAGCTTTTCAATATCTCCGGTTGAATAGCTCATCTCTGCCTCCGCTTTCCGGACCTGCCTGCTCTGCGGCTAATGCTGGGCTTGCCGCTTTTGGCGGTTTTGCCGGACTTGCCGGACTTGACCGCTCGTGTGGCATTACCGGCTCTTGGGGCATTACTGGCTCTTGGAGCATCGGGCGAACTGCCGTTAGTTCTGCCGGAACCAGCGGTTCTATCTGAACCAGCGGCTCTGCCGGATTTTTTCCCACTCGCAGTTTCTCTGCCGCCTGAGGACGAGCGTATCTCAACCGAAACAGGAATGGACGAAAAACCCAGATCCCTGCGTATCCTGTTACGAAGAAAGGAAATATATGCCTCGCTTACTGCTTTCGGACGGGATGCAAAAAAGATAAATTTTACGGGATTAATATTGCTTTGTACCGCATAACGTATTTTAAAATGAGTCTGCTTTCCCGAAGACGGCGGATTTTCGGTAAGCCACCTGTCAAGAGCCTGGTTTAATGCCGATGTTTCAATCTGAATATTAAGCTGCTTATAAACATTTACAGCCGCCCTCAGTAATTTATCAATACCCTCCCCTTTCATCGCACTAAGTGGAATTATGGGAGCATATTCCATCTGACCAAAAAGAAAATGAATCCTGTCCCTTACAGCCTCAAATGTATTTTTAATATCTCCGTCCATCAAATCCCATTTATTTAAAATCAGAATTATTCCCCTGCCTTTGTCATGCGCAAGGGCGGCAATTTTCTTGTCTTGATCCGTCAATCCCTCCAATGCATCTATCACAAGAAAAACTATATCAGCTTCATCTATGGTTTTAATCGCACGGTTTACAGAATAATATTCAATATTTTCGTTTACCTTTGTCTTTCGCCTGATTCCGGCAGTATCAAGCACATGGAAAGTCCGGTTCTTCCATATAAAACTTCCCTCAACAACATCCCTGGTGGTCCCCGGAATATTTGTAACTATTGACGCTGAAGAAGAAGTAAGCATATTGCTGAGCGTGGATTTACCCGTATTTGGTTTTCCCAGCAGTGCTATTCTAATTCCGGCCTCTTTTTCTGGCAAAACACCGGGCACAGCTTTCTGTGCTTTTTTTCTTTTCGGCAATCCTTCAAGACGTTCAAGCCTGTCGAAAATGGCTCTTTCCAGATCGATGATATTATCGCCATGCTCTGCAGAAATCATCAGCACTTCATCAAATCCATAAGAGAGGAGATTCCAGGCCTCCTCCGCCCTTCGTCCGCCCTCTGTTTTATTAACTGCCGCAATCAACCTTGGTTTAAAAGATCTTAATACATCAATGAATTCCTCATCTTCAAGGCTAATTTCACCTGCTTCAAAAAGCAAAACAATGATGTCCGCCTTGTTCAGGATCTCCATGGTTTTATCAAGTACCAGCCTGTCAATTTTACCCTGGGGGCTTTCCTCATCCCTGTCCAGTTTATATCCGCCTGTATCAACAAGGCATAAGGGCTTACCAAGGATAACGGTGTCCATAGCAACAGGATCCCTTGTAACACCCGGAGTCGGATCGGTTATGGCACGCCTTTTTTTCAGCAACCTGTTAAAAAGGGTAGACTTTCCCACATTCGGACGTCCGGCAAGGGCAACAATGGGTAATGTATTTCTGTTAAACGAAAGATCCATAATAAATCCTATTGCCTTATATTTACCGATGCCCATTCATCCAGGACGTCCCTGTTATCAGAATATGAAGTGCCACTCATAATCCTGTCTGCAAGTTCCCTGCAGGAAGACATACTAACCTGACGTATAACGCGTTTCACAAATGGAATTGCAGGAGAGCTCATGCTGAACTCATCCAGACCAAGCCCCAAAAGAAGGGGAGTTATTTTTGGATCGGAAGCCATCTCGCCGCATAGGGCGGCCTTAATGCCGCAGTTATGAGCACCGTCTATCGTACTTTTAATAAAACGCAGGATGGAGGGATGCAGCGGCTGGGAGAGATAATTTACCCTTTCATTTTCGCGGTCTACAGCAAGCGTATACTGGGTTAAATCATTTGTACCAATGGAAAAAAATGCGGATTTTTTCGCCAAAATATCGGCCGTAATTGCGGCTGACGGTACTTCTATCATAATGCCCGCTTCCATATTTTCATCAATGGGTTGATTTTTTTTGCGGCATTCGGCCTTTGCCTCTTCAAATAAAAACAAGGCAGCTTCAAGCTCCTCCATTCCGCTTATAAGAGGAAACATTATTTTTACATTGCCGTTTATGCCTGAACGTAGAATCGCCCTTAGTTGAGTTTTAAATATCTCTGGTCTTGCAAGGGAAAACCTTATCGCACGGCAACCCAAAAGCGGATTTTTCTCTGACTCTGCATGGGCAGGAAGCTTATCAGCCCCCATGTCCATTGTACGTATCGTAACAGGAAGATCCCCCATAATGGAAATAATTTTATTGTAGGCATTTAACTGCTCTTCTTCTCCTGCATTATCACCGGAATTTAAGAAAAGATATTCGGTACGAAAAAGCCCGATACCCTCCGCTCCGAATTCCATGGCTCTTTCGGCTTCATCAGGAAAATCAATATTGGCCATTAACACAACACAGCAGCCATCGGTGGTTATCGCTTCCAGATTTCGGCTTTGGGCAGCTTCATCAATTTCCTTAAGATAATTTTTCCTATGGGCTTCCCATTCATCAAGATCGGCTTTACCGGGATTTACAAGAACATGACTGCCGGAACTACTCATTGCCAGTACCACCATGTCATCATTGGAAATTTCGGCACAGGCATTGGGAAGACCAAAGATGGCAGGAATTGCAAAAGCCTTTAAAAGAATGGCAGCATGCGATGTCGAACTCCCTTTTTCCGAAATTACCCCTTTTACATGATTCCTGTCTATGGAAAGCACTTCAGTTGGAAGCAGATCCTTAAAAACCATAATTATATCACTGTCTATTTTCGCAAGAGGGGAATTTGGGATAGAAAGAAGCTTATTCAAAATTCTATTGGTAATATCCTGTATATCAGAAGCCCTTTCCCTGAATACAGGATCGGGTGAAGCAAGAATTTTTTCCATCATAAGATGGCCTGTCGAAAACACAACCCATTCAATATTTTCAAGATTGTCAAGCAGGGTTTTTTTGACCTGATCATGAAAATCAATATCTTCAATCATCATTATATGTGTAAAAAGAATGTCCTTTTGCTCTTTGGTTCCGTCTTTAATGTTTTCCATCAGCAGGCGAACTTCTTCGGCAGCCTCTTCCACTGCTTTATAAAAACGCATTAACTCATTTTCAGTTTCTTTTGATGATATTTTACGCTTTTTAATTTCGGGAAAAGCCCTGTTCTCATTCAATACAGCCTTACCAATGGCAATGCCGGGAGACACAGGTATTCCACTTAGTTTTTTCATTATTTCATAATATCGTAAAAAGGATTATACTGTCAAACATAGATGAAAATTGAAGATAAGCAGGATGTCCAATTTCCCGATCATGCCCCCGAATGCCTGCTATGTATACATTTAAAAATCACCTGGGAACCCTCCTTCCCACGAGCTTGCACCCTATTCGGCTTTAAAAGCAGGAATCAGCCATCCGCCGAAGTTTTTATGTCCACCGGCAAACATTGCTTTGCCTTCGAAGCAAAGAAAAAAGAAGTCAATGATGACCCAAACGAGAAAGAGGGTATTTGGGTTTAAGAAAATAGAAGCAATCCAGGCTTGGGGATGGTCTTACCATATCACTTATTCCATGATAGTTTTATATAATGAAGATCATTCTGGTTCTTATCTTATTTAATTGCCTTCCCTTTTTATACTCCCAGGATCTTCACGGCGAATGGTGGAGATATAATAGTGATGCTTTGGATCATGATTATCTATTCATTGACGAGGATTTGAATTTTACTCTGAAAATATCGGGTCTTGAAGCAAATAATGTATTCGAAGGCGATTTGCGAATAATTATGAATCAGAGGAATAATTTTTACACGGAAGTATTATATAAAAATGATGTAGTTTTTGGGGAAATAACATATAGACCATGGGATGACAGCATTCTTTTCAGACTCTATATATCGAATAATTATTATATAGGCGTTTTTTACAGGGATATTCGTTTCCCCGATCCGCCCAGGGAGTATGATCACAGAATCGGTTTTTTTGATATTGATTTTCTTCCCACACCCGGTATGTTCGGGTGGCAATTTTATCTTTTACGCAACACACCAAATGAAAGGGTTTTTTCGATAGATATTTATTCGTTGAATTTTATTCACCTTTATTCAAACACTTACCTCAATATAATTCCTGCCAAATATTACTACAATCTAAACAGCAGATCGCATGAAATGAGTTTTTTGAATGTAGAATTATTTTGGGATATTTTTAGTCTGTATAATAGAAGAAGGGCAATCGATCTTGACACAGCAATAATGTTAGGACCCACTGTATCATATAACCGGATATTTTTAAATAACTTTGATTCCTTTGATTTTAGCCGCTATGATTTTAGAGGAGGTTTAAAATTCCTCCTTCTCTTTAATCTGGGTCTTAACCTTGAGACAGGTTATATAAACAGAAACGGAAACCATGGCTTTTATTTTTCCGTTGTTCTTGGAAATATTTTACCGGCAGTATTACCCTTCATGTTTTGGGGTGATATTTTTTGAGTACTGGTAGATCAGCGGAAGGTATACTCAACAATGTAGCCAGCTCCGGTATAGTACTTTGCCCATGGAGAAAATAGAAAAATTTTATTTCCTGCATAGATAAAAAAAGCAGGTGCAGCAGACCCGCAAAACATGCTCGCAGGCTCACAAATTTTTTGCGTGCCCGCTTCCCCTGCTCAAAATTTATCACTGACAGATACAAATAAAATTTACACAAAACCCATGGGTAAAGAGAACGCTGTCAATGTAGCCTACTATCCCAGAGAACAGAACCTTCCGCTCTACCATGCACCTGTACACACCTAATATAGCCATTTTCAGATGTTCCGACATGTCGGAAGATTCATGATCGCAAAGTTTCCGACCTGTCGGAAACAATAATTCTGGCAGTTTTCCACGAATGAAGATTGGAATTCGATGAAAAATGTACTATAATTTCGATATTATTCGCGGACATTCGCGATATTCGTTGACGATTCTTGAAAGAACAACGAATGGCACGAATTAACACGAAGGGGAGAGGGAAGTTTGTTCATGACTAAAGAAATACAGGCAGAGCTTGATACGCTCAAGGAAATAATAATCAAAACCGTCCCTGTGGAACAGATATACCTTTTTGGCTCCCATGCCAATGGTACGCAAAACAAAGATTCTGATTTAGATTTGTATGTGGTTCTTAATGAGAATGTTCAAATGAGGCTAATTGATGTGATTACCCAAATAAGGCTGGCTATAGGCAGAAAAAAGACAATGCCTGTAGATATCCTTGCCAATACATTAAGCAGGTACAGGCAGCGAATGGAATGGCCGACTATTGAACGTACAATTTCCCGTGAGGGTATTAGAATATATGGATAGACAGACTGAAATACAACAGTGGATGGAGATAGCCGACAACGATTTGGCTATTGCCGATATAGTACTTTGCCCATGGAAAATTACTACATGACATCAATAAAAAGGGGATATGAGAACAGCCACTCTTACAAGAGCAAGCGGAAGGCTGAACCTATAATGTAGCCTGCTCCGGGAAACTCACCCATTCTTCGAACGGCTGATTTCCCTCATTGCAGGCTACAATTTACCAGAGCATAGCCTTCCGCTCTACCATGCACCTGTACACACTTATCATGGGCAAAGAAAAAGCGGTCATGGGTAGCCTTTATTTTATCATAGGAGAGCTTTCTGTATTACCTAAAATTTTTAAAAAGTTGACTGACACCTCTGCATGCTCACATATAACAATACCGATATAATCCCTTATCTTTCCTCTTGTATAAATTATTGAACCAATATAATATCTCTCTATGGTGAACATGAATTTACCGGAAAATAGTTCATTTACCCCCCCCCCCCCCCTCCCGTCACACAGCCCCCTTTTTCTTTCTCTCACATTGTCGTATCTTTATCCTTTTTTCATTTTTCCTTTTCTTTTATATAT
>Ga0099364_10009725_pt1 | contig 13319 bp, 12 predicted proteins | sample TergutTh196P3_FD_73070 | JGI IMG/M metagenome (GOLD analysis project Ga0099364, IMG submission 73070) | Microcerotermes parvus P3 segment gut microbial communities from Pointe-Noire, Republic of the Congo - Th196 P3 | ecosystem: Host-associated > Arthropoda: Insects > Digestive system > Gut ...
CGCGACGGCGCCAGCCGGTGGCTGGCCCGGATCGCACGCCTTTTGCGTGACAAGGGACACCTCATCTCGACCGCTTCGCTGATCGAAGCCGAACGTCTGGCGCTGGCGCTTGCCGCCATCCGCTCCCGGCCCGGTTCGGGATTCGAGGAATTGCGTGAAGCGTCGATCGCCTGCCTCTTCAGCGGCGAGGCACTCCTGTGGAAGACCATTGAAGAGAACCTGCTGCTCGGCAACGAGGTCGGCGAGATCCCGCCCGACGCACCGCTCGCCCCGCTGATTGAAGACCTGCAACGCCAGCAGAAGGTAGCCCGCTTGAAGCCCGAAGCACTGGAACGAGAACTCGCCGTCGACCTGCGAAGCGAGAGCGGCCTGTTTCGCTCCACCCTGCTGCACCGCCTGACCCTGCTCGGCGTCCCCTGGGGCAAACCCCTGGACAAGGGTGCCAGCCGTGGCACCTTTCGCGAGCGCTGGATGCTCGCCTGGGAGCCGGAGCATGCTGTCCAGCTTGTCGAAAAACTCGTCTACGGCGCGACAATCGAACAAGCCGCCAACGGCTACCTGATCGAACAAATCGAGCAGACCACCGCGCTCGACGCGCTGGCCGACCTGATCCGCGCCGCCATTACTGCCGATCTGCCGTCAGCCACCGCGCGCGGTCTGGCGGTATTCGAGCAGAGAGCGGCACGATCGAGCAACTGCCCGGAAATGCTCGCCACCATCCCGCCGCTCGCCGACATCGTACGTTACGGCGAGGCGCGCGCCTCCGACTTCGGGCACCTGAACGCCCTGCTGGAGCGCCTGATCGTGGAGGCCGCGATCAATCTGACGCATGCGGCACGGGATCTCGATGCCGAGGCTGCTGGCGCGTTGACCGAGCGGATTGCGGCAGCCTATGTCGGCATCCGCCTCATCGAACCGCCGCAAGACATTTTCGCTACGTGGTTGCAGGGACTTGAACACGTACTCGACGATGCTCGCGCGACGCCGCGCGTGGCAGGCTGCGCCGCCCAAATCCTCTACGAGGCGGATGCTCTCGCTGCCGACGACGCTGTGACCCTGCTCGAACGCCGCCTGTCGCCGGGCACGCCGGTGATGAACGCCGCCGGTTTCCTGGAGGGTTTTTTCTCGGCCTCGGCGGCGCGTCTGATCCACGACGAGGGTTTGCGCCGCACCCTCGACGCCTGGCTCGGTCGGCTCGACGAGGAGGACTTCGTCGCGCATCTGCCGCTACTTCGCCGAGTGTTCGCCGGGCTGGACAGCATGGAGCGCAAGCGCCTGCTCGCGGCCGTGCTCGGCAAGGGGCAGAGCGTGCCGACGCACCTCGTCCTGGCGCCCGGAGCAGGATGGCAGGCGCATCTGGACATTCTGCGTCCGCTACTCACAGGAAACGATTCCGATGGATGAAACGCAAGCGGCGATTGTGTCGGAAGACGGGGATGGTCTGACCGACGGCACCCAGCGCGAACGGCGCTGGCGGCTGACTCTCGGCGCCGACGAGGAAGCGCTCTCCGGACACGACCGCAAACTGTCCATGGCGCTGACTGCCCTCTACGGCGACGGAGACAGGGAGAAAAATATCCGGCGCGGCGGTCTCCAGCGTTCCTCGCCCAAGGCGATCACGGGCTGGCTCGGCGATCTGCGTACCTTCTTCCCGCCGCAGGTCGTGCAAGTCGTGCAGAAAGACGCTTTCGAGCGCCTCGGCCTCAAACAGATGCTGATGGAACCGGAATTCCTCGCGGCAGTGGAGCAGGACGTCAACCTCGTGGCCGATCTCGTCTCGCTGCGCGCAATCATGCCGGACAAGACGAAGGAGATGGCTCGCCAGGTCATCGCCGAGATCGTCGGCAAACTCATGGAACGTTTGGAACGCAAGACGGCGGAAGCCATCCGCGGCGCACTCGACCGCACGAAGCGCACCTTCCGGCCGCGCCACCGCGACATCGACTGGCCACGCACCATCGGCGCCAATCTGCGTCACTACCAGCCTGAGTACAAGACCGTGGTACCGGAAAAGCTCATCGGTTTCATGCGCAAGCAGCGCCGTCTCGTCGATCTCGATGAAGTCGTGTTGTGCGTCGATCAATCGGGTTCGATGGCGAGTTCGGTGATTTACGCCTCCATTTTCGCCGCCGTGATGGCGTCCATACCGGTGGTGCGCACCAAACTCGTCTGTTTCGACACGACCATCGTCGATTTGACCGATGATCTCGCCGATCCGGTCGAGGTACTGTTCGGCATCCAACTCGGCGGCGGCACCGACATCAATCAGGCGATCGCCTACTGCGCCGAACGCATCGAACGTCCAACCAAGGCCCACTTCGTGCTGATCACCGATCTTTACGAAGGCGGCGACGAGGTGGACATGCTGCGCCGTCTGGCGGTGCTGGTGCGAAGCGGCGTCAACGTCATCGTACTGCTTGCGCTCACCGACCAGGGCCGCCCCGGCTATTCTGAATCCACTGCCGCCAAGGTTGCGGCGCTCGGCATCCCGGCCTTTGCCTGCACGCCGGACCTGTTCCCGGACATGATGGCAGCCGCCCTGCGGCGCGAAGACATCGCCGTCTGGGCCGCTGGCATGAATATCAAGGTGGTACGAGCGGAGGAACAAACCGAGCAGCCCGCATAGCTTTAACGTTAATACTTAACCGTGCACCTCCAGCCTTCGACGTTGCACCAGAAGATAGAAATTGTTATAAAGACAGTGGTTTCACTTTTTAGATACTCACGGCGAATTATGCGAAAAGTGTTTTTTTTGATGGCGATTTTACTTGTTCCACAGTTTTCACACGCGGAACAGCAATATAACGCCGTAAATTCAATCACTATCAAGGGCATTGAAATCACTCAGCCCATTACAAAAAAACAACTTGATTTTATTTTCCAGAACAAACTCGAAGACGAAAAATCTTCATATTTCTCTGAGTGTACAGCCAATTATGAATTGAGGTTTTCTGGGTTAGGTTATGAAGATGGCCGTTTTGAAATATTTCCTGAAGACAACTCCAATCTGGATACCAGTAAGCTAAACGTGATAAAACTTAGAAAATTACCTAATGTTAAAGGCTCTTTATGGATCACCATTGATAATACGCTGATTTCAGATTACAAAATCTTAATTGACAATGAAGGTTTGTCACCCTCTTTAACCTTTCAGGAATTTGAGCGAAAGTACCCATTCAGCGCAAAATTGGGGTCGCACTTTGAGACCGAAAAAGATGTGAAAGCTTTTGCGGTTTTGTTTAGAGGGAATGAAGATAAAAATGTGAAGTCTAGCCCAAATGTCCAATCTTTGGAATCTGACGGGGAATTGCATTATGTTTCTTCTATTGTTTTTTTGTTTAAAAATGGTGTTCTGTACAAGATTTCTATTTTTCAGGGAATTGCCTGTTGAACTAACCAAAGCATGTTCAACCCCGCTCCCTTCGGGTGCTGGTTAGCATAAACGTTAGGTTGCTCCAATTCGATGAAATCACGGAACTTTGACACCTTCCCTCAACCAGAATGGAACACCTCTGGTTCCATCGCGCTTGCTTTGGAGAGCCTTCGGAATGCCCATGACCAATCGAGTTCAAACAAGGCGTACGACCGGTTTCTGTATGCTGTGGGTAACGATCACGCAGGCACCTACTACCCGATCGTGCTAGCCACACTTCCGGAGCTAAAGCAACTCCATATTGGCGGGGGTTTCTGGAAATGACACTGCCAGAGCAGCCGCAAAGCCGCTTGCAGCTAACCTCCCAAAAGGGCGACAGTGGCTTAAAAGCTGTTCCAGCAGTAACCCGTGATGACTTCAAACTCGCTTCAGCCGTAGCCTGAGTACGCTCGCTGAAATCTGACCATGATTTACACACATGTGCTCAATCGCGGCGGACGCGGCGTGGTCAGCCCGTTGGATGCATTGTGAGCAGGATCGGAAGAGGGGGGCTGCTCCAATCAGCGCCGCTGGACGATTGTCCGGTGTACCCGCTTGCCGGAGGACAGGTTGACCGCTTCAACATCGAGCAGAATGTCCGCTGTGCTGAGAACATCCCTGACCCGCACGGCATCGAACACAGAATAGAGTCGACCGGAAATGTCTCGAATGGAATCCCCCTCCGTAACCCGCCAGCTCAAGTAGAGGGTACCCATTGGCTTGAGGATGTCGAGCAATCGGGCGCAGGCTTTGGTAACTTCGTCTGGCGGCAAATGCATGATGACGGTCTCGCACAACACATTATCAAATGTGTTGCTGGCGATAGTGTCCAGCGCGGGAAGCGCCGCTCGCTCGAAATCCAGTGAGGGATACTCTGCCGCAGCCTGAGCCAGCAATCCGTCGGCGGCATCGTAGCCGACGGCGGGAAAACCATTATCGTTCAGCCACGCAACATCTCGCCCCGCTCCGCAACCAATGTCTGCGGTTCTGCCCCCCGGAGTGAAGTAGTGTTGCAGCAATGCGTACATGTCGTTCGGTGGCAGTTGTTTACTCCATTCGTCCGCGAAACAGCAGGCGGCGGCTGAGTAGACTTCGATGGTGCGCTCGTCCATGGCGAAAACTGCGGTGAACTGCCCTTCAAAGTTTTGTAGTTCAGAAAAAAGGCTGGAACCCTCGATTATGGTTTCCAGCCTTTTTCGGAATGTTCGTGGTGGCCGAAAGGCTATCGAACTTTTCATGAAAACCCGCATGGTTGCTCGGTTTTTGCTTTAACATTTTCTTTAATACACCCAAAAATACACCCAAGCAATACCCGCTGAACCATCCGAGAGACGAACAGGGCGGATGATACCATTGGCAACGCATCAGAGCGTTACAGCCGCCGCTAGGGCGTAGAGTTTCGCCAACGGGCGTGAGAGGATCGCCCCAGGGCACAGCCGGCCATCGACCACCGGAGAGGATCGCCCCAGGGCACAGCCGGCCATCGACCACCGGAGAGGATCGCCCCAGGGCACAGCCACAGCCACCGACCGCCGGAGAGGATCGCCCCAGGGCACAGCCACAGCCACCGACCGCCGGAGAGGATCGCCCCAGGGCACAGCCCCGACCATCGACGCCGGAAGAGAACCGCCCCAGCGCGCAGCCGGCCATCGACGCCGGAAGAGGATCGCCCCAGGGCACAGCCGGCCATCGACCACCGGAGAGGATCGTCACAGGGCACAGCCACAGCCATCGACCACCGGAGAGGATCGCCCCAGGGCACAGCCACAGCCACCGACCACCGGAGAGGATCGTCACAGGGCACAGCCACAGCCACCGACCACCGGAGAGGATCGTCACAGGGCACTTGCTGCCGCGCGGTAAAGGCTATTCGACAGGACAGAAGCGCGGCAAAAACGGCCCGACCATTGACGCCGGAAAGGACCACCACAGGACACGGTACGGCCACCGATGAGCATGGTCATGGCTTGCTGGTCAGATCGAGGCACACGCCGCCGCTGGAGAAACAAGCACCTAAAAACCATATGTCATACATTACAACCCCCCTATAGAGATCACAGTGCTAGAAAAAAACCGGGGTCGTTTCGCGCCGTGTGTCAAAAGACCCAGGAAGGACCCGCGCACCTGCTACCCTGCGAACCCGCCAGGACGCCCGCCCATCTGCGGAATGTCGATGTTGCAAACCACATGATCCGCAGCCGCTTCAAGCCATCACGGATAAAGACTGTGCAACACGTTTCTATGGATTGAACCCTAACCGCATAAACGCCTTCTGAAAGCGTGGAAGGCTAAAACGCATGTGCGCCCGGTCAAAGCCCGGAACAACCCTTACTGCCTGCCTGCTGATAATCTCAATGAATGGATGAAACCCAATAACGACGCGGATTTCACAGAGAACAACGCTTCGTTCTGCGATCAAGGATTGTTCCCGGTGTTCCCGGTGTGACGGGCGTACCGGGAACGCGGAAACCCGCGCCGTTACTGGCTGTTCCCGGTGTTCCCGGTGTTCCCGGCAAAAAAAGGATGTTTTGAAAAATCACGACTAAAAAAGGAAGGAAAAAGAAAAAGTAATTTGTGTACCCTGTATGATATATACATAATACTATCCTTTTGTATTTGGCGCTTATACGTTTCAGTCGCATCACAAAACCGCGTTTTCATATTCCATAAAACGATTTTTTTGATATTTTCATGTATTCATTTCTGAAACATGTTTTTTTGACCGGGAACACTGGGAACGCCGGGAACAGCCAGTAACGGCGCGGGTTTCAGCGTTCCCGGTGTGAAGAGGCAGCCGGGAACACCGGGAACAATTCAGGCTAAAAGGGCGGGTCATATGAGCAATGTTCATTCGTTGATACATCCGACACGCCGCAACCGTCGGACAGGAATGTATGTTTGATGTGATAGACACGTTTGCTACCCATGCCAGGAATGCGTACCCGGCGCGTCAAACGTCCGTCAGCCTCTTTGCTGAACTCAAGATACCCGGCATCCGCAAGTGTTCGCGCGACTGACTGAGCATCGAAGCCCTTGCAAACAACGTCACGCCATGCTTCGGGGTAGATAAAGTATTCAGACGCATATTCCGCCCTCTTGAATTCTTCGCCGCCCTTGTCCTCTGCTATTTCTATCGCGTCACCATTTGGAAAAAGCCACCGAGCAACCCCAACACGTTTAACTGTTCTGGGTGAGTGGTCATCATTCGTTCTGTGCCACAGATCGAAAGCCGATGAGCCGTACTGTTCAAGGAACCCTCTTACCTGACTGAGCATTGCCGATTCTTCATAGTCACCATCGCCACCCCGCGCAGACAACCAGGAAACAAAGCACTTACCCGCCGCCTCCGTTGCTTCACCGGCAATCCATCCGGTTATGTTCCATTGCGTAGCCAGCTCGCCACCCGCTGCAACCAGTGCAAAGCGGTCAGCAACCCTCAACACCTGATTGCTTGCCTTGGGCGGAACAAAACGGGTTAAAAACTGTTTCTGAGCGTTCCTGACGTAATCGGACACATCAAGCCCATGCCGCGAAAGATTGAACAAGAACGCCCGTAACGCCACCCCGTAAAACCTCTCACTGGCATACTTCAACACCTTTGAAAATTCCGATCCGTCCCTATGACCGTGCAATTGCTCCCATGCACCATGCCCCGCCCCGGCATCCGTAGGAATGTCGATAAACCGCACTTCCTGCCCCGCCCGTGTCTTCTTTCCGCACTCTGCTACATGCTGAGACAGGGAGATTTCGCCCGCTGAAAGGAAAAGGAGGCGCCAGCTTTGAGAGGGCTTTGCCGCGCCTGTACGGGTCGCTCTTGCCTTTGCGCTACCGTTGGCAAGCATATAAGCCGCTTCCCCGGCTGCTTTGGGGTCGATCTGCGCAAGCTCATCTAAGGCCAATAGCGCGTCACTGTATTGAACCGCGATAGATTCCAGGGCGTTATCGGTCGCTCGCCACCGCTGCATATACTCCCGGCCCCCTGCAACGCTACAGGCTACCCGTAGTGCCGTGGTCTTGCCGTCGCTCGATTTGCCCCGGAAATGGAACCCCCCTGATTCCACGGCGGCAGGCTCCAACAACGGCGCGGAAAAGGCTACAGATACGGCAAACACAAGCCGACTGTTACCGGCACACAACGCGCTAACATGCTTCTGCCATTCCGGCAAAGTCTCGCGCGTTTGGAATGAGTTTGAATGCACATCGTCATTTTCGTAATGCCACGCTTCGCCATCTGCCGAACCATATGCGCGATCAGGCAGGACAAACACACGGGATTTTTCCGTTACATGCCACCCCGTGCGGTTAGCTGTCCTGAGACGATCCGAAGGGTTCGCCGTTTCCAGATACTCAATAAGGCGCGTTTTTGAAGGTTTTCCCGCGCTAATGCGCAAGCCTCTATCGCCTAGCATACGAAGAACGTCATTTCCATCACCAAGAAATAGCCGTTTCTGTAGCAAGAGACGATGTTCCTTTCCATCCGGGTCACTGAACCGGACGAGAAGCCCCCAACCCCGGCTATCACCGTCACGAGAGTACGCCAACACTTCAAGCCGTGCACATACCCACTTTGGTTTGCTGTCCGTTCCGTCCCGTTCAGGTTCCACGAAATACACGCCATCCGGTTTGAGCCTGAATCGCGCCGTGCTTTGCACAACGCTGGCGGGTTTTTCACGCGGCCCCGCCTTTTGTTTTTCGCCCTTATCGAGAGGTTCGCGCCAATCTCCACCCGCACACGCAACGGCGCATCGGTCAGCGTTCCACCCTTGAATGTCCGCAGCATCCGCGCCCTTATCGGACAACCCGAAAAACCCCGGCTTCACCGTGTAGAGAGCTACCGGCGGGGTTTTCAGGCTACGGAGTATGTCCGCAACCTTGCCCATAGCATCACGGCCCGCTTCATCAAGATCAGGCCATAGGGTAACGTCACGTCCAGCCAGTTGTGAAAAACTGGACATTCCTACAGCTTGCGCCCCGCCCGGCCAACACACCACGACAAAGCCGGGAAAGAGCACACGCGCCGCCTCCGTTGCCTTCTCACCCTCGCACACCATCACGGGAGTATCAGAACGCGCGGCAAGGTCGTGAAGCCCATACAGTAAGCGCGGGGCAGGCTGGGCTTTCCATCGCCATTGAAGCGCCCCGGCTGCGCTTTTCCATACCGTTAGCTGTGCAAAGCTCTTGCCATCCTTTGTAGCGTACCGATCTACGTAAAAGGCGGGTTTTCCGTCCGGCATCGTGTAGGTATAGCGCCGTTCCGGTTTGCCATGATGCCTATGAGCAAGAGGAACAGGCGGGGCATTGTCGGGAACGGGAATACAGCATTCACCGTCGTTTCCGCTTTTCTTGGGCATGCTCAAGGGTTGCTGACTGGATGCGTGCAAACCGAGAAACCCGGCCAATTCACGCGCCGCCTCCCCCTGCTTACAACCTCTGACGTAAGCAACCAGGGAAACCAAATCCCCGCCTTTGTCTCCCGTGGCGAAATCAGACCATACGCCCGTCTCACGATTGATGGAAAGGCTACCCGGCTTATGGTCGTTGCGCTTCGGATTGACGGGCAAATACTCCCGCCCTTCACGCTTTCCACCGTCCAAACCAAGCCATGACATGACTTGATCGAACGAGGAAAGCGCGACGGCGGAAACGGAACCAATAAATGATTCGCTCATCTCTGTTCCGCCTTGAGTTTTTCAGAGAACAGACGGCGCATAATGCGTAGCTCGTCCAAAATGCTGTCTGTTTTGTTAGCGGCATGCAAGCCAACAAAGCATTGCATTGTAAGCAGCCTTACAACCTGATACGTTTTTTCATTTGGACAGGCTTCCCGGATTCCGCTTTCTGTAAGAAAACGAGTGGATAAACTCTCACATTTTCCTACTTCTTCGTAATAGGATTCTGCCTGTTCGGTAAATGTGCCGTACTGTGCCAAATCCAAACATTCCGCTGATATAGACTGAACATCTATAGTCTTGCGCGATGTGCCGGAAACAGGCTCACCAGACACACTGGAAGCCGCGCCGTTGTTCCAGTAATCTTCGGGCATTCCCCTTTCAAACTCACGAACCTTTTCAGCAAGATTTTGCAAGGATTCTTGAGTTGTCCAAGAGACGGCGGCAGAGCACGCAAGATACAGATCAGCAACGCATACAGGAAAGGCGGTTTTGCTCATGACTGCACCTCCCGTACCATCTCGACTGTATACAGTTCCTTACGGGCTGTATGCAGCTTTTCAACCAAATCGCGGATTTCTCTATCTGATTTTCCGGCGATGCGTGCCGCATTTATTGAATTAACCTCAGCAAGAGGCCACCCAACACTACGACCATAAATGGGTACGGGGTCGGTGAATAGCCCAAGTTTCACCATTTTATAAATAGTTGAGCGTGCCAACCCCATAGCGGATTCCACTTGCGGACGCCGCATAATTGTTACATTCGTTTCCATGCTGCAAATTCTCCATGAACCTACCGGGAAGTACCGGCATGGATGGAGAGAATAAACACGGATTTTTGATCGTGGCCGCATGCGGTTTTTAAAAAACCGCATACGGTTTTTCCAAGGCTAGAGGTTATCGCCGGGGCTAGATGCTATACGATTTTATTTTCTGCGGCTTTCGAGTGTGTCACGCACCTGTCTAAGTATGCGCCTGACGGTATCGTCTGATACTGGAGAACCTATTTTCTCGGTTTCTCTTGCAATCAAAGTAGATAAACCGTGTTTTTCCAATGACCAATCTTTACTATTCAAAAGTGCTTCAATAATAGTAAGAAGCGTGCCACGCTCACGCAAGCTTAGCGATTTTTCTTCCTTTTCTTCTTCGTTTTCAATATCTCCAAGTGTAAAAGGAAAATCAGGATAAAATTCACAATCTTTAACACGGTTTTTTTCTACCCACTTTATTACATCGCTTGGTCTGAATATACAATTCATAATACTTTTCATTTTGTTATTCTTCGGGCTTTCTAATACAGGAAGAGAATTAATTTTAATCCCGCCTAAAATATTTTCTAATGCTATCTTTTGGCGAATAAATTTTAGTTCTGCATCAACATCTGCTGAACAAGTGTCCACAAAGTTCAATAATTGTGCAACATCAAACCCTGACCAAAATTCTTTTTTTAGAAAATAAGACATGTAACTTTTTTTATACAATGCTGTAGCTTCATCTGGCGAGAGTTCTTTTTCACCTTCATCCATCGCATCACCTTCAATGTACCCTTGAAAAGATGCCGCGCCAGCATGGCAAGGTTTCCATGTTTTCACCCCGTCGGGTTAGGCGCGGCATTTGCTGTTTTTTACGGATTCATATCCGGATGATTACGGTATGATTCGGCTGGCCGCCTAATTTCAGTCACAACCCCGATAAACCCGAATTTACAGCCCGTGACCATTTCGAGATGTTCTATGTTTTTGTAAGACATCACGACAAGGCCTATATATGGCAAATCAAGCAAAACCTCATCTGACAAATCCGGTGTTAATGACGTGTCAATAATCGCCAAATCACCATACCACACTTCTTTTGAAAGCGTATTGTTTTTGATGCGTATAGCAAAAATAGTACCCTCATGACCCGTGATATTACGCACGTCGTTATCTGCTGTCCTGCTAATGATAGTTCTCCCATATTGAGATATTACGCCTCAGATATGGGAGGCGAGACCGTACAGGTAGCAGACCGGCAGATAATCCGGCAAGCCTTGCGGCTTCCCGCACGGCCCGCCATATGGAGACCGCGCTTATCTGCACAGGCTGCTACCCCTGTATCCATGTTGGTGCATGGATACAGGGATACTAATCGACTATTCAATAAAATCAAACCGACGATTTCACGGAGTGTAGCGCACGAACCGGAAACCGTTGCCACATCAAGCGGTTACAGCCGTCGCCGGACAGAATCGAGGGACACAGCTACCGTCAGGGATGGGGAATCATCAGGCTGTCTGCCGAGAATCAGCCGTGATCGTCATCAGGGCACGGCATGCCCTAGAAGCCATACGCATGAAATGAATATCACTGCTGTGCCTTACAAAGTGCACTGTGTGCACTTTCGGCCCCTAATCCCTAGACAGTAACCCGAAAAACAGGAAAGCTATTATTATGAAAAATAAAATATATGCAAAAACATAAAGCACAGTGCCATAAATCAAAGCGGCAAAAATAGCGATAGGCAGCAAAATAGCAGCAACACAGGCAACAAGTCCCGCAAGGCAAAAAACAAGCCCCACAAGGCAAAAAACAAACTGTACCCATGCGCGAACGAATTCACGCCCCCCGGCAATGCTGAACGACAAGGCTAGTTTTGTGTCAATTGGAGTAATGAAGTAATCCCGTACAGACATGAAAAGCGTTCTACCTTCAATACTCGGTGTTTCCATGCTTCTTCAATCCTTTCAGCCAGCCGTGCGTAGAGGTATTACGTCCGCGCCTTTCTTCAGTCGGTCGAGATAGTCCGCCCAGGATTGCATCATCCGTCGTCGGTCGTCTATGAATTGCGTCCTGTTGTACGCCGTACCCAATGCCCCCGGTACTTTGTGTGCCAGTTGCCGTTCTATCCAGTCGATAGGCATCCTCAACTGTTCGGCCAGCATCGTGCATGCCGTTGATCTGAAGCCATGCCCCGTGATGACCTCTTGCGTGTCGTAGCCCAATGAACGCAAGGCTTTGTTGATCGTTGCGTCACTGAAAGACTTGCCGGGTTTCTGGCCCGGGAAAACCAGTTCACCGCGCCCGGTAAGCGGTTGCAGATCGCGCAGTATCGCCACCGACTGACGCGCTAACGGTACGATGTGGTCAGTGTGCGTCTTGCTGGCCACGAAAGACCATTCACCCTTGTCCAGATCAATATCAGCCCATCGCGCGGCGCGTAGTTCGCCGATACGAACGAACAGCAATGGAATAATCGCCAGCGCCGCGCGGGTCACATAACTGCCCCTGTAGGTGTCGATTGCGCGGAGCAACTCCCCAAGCTTGGCAGGTTCCCTGATTGCCGCAAAGTGCTTTACCTTCACGCTTGGCAGCGCCCCGCGAAGGCTTGGGCACGGGTCGTATTCCGCCCGCTCTGTCTGGATTGCCCGCCGCATCACCATAGATATGATGCCCTTGACACGGTGCGCTGCATCAAGCGCCCCGCGTTCGGAAATCCGCTCCAGAACAGACAGAACGACCTTGGGTGTTACATCTGGCACAGGCATTTCACCGATCCACGGCAAAACGTCATTCTCAAGGTAGGCAATGACCTTGCTGGAATGGCTCTGTGCCTTGTCAGTTCTCCACGCCTCAAACCACTCCCGCGCAACCGCCTCAAAACTGTTCTCGCTCGCAGCCTTGATAGCTACCTTGGCAGCTTTCTTCACTTCGCCGGGGTCTTGACCGTTGGCAAGTAGTTTGCGGGCTTCCTCGCGGCGCTCGCGGGCATCCTTCAGGCTCACGGTAGGGTATGCGCCGAATGAGAGAAGTTTTTCCTTGCCGCCAAAGCGGTATTTCATCCGCCATAGCTTGCTTCCGTTCGGTTCAATGGTGATGTAAAGCCCGCCCCCATCAAACATCGTCTGCCGCTTGTCCGTTTCCTTGGTTTTTCGGATGAGTACGTCTGTTAGCTTCATGTGAAACCCCTGATTCGTGTGTTCTTCCTGTGTGCCTGTTACCGATACACCCACGTAACAGGCCGATACACCCAAATCTACACCCATATACACCCGGATTTCAATGGATTTTGTTGGACTGCTATGGACGCAAAAAAGGCCAGAACCCTTGATTTCTCTGGAGTTTCTGGCCTTCTATGGACTTCTGTGTAAGTGTTCTTGGTGGACCGAAAGGGGATCGAACCCTCGACCTCTGCATTGCGAACGCAGCGCTCTCCCAGCTGAGCTATCGGCCCGAAGGGTGGGCATTCTAACAGGAGTTT
>Ga0099364_10009726_pt1 | contig 13316 bp, 7 predicted proteins | sample TergutTh196P3_FD_73070 | JGI IMG/M metagenome (GOLD analysis project Ga0099364, IMG submission 73070) | Microcerotermes parvus P3 segment gut microbial communities from Pointe-Noire, Republic of the Congo - Th196 P3 | ecosystem: Host-associated > Arthropoda: Insects > Digestive system > Gut ...
TAAAACGTTAAATCAACACGACCATATTATTATCACGAATAATGGCGTGGGAGAGTCGGTATTGATTAATATTAAAGATTATGCAAAGTATGAAGAATTCCTGCATCATCGCTTTATATATGAAGAACTACAAAAGTCCAAGGAAAAGGGCATCGACCCAAATGCAAAAATGGCGGATGCTGAAACGGTATTTTCAAATATAGAGAAACGGCTGGAGAGCAAAGGCTTATGAGTTTCAGGATAACCTTCTTGGAAGAAGCAGAGCAGGATATGGATGATATAGGGGAGTATCTATCCCAATATTACGAAAGTACGGTTAGAATTTTTTTTGTAAAGTTGAAAAAGAAAGTTTTCTGTACAACGAAACGTCGTACCGCGCACCCATCGGCGGCCGTTGACAGTGAGTGAATGCGAAAAGGTTTATTGCAGGAATGCCGTGAAAAAACCGGGACTGCGAATCTGATCATCAGTAGTTTGCCCTGTGAGCGAGGTTTCCCTTGTTTTGATATAATTCATTCACAACAAGGAAAGGGTGGACAGCCGCCCTGAAGGAGATGCAAACATGGTAACCCAAACAGCAGGAACCGTTGCCGACAAAAAAGATTTGATCGAAACCATTGAGTTTTTATCTGACAGGGCAATATTGCAAGCCAAAGGGTACATCGAGCGTCTGCGCGAAGAAGAAATGGAACTGGCAGCCCAGGAAATGACGCTCGAAGAAATTGACGCCGAAATTGCGGAACTAAAAATCAGATATGGGACAACCCCGAACGCCGTGACGATAGCGGCGATGAAAGAGGCCGAGGCCGGTATAGGCGAACCGACAACGCTCGAACAAATAAAAGCCGAATGCGATGCGCTCCGTCATTAAATCTCAGGTTTATAAGAAAGATTTTCAACGAGAAAGTAATGGAAAATATCGGCTGGTTTTGGCCGTTGACCTACCGGACGTGATCGCGATGCTTGCCGCCGACATAGGCTTGCCGGCAAAATATCGCGATCATATGCTTACCGGAAACTGGGCTGGGCATAGAGAATGTCATATCAAGCCGGACTTGCTTTTGATCTATATGAAAATAGATGACGCGAGCTTCGAGGATAAAAACGGAGAACTGCGCCTTGTCAGATTGGGCAGTCATTCAGAATTATTTTAAGCGGAAATCAAAGCGCGCCCCATAATCATTACGCATCCCGTATATCCCATTTATCTGATATAATTCCTCAGGCATTTTTTTAAAATGACTCAATTTCTTAAGAGATTTGAGTAATTTTTGTAAAAAAAAGGACTGATGAGTTAAGTGGAAACGCAAAACAGCAACAGATGGTTCATTCTCGCAGCCGGCGTCATTATGCTGCTCTTCGCCGGGATTATTTATGGATGGTCTATCCTGAACGCCCCCTTGGCGTCGGAGTTTGGCTGGGACCCGGGCGCGATGGGGCTGAATTTTACGATAACGATGTGCTGCTTCTGCATAGGAGGGATACTCGGGGGGTTTGCGGCGAAAAAATATTCCCCTAAAGCGATACTCTTAGCGGCGGCTGTGACGGTATTCGCCGGGTTTGCCATCACGTCGGGGATGCAGGGGCATATCCTTGTGCTGTATGTGGCTTACGGGATAATCTGCGGCATCGGAATCGGAGTTGCCTATAATATTGTAATTTCAACGGTACTGGGCTGGTTTCCCGACAAGAGAGGGACCGCGTCCGGCGTTCTGCTGCTGGGTTTCGGATCGAGCGCTCTCGTATTGGGGCCGCTGATGAAATATATGTTCGACGCCATGGGATGGAGGCGCGCTTATCTCGCGCTTGCGGCCGCTCTGTTCGTCGTCCTCGCGTTCGGCGCTTTTTGCGTAAAGCGTAACGTGCCAAAGAGCGACGGGCCGACGGCCGCGGCAAAAAATATTTCAGACGCCGTTGAGCCGGTCAAAAGTATTCCGACAAAAGACATGGTGAAACTACCTTCGTTTTGGAAGTTTTACGTCTTTGGAGTTTTGATCGGGGGCATTGGCGTATGTATCATCAGCTTCGCCAGGGATATTTCCGTCGTGGTGGGCGCGAGCGCAAACGCGGCAGTTCTCTTTGTCGGCGTTTTGTCGATAAGCAACGGGTTTGGGAGGATTATTTCGGGGTGGCTGTTCGACTCGTTAGGCAGGTTCAGGACAATTCTCGCGATAGCGGTCTCGGGAATTTTGTCCGTGTCAATTATGTTGCTCTCCCTTTACCTCGGTTCCGTTCCGCTGCTCGCCTTAGGCCTCATAGCGGTGGGGTTGACTTACGGCGCTCTTCCGACTCTCATAGCAAGTTTCATCAGCGCGGTTTACGGCGCGAAATATTTCGCCGTGAATTTCAGCGTGGGTACCACGGTGCTCATTCCGGCGTCATTCATGTCGGCGGCAGGGGGAAACATCATCAGCGCGACCGGCAGTTACATCCCGGTCTTGTTTATGCTGCTCATTTTTTCAGCCGTTAATTTTTTAATAAGTCTGTCTCTGCGGAGTGATTGAGATCTGGATCCATGCCAAGAAAAGTGTATTGGTTGCGTCCGTTTTGTTTTGACATATACAGCGCTTCATCAGCGCGTTTCGAGTAATCCTCCCAGATTTGCGGATGCGTCACCGAGCCGGTCGTTACGCCGACCGATATGGTGACGCATTGCGCTGCGTCACTGTTGGTGTGAGGCAGGTTCAGCATCCTCACTCTCTCAAGCATCTTTTGCGCAACCATGCGCGCGCCGTATTCATCGGTGTTTGGCAGGACGACAATAAATTCTTCTCCCCCATACCGCGCCACAAAATCGTTTTTCCTCGTAACACAACGCTCCAGCGCCTCCGCAACCGTTTTCAGGCAAACGTCCCCCTGTTCGTGACCGTAGGCGTCGTTATATTTTTTAAAGTAATCTATATCGATCATAAGTACGCTCAACAAACCATGAGGTTGGGAAAGAAACCCAACGGTACGCTGAAGGTTGTTTTCCATGAATCTCCTGTTATGTATGCCTGTCAGCGCGTCATAGTTTGCTTTGGTACATAAATCCCGAATCGTATTTGAAAGGTTGCCAAACTCATCATATCGATCCAGGCCGTAAATCTCCTCGTCTTCATTCTCTTTCATGTTCTCCAAACTGGCAATCAATTGCTTGAGCGGCGAAAATATAAGCCGATGGCTGATTTTGTTGTTCGCCAGGTCGAATGCTATTAACAAAACCAATATTGTTATCAAAGCCGGCAGAAATAATGACATGTTAAACGAAGACGACGAATCAAACAGAATGACGGCCGACCAGTTCGTGAATCTGATAGGCACGATTGTCGCGTAACGGTACGGGCTGAGCGACAGCTTTACGACCTTGGGGCCGCCCGTTTCCTCGAAATACCCCTCAATATTGTCAAGATGTGATTTTATTGCCGCGAAAAAAACAAGGTCGTTAATTTCATCTTCAATACGGGCTTCAAAATCATAATCCTGATAATCATCATTTTCCAGCATGGAACTGTCCATATTAATAACGCCATTTTCGTCAATAATGAAACCGCGCATAAAGTTTTTATATTGTGAAAAAAGTTCTCGCGCCACAGAAAAAAAATCCAGTCCAGAACTTATTATCCCAAGCGGAACCCCGTTGTGAATGACCTTGTAATCGAGCCACACCCGTTTTCTTTGTAACACGCGATCCATTGCCACGCCAAGCTCATATTCGTTATCCGACGTTATGGATTTAAAATACCACGCGTCATTCGGATTATTTTCGTCGAGCCTGGTGAATGGCAGGACGGTTTCCGCCGTGTAATCATTTTCGACCCTATACTCGTACTGTGATTTTGAAGCCACGACATACATATTATTACTGTATAACTCTCCGATAACGCCCGACAATTCTTCAAACGCGAGAATTTTTTTCCCATCGCTGCCCTCGTCGGTCAGCCAATCGATAACAGCGTTTGAACGGGCGGCTTTTGCCAGGACGGCAGCCTCCTTTGTGACATGAGCGCTGAGGGCGTACGCGGAACTGGTGGCGTAACTTCCGGAGTAGTCGATCGATACGCGCCATATAATATTGTAAAAAGCCGTTAACATAGCGATAAACATTAAGATTGCGGCTAAGGACAGGAGTGCAATATTATAATTACGAAAGCGTATTGAAATACTTTCCTCGCCCAATAACAAGCCGCGCAGTCTATTTTGGGCCGTTCGTTTTTTCATCAGCGTCACATGCGCCTCCGCATAAGGTATCTATCAACGCGACAGCCTCATCATATTCAAAAAGAAGTATGTTATGGGATATTTTTCTGATAATAGCGTTAACATTCGACGCTTGCGTTAATTTTATCAGACTGTCGACAGTGTTATGTATAACGCCGGTATTCAAAGAGTTAAGCGCGGTTTTCAATTTAGCCAGCCTGGATTTCATTTCCTCTGTATCAAAAGCGGATTCCTCCGTTTTTTCGGCTTTTAGCCAATCATGAATATTACCCAGAAGCGTTTCCAAAGACTGAACAAACTCAGCGGCATGCTTGTTAATAAAGGCCAAATCCCTCCGATTACCCGCCATCTCCAGCGCGTGCGCGGCTTGGGACAGTTCAACGGCGCCTATTATCGCGGCGGCGCCCTTCAATCCGTGAACGTAGGTTGTGTACAGGGGAATATTATTCGCTTCAAGACATTTTTTCATTTCTTTAATCTTTTCAAGCGCATCCGAATAAAACGCGGAAATCGTATTTTTATAGAGTTCAGTTTTACCGCCCGATAACGCAAATCCTTTTTTAATGTCAAGTCCGTCAATCTCAATGATTTTCGTTTCGTCGTCCGTATTTATCCCCACGTATCCTTCCCGCTTGTTCCTGGGGATCCATTTTTCAAGGATTGCGTTCATTTGGACAGTATCAATCGGTTTTGACAGGAAATCGTCAAAGCCGTTTTTCAAAAACATCTCCCTCGTGCCGGAGACGGCGTTTGCGGTGAGCGCCACAATCGGCACATTTCTGAAATACTGGTCGTAAGTTCCCATCTCTCTTATGCGTAAAGTGGCTTCAACGCCGTCCATTTCGGGCATTTTATGATCCATGAACACTAAATCGTAATCTTTCGATCGCATCGCGTTGATTGCCGCCACACCGTTTTTACATAGATCAACCCGCATGTTGTACGGCATCATCAAGCCTTCAACTACTTTAAGGTTCGTATTTATGTCGTCAACGACAAGCACCTTAACGCCGGGCGCTGTAAACCTCACGATAAGCTCATTGCTGTTTTCGTAAATAAAACTGTCGGATACGCCGTTCAGGATATTCGCTATTGATACTGAATAAACCGGCATAGCGAGAACGTTTAAGCTCTTATCGGCGACCGCGTCGCTGATTTCGGCAAGAACGGCGACTTTGATATTGTTTCCGTACCGCGAGATTATATCTTTGTTTTTCGTGTACAGAAGGAATGGTATGAAAAGAAAACCATATGAACGGCTTCTAATTTTTTCATATAATTCCGAATCGTCTGTAACAAGTGTACAGTCCACGCCCAGATTCAGGACCGTATTTACGATGGAATTGGCGTACAGTTCGCGCTGCTCAAAGATGAGAGCTCTCTTGTTTTTCGGTTTTTTGACGGCTGCCAGCGCCTTGCGGGAATCATATTTTTGCGGCAGAGTAATGGTGAACGCGCTGCCTTTCCCGTATTCAGACCGGACGTCGATAATGCCGCCCATTGCCTTTACGAGGCTGCGCGTGATAGAGAGCCCCAACCCAACCCCTTCGATGCCTTTGTTTTTATCTAAATCAAATTGGGTGAAATCATCGAACAGTTTATCCATATCTTCCGGTTTTATGCCTATGCCGCTGTCCATAACCTCAAAGACAAGATTTACGGCGTTTTCATCAACAAATTCAGCATGCGCGGTAAGGGACACAAAGCCCTTTTCCGTGTATTTGACGGCGTTGCTCAATACGTTGAGCAGCGTTTGACGGATTCTTGTTTCATCGCCCAGCATTGCGCCCGGGATATTGCTGTCTGTATTGACCGCGAAAAGTATCTGCGAATCCATGAGCCGCGTTCTTATAATGCCGATTACATCATTTATCAGTGATGAGAACGAGTAATTTTCGTTTATAATCTCAAGCTTGCCGGTTTCGATTTTTGAAAGATCCAATATATCGTTAATGATAGCTAAGAGGTTCAAGCCCGCGTGCTTTACCGTTAAGGCATATTCCTTCATGACCTCCGGGCTTTTCTCGCGCAGGGCAAGCTCGGTCATACCAATGATTGCGTTCAGAGGCGTGCGTATTTCATGGCTCATTTTAGCGAGAAAGTCGCTTTTCGCGCGATTGGCGATATTCGCGGTGTTAAGCGCGGACGTAAGATCCCTGGCCATATCCTGACGGAACAGCGCGTTCGTAATCAGCCTGCTTGCGGATCTCAGGATCATTTCTTCATCTTTTGAAAATTTCCGCTCCCTGCGGCAGTCGTCGAAGCCTATAAATCCCCAAAATTTTTCCTGTAAAAACACGGGCACCACCAGGATTGACAATATTCCCTGCGGGGATAACTCCGCTTGCTCCTTCGGGGATAATTCGCGCACAATTCCGTTTATGCAATTTCCCCGCGAAAGATGTTCCTCCCATCCGGGTATGACATCCCTGTATACCGTGCTGATTGTAAAATCCGGTTCCCGCGGCAGATCGGCGTTCTCCGTCCATTCGTATATCTGAGTGCAGCACAGCAGATCATTCTCGATAAAATTTTTCCAAATGTATACGCGGTCAACATCCACGGATTTCGCAAGCAGGCTCATGGCGTGTAACAAGTTGTCCTCGAATTTATCGACGTCCGGCTCAAGCAGGGCGGCGGATACTCTGCTCAAAGTATTCAGCAAATTATTCTGATACTCAATATCCCCCATCATTTTGTTATATTTACGCAGATCCCGCGTATACCCGGTTAAAACATAACCGTCCCTGTGCTTGACCCGGATTAATGTGACTTCCGCCGGCATGGTCGTACCGTCGAGCATGTTATACGTCCAGTCGAAGGAGCAACTGCCTTCCTCAAACGCTTTTTTAAGGTAGACTGGAATTTTATCGTCGGAACGCTGTCCGTCAGGCTGGTATTCGGGATAAAGCTCGGAGTACCTTTCCAAATATTCCTGTTTGTCTTTGAACCCGAACAGCCGGATGGCCTCCTGGTTGCAGTCAATCATATTGAAACGGCTGTCAAACAACTGGCAGCACAACGGAGTCGAATCAAGCATCAGCTTCAGACGCTCGTTAGCCTCGGCTATTTCCCGCTCCATTTCGGCGTGTATTACGGTGTTCGCGAATAAAAACGCAGCCGAACGCATTGTTTCGGCTGCATTGTCCTCAAAAAACCGCTCGTTACGGCGATCCTCAAAAATAGCGAATCCCCAGAAGGTATCGTCGAAAAATAACGGCACAACGAATACCGATATGACGCCGGCCTTGTTCAATGTTGCCGCCTCCTGGGCGGACAGCAGCCTGGCCGGGCTGTTTACCACATTGCCGCTCCTCAAAATACGCTCCCAGTTCGGCGCGAACGCCGCGTATGTTACGTCGGAATAATAATCGGTTGGCGGCGTAGTGCCGCCCGACGCCTTGTCCCAACGAAAAATCTGCGACGCGTGCAGGCCGTCCGGCATCATGAAGTTGCGAAAAAGGGAAAATCTGTCAATATCAATCAAGTCAATGATCTGCACAATGCCCGACGACATCATATCCTCAAATCTTTCCTTGCGGCGCGAGATGAACACAGTGGCCGTTTTATTCAACGCGTCAAGCATCGCTTCGCGGCGTTCGAGCGCTTCCGCCATTTGCTTCCTTTCGGTGATTTCATATTCAGTCGCTGTCTTGTAATTATTGATGATTTCATTAATCATGCGGGCTGTTTCCACTTCGTCACGTGATAAGCCGCCATCGTCAAGGGCAAAGTTAAAATTTCCAACCTTACTGGCTTGGGCAAGCCTTTCCAACTCGCGAAACAGTTCATTTGAAAAATTTTTTGCGTTCATGAGACGACAGCCCCTTCAGAATCAGTATCGCATTATGCCGCGAACAAAAATTTTTTTAATTATAATACTTTAGCGATTCAGAGTAATGCTCGGGTTCCAGTTCCTTATACTCATCATATTCACAAAGCCAGCGCCTGATATGGAAGCACATCGCGCAGCCCGAAGCGTACCCTTGCGGATTTTCCAAAAAACCCAGCGCCTTGGCATACCGCAGAAGCTCCAGCGCGCCCCCGGACAAAAGAGCGTCAAAGACGGGATACTTACCGTCGGGAACGCCTCTTACAGCATCTTCAAGAGGAATGGCAATCCCCGTGCAGCCCGGCGGGATAAATCTGCCGTTCAAGTCTATATGGAAATGATCGGATGACAACAGCCTGCGGCATGGCCCGGAATCCGCGATTGAGTCAACGGACTTGAGCGCCGAGTATTCGGCTTCGATATTAATCGCCCGGCCGCCGAGATGTAATCCGTAGCTTTGCGCGGTTTTCATCACGTAATCGGGTGAAATCAAACGCTCCAGTTCCGCGCGGTTATGCGTTTTGTCGTCGTCCAAGCGGGAAAGCACCGGCAGATATTTTTCCTGCCAGAGAAAGAATCCAAAATTTACGCGCCGGCATATTCGGGCGAGGTGTAAGGGCATCTTGACCGGCACGTATTCCGCGTGAAAAGGGTCGAGCGATATACAAAGCGTGTCCGCTCCCGCTTGCGAGAGCTCTCTCAATTGCCGCTCGGCCTGATGTTCGTCCTTTGCCCAAAAGGCGTTGGTTTCGATGTATTCCACCGCGATTCCCGCGTTTGTCACAGTTTTGACAAGCTCAACCAATCCGTCAAAGTCAAGGAAGGGCTCGCCTCCACCGATATGAACCGAGCGGCAGCCGCCCTCGCGCAGTAAACCGCTTACATCCTCAGCGGCCGCCTTGGACATATAACCGCCGCTCCTCCCCGGAGAGCAGGCGTACAGGCAATGCCGGCATGACGCGTTACATTCGTAGTTCGCCATTATTCCGCCGTGATGCAGTCTTTTTACAGTCCGCATGCGTTCATCCTTTAATCCCCATTTTTTCTTTTAAAGCGAAAAGCGTTTCAATTGCCGTATCAAAATCCAAATCCTCCATCTGCTGTATCAATTCCTCGCTTCCGGGTATCAGGCGCAGGCTGTCCGCAAGCTTCCGGCACTCAGGGTTGCCCATTTCAAGCATCGGCTCCAATTTTTGAATCAATTCCCTCGCGCTTTGCGCGTCAAGGGGTTCGGCTCCGGTCGCGGACTCGGGCTGAGGTTCATCGAGCATCGGCGCAAATTCCTCAAGCGCCGCGCGCAGCTCCGTTTCGAGCGTGGCCATCTGCCGCGGAGTAACCAGGTTCTCCCCGTCTTTCAGTTGGTTCTCGACATCCGCGGCGGCTTGCCGCAGAAGGGTTTTGCCGAGAGTGCCCGCGTTGGTCTTTAACGTATGCGCCAGCCTGTGCGCGAGTTTTATATCATTTGCCTCGATCGCCGCGGAAATATCTGTGTGTACGGTTTGATTGCTTTTAACAAAATTTCGCCGCAGCTTCCTCTGAAGTTCATCATCGCCGGGGTCATGTTCAGTTACGCGGTCGCTGCTTATTGGCGTCAGGTATTTCAGCAGGATGCGCCACAATTCCTGTGACGCGAAAGGCTTGCCCAAACAGTCGGGCATTCCGTGCTTTCTGTATCTTTCCAATTCGCTGATCATTATGTTTGCGGTCATCGCCACTATGGGGGTTCCAGTACCCAGCGCCATTATTTCCGACGCGGCTTCCATCCCGTCCATAATCGGCATAAACATATCCATAAGAATCAAATCAAAGGGTTCTTCGCCTTTGATCGCGCGTTCCTGGACCATTTCAACGCCGATTTTTCCGTTCTTCGCCACTTTTGTCCGCAGTCCCACGCGAGAAAGGTGCTCGCATATTACCTCCAGATTCATGGAGTTATCGTCACAGATCAAAATCAAACCGTCGAAATATGGTTTTTCGAGGAGCGGGAAATCCTCACGGCCGGATTGTTCGCCGGTTGACTCTATTGTTTCAAACACTACCTCAAAGCTGAACTTACTGCCCGCGCCGGGCGAACTTTCCACAGCCAGTTTCCCGCCCAACAGTTCCACAATGTTTTTCACAATCGTAAGCCCAAGCCCGGTGCCGCCGTAATTGCGCGTCGTGCTGGAGTCTGCCTGGATAAACGGCTCGAATATCTTTTGGGTTTGCTCGGGGGTCATGCCTATGCCGCTGTCTTTTACTTCAAAATATACGGTTATCTTGCCGTTATCCGGATTTTTTATTGATGATAAAAAATGAACCGTTCCCGTTTCGGTAAATTTAACGGCATTGGACAAAAGGTTCATAAGCACTTGATAAAGCCTGACCGGGTCCCCCACCAGTTTTTTGCCGATTGGCGGCTCCGCGTAAACTCTCAGTTCGAGGCCCTTTTCTTTGACGGCAGGGAGAATGACCGACTGACAGCGGGAAAAAACTTCATCCAAGCTGAAAGGCACGTTTTCCAATTCCATTTTTCCGGATTCTATTTTTGAAATGTCCAAAATGTCATTTATAATACGCAGCAGCCAGCTTGTGCTGTCCGTGATTTTACTCAAATATTCCCTGAATTTAGGTATGGTATCGCTTTCCATCGCAAGCTCCGCAAACCCCATGATGCTGTTCATGGGCGTCCTGATCTCATGGCTCATGTTCGCCAAAAATTGGCTTTTAGCCTCGGAAGACGTCAGGGCTTCCTCCTCCGCCGCTTTGCGCTGGATTATCTCAAGCTCCAGTTCATCTGTCCGCTGCCTGACAAGTATTTCCAACTTCCTTCCGGCGCCGCGGCTTCTCGCGAATAAAATGGATACAAGGGCCAATACGCAAACGGCCAAAACGGACACGCCTATGAGCCAGGGCCGCTGCTCTCTCATCCTCCTTGCCTGATAATCGAAGGTCCTGGTCTGCCATTGTTCCAGAATTCTATCGGTGTCAATCAGCAGAAGCGCTTTGTCGATAATGGAACACAGAACCGCCTGATCTTTGTTTACTCCGAAGGAAGCGTCAAAGGCGGCGTTAAACAGATAATTGGCCTTGTAATCCGAAAGTTCATATAAATTGGTCATAGCGGCAAGCCTGTTTTGAGTGGACATCACAAGGTCGACCTCGCCGCGGTCCAGAGCCATGAAAGATTCGCCTGAATTGGGGTACTCTACAGCGTTAACGGCGTTGGGAAACCAGCTTCGGAACATATCGGTAAAGGCGGAACCTGTGTGTAATCCTACTCTTTCAAACGGTATGTCGTTTAGTTCGATGTTGGGGTAACTCCGCTTGGACAGCAGGGCAAATCTGTCCGTTATGTACATGGTTTTCGGCCAAATAAACCTCTCTCTCCGCTCATCGCTTTGAACAAGATTGGGAATGAAATACGCCGTTCCGTTTTCCAGCAACCTCATAATTTCCGACAGTTCCGCGGTTGGGCCATTGACCAGTTCAAAGGCAAGCCCGGTAAGCCATTTCATTTCGCTCAGCACGTCAAAGACCCCCCCTTCCCACTTTTCTTCGTTCTCATTGTAAAAGCTGAGCGGATAAGACTGATATTGGGTGGCGAAGGGTATTACGGGATTATCTCGCATATACGACTTTTCTTCGTCGGTCAACTGCATAAGGAATTTGTGCTTTCTGTAGTCCTGATACCCTTGTCTGTATAATTCGGTCAGATGACTGTAAGCGCCGCTCCGCAGCGCCTTGGTGACGACCGAGATAATGGGTTCCAGCCCCTGATTTCCCGTTGCCAGGGAAATGGGGATAAAAGTCAGGGGGAGAAAATCTTCGCCAATCACGCCGCCGTAAAGATCAAAAGCGGCTTCCATGATATTGTTGCCGATAAAGGCGTCGGCTTCACCGCTCTGCAGCGACCGGTAAACCGTTTCATAATCTTCGGCAATGATCTCTACATAGGAGCCGGGTTCCATTGTGTCGGCAAACATTTTTATCAGCATGGCGCCTTCCAAAAAAACATAGCGCGGCGGCCTTGACTGCGCTATTACGCCGACAGGCTGGCTGCCTTCAATACGCATGATTTTAGTCGAACGCTGGGCGATAGGGTCGGTTATAAAATATCTCCGCAGGCTGTCTTCGGCATAAACCTGGCTTCCGAAACCAGCCTCGCCGGCGTTCAGCATTTGCACAATAAGACCCAAGTCCTTAATCTCCGGCTGAAAGTGTATTCCAAACAGATCGGACAGCCATTCGCAAAGCAGAACCGTATAACCGCGCGCTTCCCCGTTCTCATCTATGAACAATTCGATACTGTGCGGTACGCTTACAATAAAAGAGGCGCCCTGTTTCTGAAATTCTTCAATAGCATTGATTTCATCCTCAGTTACGCCTGGAATGTCATTATACGCTTCAGATACCGCGCGTCCCGCGGCGGGAAAGATAAATATCAGCGTTAGCGCCGCAATTATTATCTTTTGTATAATTAATCTTTTTTTTGCCGTTGTATTCACCATCATTACTCCTCCGCCGTTTACTGATGTCGGTAATCCTGTCAGCCGCCGTTTCATATAGCGCCGAATCCCTTCTGTTACAATTGTAAGTCTAACAATGAACGCGAAGTAATTCAACGCAAATATTCGCTTAAAATTAAACCCGGCTAAACGCCGGGTTTAATTTTGTTCGAGAAGCTGGCGGAACGTTCTGAAGTATCATTCCTCCGCATCAAGCGGAAACGTGATCGGTTTCCCGTCCCTCGTTGAACGATAGATTGCCGTAAACAGTTCAACTGTCTTGCGCCCATCCTCAAGCGTGACAAGCGGTTCGGTATCGTTTTGAATCGCGCGAAGGAAATCGGTTAATTGTCGTGAAAAGAAATCGTAAACTGAATCAGGACCGGTAAACAACTCAGCCTCCCGGACATTCCAGCTCTCGCGAAGGTGTTCTTCCCCTGGAACAGTCCAGATATCGTTAAACGGCGGCTCTGTAATGCCGCTTACGCCCGCGATAAACATCGCGCCTCCATCCGTCTGAACGCCGACGCTGGCGCCGTTTTTACCGTGTACATGAACGTTCCCGTAAAGCGCGGGATTTTGCGAATTGCTTACCACAATGCTGCCCAGCGCTCCGTTCCTGAAACGAATCACGGCGACGGCAGTGTCGTCAACCTCCAACTCGGGATGATTGAGCGTATCCCACTTGCCGTATAATTCTTCGATATCCCCCATGTACCATAACAGCAAATCCAACTGATGCGGCGCTTGGTTCACAAGTACGCCGCCGCCTTCTCCCGTCCATGTCCCGCGCCAGG
>Ga0099364_10009727_pt1 | contig 13315 bp, 12 predicted proteins | sample TergutTh196P3_FD_73070 | JGI IMG/M metagenome (GOLD analysis project Ga0099364, IMG submission 73070) | Microcerotermes parvus P3 segment gut microbial communities from Pointe-Noire, Republic of the Congo - Th196 P3 | ecosystem: Host-associated > Arthropoda: Insects > Digestive system > Gut ...
ACCGAAGCCCATTTGACAAATACCGCTTACCACGCGGGCAATATGTTCACTATCCACGGCAGCAAAATCAAAATAGACGGCAGCGACCCAAGCAACGGGCTGTTTCTCGCTCCCATTGACGGCTCTGCGGAGATAAAAGTAACCCGCATCTCGGAAAATCACGCTTCTAAAGTAACCGGAATCATGCCCGCCAGCGCCGGAAAACCCGTAAAACTGGTAATCCGCACCCAGTATGAAGGCTCAAGTAATAAGTTCCTTAAAAATACTCGTGTTATAACCAGCAGATTTGTATTGGAAGAAGCCTAAGGTTGTTAGGCAAGTGCCTGCCTAAGGTTGTTAGGCAAGTGCCTGCCTAAGGTTGTTAGGCAAGTGCCTGCCTAAGGTTGTTAGGCAAGGCAAGCCTAAGGTTGTTAGGCAAGGCAAGCCTAAGGGTATTAGGCAAGGCAAGCCTAAGGGTATTAGGCAATATATGAAAAATTACCTCGTATGAGGCGATTAAATAAATGAAGGAGAATTATATGAAAAGAATGAAATTACTCGGATTTATTGCCGTTTTGGCAGTAATCGCATTTACTGCCGTAGCCCTTACCGCTTGTGATGACGGCAGTAACAGTACTCATGGCAAACAGGCAGGAGCGACAGTATCAACACCTACACCGAATTCACAAAATAGCAACAGCATTACCGTTAATGCCGCTACATTCACTCACGGAAACCCGGGCAATCAAACCATTGAATACGGCAGAAACACGGCAAACACAGCTCCTTCAAGCGGCTGGCAGGACGGCAGAACATTCACCGGCTTAAACGCAGATACAACTTACTACATCTTTGCGCGTTCAAAAGAAAATACAACGCATAACGCAGGACAGCCAAGCGCAGGACTATCGGTGACAACAGAACCTGAATTTGACCCAAATAGAGTTTCCATGCCGACAACAAACATTCCGGCAGGAAATGTTGCGTACGGCACAGAGATACTTCTGGGGACAACAACTGTTGGGGCAACCATTTATTACACCACAAACGGAGACGATCCTACGGTATTTAGTACAGTGTATTCCGATTCTTCGGATATAAGAATAACCGCTCCAAGAACCATTAAAGCGTTTGCCGTTGCGCAAGGTATGACTGCTAGTACAGTTATGACTGCTGAATATAAACCAGCCTGCGAAGAATGTGGAAATGAGTACGACTATGCACTCGGCGATACAGGCCCTGGGGGGGTAGAATCTTCTATATTTCAAAATGTTTTACCGTAGAAGGCTACACAGGTACAACAGGATCATTCGCAAGCTACACCGCCCACTACCTTGAAGTCGCGCCTTATAACTCTACTTCTGCACAGTGGGGAGCTTACGGCACATTAATCCCCGGAGTAACGACATTTACATCAACTTTGTATGTGGATGCAAGAAAGATAGGCAACGGCAGAAAGGATACTCTAACCATAGTCGCATATCTTGCAGCCAACACAAGTGAAACAGGCAGAGCGGCGCAGATTGCGTCTAGTGCAACCTTCGGTGATAAGAATGATTGGTTCCTGCCGAGTGCCGGAGAATTGAACTTGCTGTATTTGAACAGGGCAGCTGTTGGAAATATGGGGATCGGCATTTTCTGGTCTTCGTCTCAGTTCGATAATTACCTCGCGTGGGGTCAGGGTTTCAACGGTGGCGGTCGGTTCAACTACGACAAGAGCAACTACTTACAGGACTACGACCCCAATGTCCGTGCCGTCCGGGCTTTTTAGGGTACAGGCGGCACGGATTTCTTTATCCTTTAATAAAAAACTAACATATTAGATTTTTTGCTTGTTTCAAAATAAAAAATAAAGTATTATGTGATATGTCCAATGATTTTGAATACGACATAATAAAATACAAGCTTGCCAATGATGCTCTGGGTATTGCCTTATGGGATATGAATGTTATAAGCGAAGATCCGATTAACCCGCAAAACAAATTTATTTGGTCGCAGGAATTCCGGCAAATGCTAGGGTACCTGAATGAAGAAGATTTCCCAAATCTTCTTCGCAGTTGGAGCGATGCTCTGCATCCCGAAGATAAGGAAAGGACATTAAAAAATTTTGAGGCGCATATACGTGATCATACCGGAAAAACTCCTTATAATCTTGAATACCGTCTTAAATTAAAAACCGGTGAATATCGGTGTTTCCATGCATTCGGAACAACTCTAAGAGACAGTAATGGTGTACCTTTAAGAGTTGCCGGAGCATTGGAAGACATTCATGAAAAAAACCAAATGCTAGAAACCATCAAACGCCGGGCTGCAATGGTAGATGCTTTAAACACAGCACTTGAAATATTTATGTCTCATGGAGAGGCAAAGTTTGAAAATATAATGACACATGGTATAAGCGTAATTGCAGAGGCAATAAAATTAGACCGTGTTTCAATCGTCCGCTATAAGAATTTGGATAGCGGCAGGCGTTTGGGAATGACTTATCTTTGGGACAGAGAAAAAGGCGGTACAACAGATATAGATGGAGCTATGGCTGTTCTGCCGGAAAATCATGTCTTTACTGATTGGTTTGCAATACTATCACAGGGATACCATATAAACGCCCGCACAGACGATATGTCTGAGGAAGAAACCGCTTTCTTGAAAACATTCGGAATTAAATCTATATTTATCGCGCCTGTTTTTTACCGGGGCGCATTTTGGGGAGCAATCACACTACAGAATCATACAACAGATAATTTTTATGATGAAGGTTCTGCCGAGCTGGAAATAATGGAATTGTCTGCACGCTTATTGGCGAAAACTATCATACGCGAAGAAATAGAGCAGGAAGCTGCTAAACTCACAGAGTTCCAAAGAAAATCATTCGAGGCCGCCCCTATCGGTCTTATGGTATTTGATGATAAACATAAAATAATTGACTGTAATGACGCTCTGGTAAAAATGTTTGAAATTACAAGAGAGCAGTATCTTAATAACCCAAATCTTATCATGCCTGTAGATCAAAACAATAAATCAAATTCCCATGAAACAATGATTGATAATATGAAATGTGTTTTAAACGGAGAGAATATAAAAACCGAATGTATGTATCGTTCGTCATTATATGAGTCCATTCCCTGCGAACTTACATTGACACGTATAAAACAAGGAGACAAATTTATCGGTCTGGGTTATTTTTATGATTTACGCAACATCAAAAAAATGGAAAATGAAATAAAACTTTTAAAGACTGAAGCAGAGAAAATTTATTATGACGCGCTTACTGGAATTTACAACAGAAGATATTTTGACGAAAACCTTGCCCGCCTGCTAAAATCATTGTCCCGTACTGATAGTTCGTTAAGCATGATGATGGTCGATATAGACCGCTTTAAGCAATTCAATGATACTTACGGTCATGAAAAGGGCGATACCTGTCTAAAAATAATCGCAGAAACCTTGTCTAAAACTATCGTAAGAGACACTGATTTTGTTGCACGTTACGGAGGTGAAGAATTCGCAGTTGTCCTGCCATACACGGACAGAAACGGCGCATGTATAATAGCGGAAAAACTACTTGAAAACATAAAGAGATGCAATATACTTCACGAAAACAGCGATGTCGAAAAATTTGTTACGATTTCGATAGGAGTAACAACCGGTAAAATTAATTACGTACAATGCAGCAGCGATTATATCAAACGTGCAGATGAAATGCTGTATATCTCCAAGCAGGGCGGACGAAACAGGTATACATTCTCCTACCTTTAAAGCTTTAAATTATTAAATACCTGATACTGATAAACATTCCACAAATTACTGTACATTTTAACGATGCTCTCGTACCACTCACCATTAGAGCGCCCAAAAAAAGTGTTATTGTCCATAAGCGTATAATCCGCTCCCCACATACGGTTATACTTGGGGGGAGTAAATTCAACATTTATTAAGATTTGATTTCTCTCTTGGTTCGCTATTTTTAACATAGTAGCTAACCTTATTATCGGTTTTAAAAATGGCATCAGACACTTTTTTGTCAGCATAATGCTATAAAAACAGGACTTGATATATTCTCTCTTTTTCCGTACCTTATATATATGACAAGCCCTATGTTCACTTTTTTTAACACACTTGGCCGTAACAAACAGGAATTTAAGCCTGTTCAGGAAGGAAAAGTTGGTTTTTATGGCTGCGGACCAACTGTTTATAACTATGCGCACATAGGAAATTTACGTGCATATATGCTTCATGATATATTAGTCCGCTCTTTACGCCGCTCAGGATATGAAGTCAATCACGTAATGAATATCACCGATGTGGGGCATCTCTCCGATGACGCTGACGATGGCGAAGACAAAATGGTTAAAAGCGCGGAAGAACGCGGTAAAAGTGTATTAGAAATTGCAGATTTTTATACAAAAGCATTTTTTAATGATACGGACAGAATGAATATTTTGCGCCCCGCAGTGGTCTGCAAAGCAACAGAGCATATTGCCGAAATGATTGAACTAATACAAAGGATCGAGAAAAACGGCTTTACATATTTTGCGGGCGGCAATTTATATTTTGATATTTCAAAGTTTCCATCGTACGGCAATTTGGCTTTACTTAGACTGGAAGACCAGAAAACAAGCGAAAGAATCAAAGTAGACGCAAACAAGCGTAATCCTGCGGATTTTGTTCTTTGGTTTACAAAGAGTAAGTTCGAAAATCAGGCGCTTGTTTGGGATAGTCCTTGGGGGCGCGGATATCCGGGATGGCATATTGAATGTTCGGCAATGAGTATGAAATACCTCGGCGAACAATTTGATATTCACGCCGGAGGTATCGATCATATCTCAATTCATCATACCAATGAAATTGCCCAAAGCGAGGCAGCCACAGAAAAAACTCCGTGGGTAAAATACTGGCTGCACAATGAATTTCTCGTTCTTGACAAGGGAAAAATGTCCAAATCGGACGGAGGATTTCTAACCCTGCAAAACCTCGTTGACAAAGGATTCGATCCTCTAGATTACCGCTATTTCCTGCTGAGCGGACACTACCGAAGCCAGCTTCAGTTTTCGTTCGAAAGCCTAAAAGGTGCGGGAAACTCCCGAAAATCATTGGTAGAAAAAGTGCGAACGCTGGCCGAAAAAGCCGGAAGTATTGATACAACTAAACCGGAGGACTTTGGAGAAGCGGCTGCCTACATGGAAAGATTTGATAAAGCTATTTACGATGATCTTAATACCCCTCGTGCGTTGGCTGAACTATGGGGACTATTGAAAGAAGCGCCTGCAACAAACAAATCTCTTGCGGCTGTTTTTGATATGGATAGATTGCTTGGTTTAGGATTGGAAAGTATTTTAAAAAAAGAGCAGAATGTTCAGATGGATGAAAGTTTCATACGCGAAATCAAAGAGTTGGTTGCAAAAAGAGCGGAAGCAAAGAAAGCGAAAGATTTTACTACCGCAGACAGTATCAGACAGAATTTGAAAGATAGGGACATAGTATTGGAAGATACGCCCGCTGGGACTATATGGATATACGGTGGTTTGCGACATTCCGTATGATAGCATCCTTGAGTAGTTAATTGCTATGTGTAACAAATGGAGTAAAAGCTTGTTTAAAAATATAGAGGATAGATTGGAACATGACACAAAATCTCCCTGTAATTTTAATGCAGATAAGGAAATCAAAAGCACCACGGATTGGAGTTCTGAAAGGGAGTTTAAAAATCTTTATGTCTCGGCTTTTCCTGTTTTATTTAGGGTGGCATTAAGGATTACGAACAACAGGGAAGCGGCGGAGGATCTGTGTCAGGACAGTTTTTTTCGTTTATACGAAAAAAACATGGTGTTCCCGAATATCGAGGAAGCAAAGTATTGGTTGATTCGCGTTGTCAAAAACGCTGCGTTAAATTACGCAAAACGAAAGGAGCGGGAACGAAAAGCGTATCAGCGCGCCTTTCGCGAAGATACCAGACAGACAGAAACCGGGGAAGGGTTGCTTGTTAAAAAAGAGACAACAGAGGAGATTCAAAAGGTTCTTGAAAAATTACCGGAGAACTTACGCATAGTATTAATTTTAAAAGAATATGCGGAAATGAATTACAAAGAAATTGGGCGGGTACTTGGTATCAGTGAGGGAAATGTAAAAGTGAGGGTATTCAGAGCCCGGGAACGGCTTACCGCCCTCATGCAAGACAACCATTAGCCGCACTGAACAGGTACGAAACAAAGAAATGATACATGATTTGAGTCTGAATAAATGATGAAGAAAGTTATTATAAATTATATTATAATAAAAGGAAGGAAGAAAGTAGAATATGAAAAGTAAATGTCCTGAACCTCAAATTCTTTCTATTCACTTAGACGGAGAGCTTCCTGCGCCGTGGAATGAAAAAATGGAAATCCATTTAAGCAAGTGCTCTGTTTGCAGAGAAAGACTGGAAAACTTTAGGCAGCTTAGTCAATTATGTAAAGAAACCGGTAATCAGTCGAATATCCCCGTGGAGACTTCATTAAAAAAAGTCTGGAACAAGTTAGAAGCGAGACGGAAATTTATCAGAAGAACAAACGGCATCAGCCTCAGTCCGGCATTTGGGGGGAGCCTATGGCAGCGAAGACTGTCTATCCCTCTTCCGGCGGCAGCAGCTATCGCTCTTGTCATTTTAACTATCTTGTGGATTTTTGGCACTCAAACCCGCTCTCAGAATGAACCTGCCGATATTTTCGACAGAGCGAATTTAATTCTCGCCGTAGAAGACGAAATACCCGGCATTATGCCCGTTGCAGACCTTAACGGCGTGCTTCAATTTTTAGGGACCGATAGTTCAGAAATTTTAATTATGAGACTGCCCGAAAGCAGAAACTTTCATAGAGTCGGCGAGCCTGCCATGATCAGAGCCGCAGAATATTCACGGAGAAGCCCATAAAATGACCCTTTCTTTAAACGCCAGCCGCCAAGAGCGGCATTGTATAGCCATGCTACTTTCGCCGGCTATTCGCAGAGGTGCTAACCTTTTTAGTGCGTTTTTCATCTTTGTTACAAGTGTTTATGCACCGGTTTCCCTGGGAGCTCAGAATTCTCATACCGGTCATGACGGAAGGATTAGCAGTCATGGAAATCAAAGACGGGCTTTGGTTCTGGATATTGATACACGTGTTCTTGAAGATGAACAGGTTGTAGTATGGAACGAAACCCATCGCAGATTAGCAATCCCCGGCAGCCCTGTAGGGGTAAAATTAGTAGGATCGAACGTCGTGGTAATTGTACAATTTACCCCTTTTATTCGCCGGCAAAATCAAAATGTACTTATAGCTCATGGGCAAATATGGATCGACGATCCAGAAAAGGGCATTTCCTATTATACCTCAATACAGACAATTCCAATGGCGTTTGGTGAGCCGATTTTTTTCTTCCCTCTGGGGCAGGCTCAACAATTGGGCTCATTAATTGAAATAATGATTACGGTGAATTTGTACAGCGAAAATCTTATTGATGGGTTAGGAACATCTGCGCAGCAGGAGCATCGTACCAGAACAATCAATGAATAAACCTGTAAACCTTCTTGTATTTCTAATTTCCATTTTACTCATTTCTTGTGATCAAAATAATCCGGTAATAACATCAATAAACCCAAAAATCGGCAGAATGGGAGAACTTATTACTTTAACAGGAAGTAATTTCGGTGAGATGCGGGACGATTCTTACATTACAATTGCGGGAACATCACCGACATTTTCTTCTTACCATACGTGGCAGGATAATCTAATTATTGTCAGAGTTCCCGAACTCGGTGAATCCGGACTTGTTTATGTACATTCCAGAGGTAAAAAAAGTAACGGCGTATTATTTTCCAATACCGCCGTATTACCTAAACCTGTTGAGGGAGAAGCCTTCGGATTAGAGCCGAGGATAACTTCTGTAAATCCGCAAACAGGTGTTCCCGGCTCAATAATAACCATTAACGGTATAAACTTTGGTAATTCAAGAGACATCGACTATTTATCAACTGGCGGTCAGACAGGCGGAGGTGTATTCTTTTCATGGGATTTTGAAGCGGCTTCCTTCAATCCATACGTGGGCAGAGAAGCCGAATTTATAGAAGTTTCAGAAACGGAATTTGGATATGAATCATGGAGTTCACGGGAAATACGCGTCCGTGTGCCCGACGGCGTTGTCAGCGGAAGCTTAGAGGTCAGGACACCTAATGGTATATCACGCTCGGTTTTTTTTGATGTCAGCGGAAAACCGGGCACAAAAACTTTTCGGGAAAAACGCAGTTACACGATCAATTATTCGGTAGATATCAGGGTTCTTAATGCAACAAGACCGAATAATCTTTATTTGTGGATGCCTAAGCCGATAACATCATCATCACAGCGAAATATAAATCCGGTTTCTCGTAATTTCGATCCTTTTGTAGAAAACTACCGGGGAGTAAGCCTTTTTAAACTGGAAAATCTGACATCTGGTGTAAATCAATCTGTCAATCTTTCTTTTTATGTTGAAGTTTACGCAGTAGAGACAGAAATAAGACCGCTTTCAATCAGACAAGAAAGATCATCGATCGCCACATCATATACCCAAAATTCAAACCTAATACCAAGTGATGATCCAGAAATTAAAGCCGTTGTTAATACCATCATAGGAAGGGAGCAAAATCCATATATCAAAGGGAGAATGCTATACGATTGGATTATCAATAACATAGAAATTAATGAGATTTCATTTTTCCCGGCACCGGCAGGTACATCCGCAGCCGGTTTAACTTCCGCATTGGAAGAAAGACAGACGGACTCATGCAATGCTGCCCTTCTTTACGCTGCGATGGTGCGTGCCGCAGGACTTCCATGTATTCCGATAGCCGGTATCCTTATAAACAGCAATGGGCAGACTATCCGCCATTATTGGGTAGAATACTGGATTGACGGATTTGGCTGGGTACCGGTTGATCCCGCAATGGGCGCAGGGGCAGTACCGTACTCATATATAACAAAAGAAGATTATTTTAATTATTATTACGGAAATCTTGACAGTAATCGCATTGCATTTTCCAGAGGGGAATTAAACCTGTCGCAAATGGAAAGCAGAGGCAGAGTTGTATATCATACGCAGTCCTATTCCCTTCAAAATATTTGGGAAGAAGCCGTAGGCGGGTTGGAATCATATTCCAGCTTCTGGAGCGATATAATAATTAGCGGGGTATACATACAGTAAACAGGCAAGATTCTCTGAAGAACCAAAACAAGTTTAATATGTCAAAATGACACAATATATCACAATTTTTTCATATCTGTATCAAAAAAGAGCGGATTAAAAAATATTTGATACCTGCTTTGTTTGTTTTCTTTTAAAAACCCGAAACATTTGTAGTTTTTTAACACTAACACCAAACATTCTTGGAAAATCTCACTATTGGCATGATTTATGCTGTTAAAGTAGACAAGGAGAATGTCATGAAAAAGACAAAAAGGAAACCGATTACAAATCAGACAAGAATATCAAGATCCTTTGAACAGGCGGAAAAGAGTAGTCTTGCATTTTTCCTTAAAGAAATTAATAACATTCCTATGATGACACGCGAACAAGAAGAAAAAACAACCCGTGAATTAGCAGCCAACAGTAAAGAGCTCAAAGATAAACTTATAAACTCAAATTTACGCTTTGTTATCAATATTGCAAAGCAATACAAATGGATGGGCATACTTTTTGAAGATTTAATATCTGAAGGCAATGTCGGTCTTATAACCGCTGCCAATCACTTTAATCCGGAAAAAAACTGTCGTCTTATTTCTTATGCGGCCCAGAAGATACAGCAATCAATTTTGAACGCTCTTGATTTAAAATCAAGAACTATACGGCTTCCGCATAAGTATATTATCCAACTTAGAAAAATAGAGAAAGCAAAAGAAATGAAAGAAATATTTAAAAAAAACAGTTTATCTGAAAGCGAGATTCGTGAAGTTGCCAAATTTTTAAATATGGACAAAGAATTTGTTTCTAATCTTTTGATTATTTCAAGAAGTGTGCTTTCATTAGAAATTCCAATTCACCAGTACAGTAAAACAATGTTGAAAGATTCTATTATAGGGCCATACGAAAGTCCCGAAACATTTGCAGTTAATAGCATCATGAAAGATAATATAGACGATGCTTTAAATACTCTTAAAGAACGTGAAGCCGATATAATCCGCTGTTACTTTGGTCTTAATAATATACCGCCCATGACACTAAGTAAAATTAGCAGTAAATATAATATTTCCAAAGAACAAACAAGACAAATAAAAGAAAAGGCATTATGCAAACTGAGAAATTCTGCACACATGAAAAAATTACAAGATTATTGTTATTTATAATGAAGAGATGTACGATGTGCCGCTGTGGGCGCGTACCGTAAGTACGATGTGTGAGGTATTTCGATTAACTCACTTCTAATTTCTAATTTGCTAATTGCCCTTGCCAACCCGCTGCCTTTTGTGTTATGTTTATAACATGACAATGACACAAACCGTAGATATAACGGCTAACCGCCGTACTGTTAAAGTTCCCCGTGAGATTCCGGCAGGAAGGGTGGTTGTTACTTTTGCCCACAAGCAAGAGGCTCAAGAGCCTAAAAAAGAACGTAAGCTAGGTTGCTTGAAGGGGCAGATATGGATGGCGGAAGACTTTGATGCACCTCTTGAAGACTTTAAGGATTATATGTAAATGGCTCGTTATCTGCTTGATACTCATACCGCCATTTGGTTCTTTGATGACGATTCTTCTTTACCTTCAAGAATTTTTTTCTGCTTTTCAATATAGCCATTTTGTGCTGTAGAAAGATTGGCGTGTCTCTGTTTTAATAAATCTTTTTCTATGGGGTCAATACCTGGGGAACGAAGTATATTTTGAAGTCTTGTCCGGTGGGATTTACAAGCAACATGAAATGAATCCAGCGGGAAGCCGCTTATCCGATAATCTTTATGGTGTGGACAAGTTTTTTCAGTAATTTCATATCGAGGGTCTTCAACTGCTTTTAATGCAAGAAATGCATCATCAAAACTTTGAATGGCTTGTGTAAGACTGCTTATACTGTCTTTGTCTGTTTCATGGCAAAATTCCATTTCTTGGGTCAAAAATGTGTATTCAGCAAGAATGATGGCATGAGGATTAGCAGAAATTTGGGCTTCTTGGAAAGTGTTCATTGCTTCAGCAATACCAGTTTCATATGAAATACGCCCTTCCTCAGCTTTTCCTCTGGTAGCAAAACCTTTGCGTCCAAAATCAATATTAAAAGTTGAGGCTGTTATACTATTGACTAAGCCAATCAGATCCAAATTTTTCCTCTGTTTCTGACAAATTCCAACCGCCGTTTAGAAGGAAATCAAGCCCTATTTTTTCTTTTATAACCTTTGCAATATAAGGCGGCATTGGGGCAGTTTTCATAAGGGTAATATACCCATTTCTATCTCCTGCTTGCCTTAATTCAGCGGCTTTACATGATATAGCCAGTTTTTCGTCAAGGGTCATTGTTTGTGCCATAGAATTCTCCTTGAACTATATTATATCATATTAAATACCTTATACAAGAGGAATTTTAGTCATAAAATTACATTTTAACCCATCTATTGCCCCTGATTTTTATACAAAATCAATAAAGGTTAGGCCAAATTTGTTGAGGTTTGTCAATTTTCAATACTATTTGGGTTTATTTCAGGCACCAAGGATGGTGCCTGCGTAGATTATGTTCGGATTAAACGGATTACCACGGATAATTCTTAGTATTTTAATCCGTGGCAATCCGTGTCGTGCTGTAGATACGCAATCCGAGTTAATCCGTGCCGTACCGCCTCGTACGAGGGGTTTATTTGTTAAACTTCTAACTCTTAAGGAGGATTCAGCATTCCGTCCTTCACCTCAATAGTGTCGTCCGTGCTGTCAAGGCGGGTACCATGCCAGTTACCGCCAGCGTCAAACCAGCCGTATTCAGCTGTGCCCCCGCTCACAAACAGCGCATCGCTGGGGTTGGTGTTGTTGGGGGCTCTGTTTGGCGCGCCCGACGGCGTATACGTGCTGCCATCGGCGCCGTAAATGATGCCGCCCGTCATTCTCAACGTGCCGTTGCCCAAGGCAACCCCGCCGGCGCCATTGCCGGTGTTCCCGCTGATTACACCGCCGTTCATGATGAAGATGCTGTTAGGGTTCGAAACCAAAACCCCTCCGGCTCCGGCTCCGTCGGTGTATGTACTGGTGTTGCCGCTGATTAAACCGCCGTTCATGGTGAATGAGCCGCCGTTGACAGACACTCCGCCGAATGCAACGCCTGTAGTGCCGCTGATTTCCCCGCCGCTCATGATGAACCTGCCGCCCTGGACAGACACTCCGCCCCTGCCGGTCCCGCTGCGCAGCTCAAAAACGCCGCCGGAATTGACCATTACTACTATTGCATTTGTCCCAGTATTGTTGAGCCTTTGCAGTGTCGGGCCCGTGCCGCCGCTTTCGCCGATGATGAGGGTTTGACCTGAGTTAATGGTAAACATTCTGTTGCTGTTAGCGGTGTCTAGGGTCAATGTCCCGTCACCCGTGATGGTTACTTCTATGCCGGTTGCGCCGCCGAATGTACTGTCGGTGCTGGAAGAACCCTCTATGTTGATGTCTCCGGTAACTTCGATGGTGTACGCTATGTCATTGCCGCCGCCGCTGATTGCAGCGAGCGCATCGATCCAGTCGTCATCGGTGGCAATGTCAGGAAGTATTACGGCATCGCTGACGTTTACCGTGAAGGTTGTTTCCTGCACGCCGTAGCTTACGGTTATTGTGTTTGTTCCGACTGCCAGTGTTCCGCCGCCGAATACGCTTAATGTATAATCTGACGCGCTCAATGTTGCGGTTGCGCCGTTGTTGTACGCTGCCGTTACGGTTAGACCGCTTTTCAGGCTGTCAAGTGATGTATTGAGATATACGATTGTACTTCCTTGACTGTAACTTGCCGTAATGCCGGTAAGAGTTACGGCTGTTACTGTTACAGTGAAATTAGTGGTCTGCCCGCCGTATGTTACGGTTATTGTGCTTGTTCCGGCTGTCAGTGTTCCGGTTAATGTGTATTCCTGCGCACCAAGCGTTCTGTTTGTGCCATCGTCAAAAAACGCCGTTACGGTTAATCCGGCTTTCAGGCTGTCAAGAGATGTGGTTGGATATATGGTTGTACTTCCCTGTGTGTAGTTTGCAGTAATGCTTGTTACGGTTACGGCAGAAACTGTTACGGTGAATGTCGTTGTCTTTTCGCCGTAGGTTACGGTTATTGTGCTTGTTGGGGCTGTCAGTGTTCCGGTTAATGGGTAATCGCTTACTGTTGCGCTTGTTCTGTCGCTGCAATATCCCG
>Ga0099364_10009728_pt1 | contig 13314 bp, 9 predicted proteins | sample TergutTh196P3_FD_73070 | JGI IMG/M metagenome (GOLD analysis project Ga0099364, IMG submission 73070) | Microcerotermes parvus P3 segment gut microbial communities from Pointe-Noire, Republic of the Congo - Th196 P3 | ecosystem: Host-associated > Arthropoda: Insects > Digestive system > Gut ...
GGAGGGTGACGTTACACTGAACACGAGATGAGCGCAAACGAAGTGCAGCGCGAATCCGTAGTGAAGTGTGGGGGAGCGTTCGCGAATTGAAACAGGACGTTTCATTGAGCGACAAGGGGCACAGAAATAGCCGTCCGAGCGCAAGGCACGGTAAAGACTATAATTTACCAGCGACCAGCAACTTGCCATAATCCATGGAGCCCGCATCCATAGTCGCATAGGCATTGAGGTCCATACCGGCGCGGATGCCCGCGCAGTATTCGTAATACCCCTGGCAACCAATCATAGCCGCATTATCACCGCATAAACTAAGCGGCGGAATGAACAGCTCGCAGCCACCCGCTTGGGCTGCCTTCAGAAAATCCGCCCTAATCCGGGAGTTCGCGGCAACCCCGCCCGCAATCGCGATTTTCGTATGCCCCAGCTCCTCGGCAGCGCTCATAACGCGCGGAACAATGATATCGCTCACCGCAGCGGCAACCGAAGCCGCAAGCGAGGCCTTATCGAGCACCTCGCCTTTTTGCTCGGCGTTATGGACAATATTCACCACCGCCGTCTTCAAGCCCGAAAAAGACATATCATAAGGCGCGCCCTCAATCACAGGACGTGGCAAGTCGAAGCGTGTCTCATCCCCGCCGCTCTGCGCCAGCTTATCCATAGCCGGACCGCCCGGATAACCCAAACCAAGCACGCGCGCAGCCTTATCGAAACACTCCCCGGCAGCATCGTCGCGTGAGCGCCCGACAATATTTATATCCGTGTAGCCCCGCACATCCGCTATAAGGCTGTTGCCGCCGGAGACTATGACACAAAGAAAAGGCGGCTCAAGCTCCGGGTAAGCGATGTAGTTAGCCGCAATATGCCCTCTTATATGATGCACGGGCACAAGCGGCACGCCAAGCGCCATAGCAAGACCTTTGGCGAAGTTCACGCCGACAAGCAGCGCCCCGATAAGCCCCGGCGCAAAAGTCACCGCTACAGCATCGATATCAGCTTTCAAAATACCCGCGTTACTGACCGCGAGTTCGGCAAGCCTTCCGATATGCGCCGCATGGTTGCGCGAAGCGATTTCGGGTACGACCCCGCCATATAGAGCGTGCATATCAGCCTGCGAAAACAACTGCTCCGCCAAAACCTCACGCCCCCGCGTAAGCGCAACAGCGGTTTCATCGCAGGATGTCTCGATTGCCAGGAAAAGCATTTATATTATCACCTATTTCCTTGCAAAAATCAGCGCATCCTCTGCGGGCTTGTCATAATATCCCTTACGCCTGCCTGCCTCAATAAAACCATGCTTCCTGTATAAACCTACAGCCGCCATATTGCTTTCGCGTACTTCAAGAAATATCGCAGTCAGCGCATTATCACGGGCAAACTCTACAACAGCCCCCATCAAAACATCGGCAACCCCACGGCGCCGATAAGAAGCATCAACCGCTATTCTAAGCAGTTCCCCCTCATCCGCCATGCGCCGCAGTACGCAAAACCCCGCAGCAACGCCATCCAGAAAAGCTACCGGGAAAAAAGAATCCTCCCTGCGAATCTCACCGCGCAGCGCATCCTCTGACCACGGCGGCGAGATTGACGTCTGCTCAATCTCAACTAAATGAGGCAAATCCCGTTCCGTCACACCGGAAATAATAATCATAATACTAATTAATACTACTACTAGTTTTCCACGACGACCTTAATCGTCTCCTTCGGGTGATCAGCGGCTAAGTTAAACGCATCTATCGCCTTATCAAACGGAAACGTATGCGTAATCAATTCCTTTGTATTTATCCTACCGGCAGCTAGCCATGTGATAGCAGCCGGGTAAGCATTCGCGTAACGGAATATCCCCGTATAATTTATTTCTTTATCCATCATTGTCGCGATATCCAGCTTCACAAAATTCCCGCCGGGGCAGCCTACCTGGACAACGCTCGCCCCTTGGCGCGCCATGCCGAACAGCCCGGCTGTCGCCTCCGCGCTCCCTGCTGTTTCAAACACCGCATCCGCAATATCACACAGCACAGGGTCTCCCGGAAAGAACGTTTCCTCTGCCCCCAGCTTCCTTGCTAAATCCAGTCTCTTATCTATGAGGTCAACGCAAATAGCGCGCCCGCCGCCTGCTGCCTTGAATGCTTGAAGCGTAAGCAGCCCAATCGGCCCTGCACCTACGATAAGACCCGTTGCCCCGGTTCGCATCCCTGCCCTGTTAACGGAGTGGATGGCAACAGCCAAAGGCTCTGTCATGGCGGCATCTCTTAGTGAAAGGGTATCGGGTATGGGAAAAGCGAAACTTTCGGGTACAGTGATATAATCGCGGAACGTCCCGTGGATTGGCGGCTGTGACAGGAAATGCATCTCCTTGCACAGATTATACCTGCCGCTCCTGCATATTGCACAACAGCCGCACGGAAACCCCGGCTCAACAGTCACACGGTCACCCTCGCGCAGTGTCTTCACGCCCTCGCCGACACCGGCGACTACCCCGCTTGCTTCATGGCCGGGCGTGTACGGCGTTGTTACAACACAGTTACCTAATCTGCCGTCTTTGTAGAAATGCACATCCGAGCCGCAGATACCGTTCGCGGCAACTTTCACTAACACCTCACCGCTCTGCGGCTCCGGGATCGGCCTTTCCTCTATTGTCAAGTTGTGGCCGGCATCTAAAAGCAGGCATCGGTTGATATTTGACATAATAATAATCATTCCTTTCAATAAATAACAGGCAGAAGAGGTTGCCGGTCACGGGTTCACAGGATAATCATCACTGCCGGTGAGGATAGCTGTTTATGTGCCCCGCAGAGCGTAACCATGGACGGTGGAGCGTTCGTTCAGTGGTGACACGATGTCGCCTCTGAACGACAAGGGGCACAGAAATAGCTGTCCGAGCGCAAGGCACGGTGTAAACTACAATAACCCCTAACGGTAGGCAAAAAAGTCAGCAGTTACTCCCGGGATGTATTCAGCAAGTCGTGGATGAGCTGCAGCAAATGGTGGGATGCGGTGTCTATTTCGTTGAGGTATTCTTTTTGGTGATTATGGGTCAGCTGCCTTTTGAGGATTTCGGTCATACCCATTATAGCGTTCATCGGGGTAAGGAGTTCATGGTTCATACGCGTGTAGAACTCACTGGCTGAACGGCTGGCTTCCTCTGCCTCAGTCTGAGCAATTTCAAGCTGATTCTCAATTTGCTTGATTTCGCGAAGATCCCTTGTGTATCCGACTACGACATAGTCATCCTTATGCTCGACACGGACAAGCGTAATCTCTGCGGGCATCGGCGTGCCGTCAAGCTGCTGATGCATCCAGTCAAATCTGCAATGCCCGGTCTCAAAAGCTTTATTTACCAGCATCGCGGCTTTTTTATCCGAGCGCTGGCCATCGGGCTGGAACTCAGGGGAGCAACGCGCAGTGAACTGATCGATATACTCATGCTTGTTCGAGAATCCGTAAAGCTTCAACGCAGCCTTATTACAATCGATCGTATTCAGACTCCTATCCCAAATCTGGCAGCATAACGGCGATGCATCCAGCATCAGATGCGCCATCTCCTCCGCCCTCACTACCTCCTGCTCCAGCTCGTTGCGTATTACCGCGTGAGCGAACAGAAAAGCCGCCGAACGCAAAACATCAGCGCTGTCGTCGTAGAAAAAGCGTTCGTTACGGCAATCTGCATAAAGGACAAAACCCCATAATTCATTAAAATAAATAATAGGAGCGGCAAAAATCGAGACAAGCCCGTAATGCTTCATAGTGCTGTATGTTTCATAGGCAGACAGCAGGCGGACAGGGCTGTTCACACTTTCGCCTTTTGCAAAAACTTTTTCCCAGTCCGGGGCGTATTTATCATATGTGGCATCGGAAAACGTCGCAATCGGAGGCACCGACCCCCCCTCATCCCTTCTCCAGCGGTAAACCTGCGACATATGCATACCGTCGGGCTTCTGGTAGTTGCGCCAAATAGATATCTCATCTAAATCAATGCTGTCAGCGATGATGTTTATCCCCGTCGTCAGCACACTATCCAGCTTCCTTTCGCTTTGCGCAAGGAATAAAAACGCGATTTCATTGATGATTTCCGTAGCTTTTTTCTTTTGTGTCATTGTTTCGAGCGCTTTTCTCGCCGAGGCAAGTGACGTGGGGTGCGCATCAGTCATAGATGAGTACTGGTATTGGTTCTTGCCGCTTCTCTTAGCCTGATACAGCATTTCATCAGCGTGTTTGATGTAGTCGTTCACATCCTGCGAAAACTCAGGGTAACCGGTAACGACACCGATGGACACAGTGACCGTGTCGCCGGATTCGCTGCTTTCGTGCGGTATGCCGCAGCTCCGTATATTATCAAGCAACCGCTCCGCAATGGTCCGCGCCCCGTCTTCGTCTGTATTCGGCAAGACGATTATGAATTCCTCGCCGCCATACCGCGCGGCGAAGTCATCCGCCCTCATTACGCTGTTTGCAATGGCTCCCGCAATGCACTGGAGGCAATCGTCGCCTGATTTATGCCCGTATGTGTCGTTATACTTCTTGAAGCAGTCTATATCCAGCATCATCATACTCAGAATACCGGACGACCGGGACAGGGACTTGATAATGCGCTTAATATTTTCGTCAAAGTAACGCCTGTTGTATATACCTGTCAGTTCGTCGTAGTGTATCAGTTCAAGCCTTTTTTTGATAGGTGAGGATATATGCTCCGACACAAATAATAAAATCAGAATAATAATTGCCAGAAATGCGACGGTGACAATAGTGCCAACCGCAATGAATGACCCTACCATCGTCGATTTCTCAGTTTGGAAATGACCCGCCATAAGCATACCGATGGCATTGCCGTCAGGGTCTTTAATGGGCATATATCTGGCTATGAGTTCATGCCCAAGCACCATTACATTCTCTGTAACGGCGTTGCCTGCCAGCACTAAAGCGCTTATATCCTCAGGGGCGCGCGTACCCACGGCGCGCATATCCGTCTCATCAAACAGCGTGGTAGCGACACGGGTATCCCCCCGGAAAACCGTGACCTCGACGCCGACAATTGCCTTGTGTCTGTCAACAAAGTCCTCGGTATCCATCCGGAACCCTACCGCCACCGCACCTAACAAGATACCCTGCTCGTCGAAAATCGGCGCCCCGGCGCAGGCCATCATATTTATAGTCGGGCCGCCTTCGGTGGCTTTTCGCGCCTGACCTTGAATTGCCGAACCGATGCTATGCATAGAAGCCAGATTGTCGCCGTGGATATCCAGATTATACGGACGTGACAGGACGGTACCCTCTGCATCGGTAATAGCGCCGATTTCAATGCCTGTTTCCGTGAAAATCGCTATCGCGCGATCTGCAAGGAACTCGCGGTTGCCATTCTTAATTGCGTTGATGATGATATCGTCGTTGGAAAAATACAACGAGGCGGCGGACGCTTTATCCTCCAGCAAATCAATTTCGCTTCGGATCTTGAGCAGCGCCCTGTCCAGCTCGGCTTCAATTGACCTGTCTACATATAATGTGTATTGCACGATATTAGAGATAAGCACCAATGCCGCCGCCAGAACAGCCGCGGCTATCATAGGTATCAGAATCCTTGTTTTTACCGACATTGCTTTCAGCCCTGCTTTCGTCTTCCCGGGAGCATCGGGGAAAATACAGCTCCCGTCTCGCGGTATAACTTATCAGTATTTTCCGAAGCTCTCATTTGCCGTGCTATACGCAATATCCGCGCCGCTGTCTATGCTGCGGGCGGAGACCGGCTCGGTGCGGGGCTGCGGCAGCGAACGCTGCCATTCGCTATGGCTGCCTGCTAACTTAAACTGCGATATCAGCTGTTGGAGCATATCGGACTGCCCCTTCATTTCCTGTGAAGCGGCAGCGCTTTCTTCGGCTGTCGCGCTGTTCTGCTGGACTACCTGGGCTACTTGATCTATGCCGACATTGATTTGGCCGATAGCCAGTGACTGCGCCTCAGATGAAGTAGCAATGTCCCCCACGAGGCGGCTGCTTTCATTAATCCCGGAAACAATCTCCGTCAGGCTTTCGGCTGTTTCCCCCGCTATGCGGACACCCAGGTTTGCTTTTTCGATGGAGTTTTCTATCAGATTCCCTGTATCCTTTGCTGCCTCTGCGCTTTTTGCGGCGAGGTTACGCACTTCCTCAGCCACAACAGCGAAGCCTTTGCCGTGCTGACCCGCGCGGGCAGCTTCCACAGCGGCATTGAGTGCCAGAATGTTCGTCTGGAAAGCAATATCGTCTATGACTTTAATAACCTTGCTTATCTTACCGCTTGCATCGTTTATATCGCTTACCGCAACCATCATTTCATCCATCTGCCGGCTGCCTTTTTCGGCGCTGTCTTTGATTGTGCCGGCAAGCGCGGATGCTTTAGTTGCCATTGATGCGTTTGTTTTGGTATTCTCCGCAATTTCCGCGATTGAGCTGGACAATTGCTGTATGGATGCGGCTTGTTCGGTAGCTCCTTGAGCAAGGGTCTGCGAACCGTCGGCAACCTGCTTTGAGCCTTGCGATACTTGCACGGATGACGAGCTGATTTCGCCGAACATGCTGTTTAAGCTCTCAAGCATGGATTTTAGCGCAATACCCATATTATCTTTAGAGCCTAATGGCTCAAACTGCACCGTTAAATCGTTGGCGGCTATGCTTGACAGGCATTTTTCCACTGCTTTCAGCCGATCTATCAGGTTGCCGAAATTTGCCATAGTACGGGATGTTTCGTCCTTACCCTCGGATAATCTGCGCTGGGTTTCGGTTTCAGCCGCGCTGAACTCCAGTTCCCCTTCTGATGCAATCCTTGCGGCAATGTCGTTGATAAAGAGCACGGGTTTTGTAATGGCGTTTTTGATGAATACCGCGATAACCACGCTGACTATAATCGCAACCCCGGCGATTGCCAGCGCAAGATACTGCGCCATGCTCGAAGCCGATTCTGCGGCGGCAATAGAATCTGTCAGGCGGTCAGCAAAAGCAGCTGAAGTCTCTTCAAGATTTAAGAGCGTTTCCGCGCCTAACCTTTCGGCATTGGATTTCTCGGCTGCTACGGTTTCCTGCGCTCTGATGAAAGCATCTATCGCATCTTCATATTCCTGCAGTATCTCCAGTGCATTCATTGCTAAAGCCCTTGAGCCCTCGGTACGGAGAATGCTCAGGTAAACCTCTGTTCTGTCGCGCACAGCGGCGACGCTGCTTTTTATGTCGCTAACGCTTTCGGCTGTATAGTTTTCAATAGCCCTGGAAACATTAATGCGCATTATGGTAACCAGATTGTTAATATCAACCGAATCTTGAATCCGGTCCATTTTCGTATTAAGCTCTTGGGCATCGTCGCCTCTGTTGATTTGATCCCTTGTCCCCGATACCTGTGAACTGTATATGGTGTTTACCGCAGCCACGATTTCAGGCCCGGTTTCGACCAAGGTGTCTTTCGCTTCCTCGGCAGCTACATAAGCGTTTCTCACATTGAGCATCGCCGCGTAATATTCATCTAAGATGCCCATAGTCTTACCCCAGTCGGCACTGTGTGACGATAGAATCGAGGTCCTCTCAATCGTGGACATGCCGTTTCTGCTTTCGGCGCGCGTTGATTCAAAAGCGGCAGCGAAGCTATCCCACACATCGGTGGAATAACGGATATTAAACCGTGTCGCAAAAATACGCGCGGAGTAAAAATCGTCGTATACCTCCGTCACCACATCGTTGATCCCGTTGTAGATATAAACCTCGTTAGTCGCGCCGGATATGGATGCTCCGCTTATCACAACACTGACTGTTATGACTACAACAAGAGCGATAACCATGCCGAATCCCAGGATAATTTTGGTGCCAATCTTCATGTTCTTCATATAATTACATCCCTTAATATAAAAATAATTCATATTGACATATTACGCACTGAGGCAGTATAGCATAGTATTTCAGAAAAGAAAAGATTTTTTTATAAGTATTATACTCTTTAAGAGAATTGCTTTTTCATACACGTTTTGTAACTTTTTCTTGAATATTCCTGCGCGATACTCTATAATAAGATGCACTACGGTAATCAACATTATTTACAGAAATAGAAAGATTGCATGATTATGGATAAGCAAAAAACGGGCAGGGTGATGATGAAGAAGATTGCGGTATTAGCGGCAGTCAGCATTATCGTCGCCATCAGCGCATGGGCATCTTTTTCTTCCGGCAGCGAGCCGCAAACACTGCCCGAGCCCGGCGGCGAAGATATCATCTTACAGGAAATCATACCCCCGCAGGAACCCGAGCCCGAGCCGTCAGCCGAGCCGGAACCCGAAGAAGAACCGGATCCGGAGCCTGAACCGGAACCGGAACCCACGCCCGAACCGGAGCCCGAGCCTGAACCCGAGTTTTTCGTTATCGCAATGATGGGCGACTGCACGTTCGGTTCCGAACACACAGCGCGAAACAACGCCGGGTCATTTCAGGATGTCGTAAGAGAAGACTATGCTTATCCATTCAGCCTTGTCAAGCCCATATATGAGGATGCGGACTTTGTTATAGTGAATCTTGAGTCCGCCATGACGCACCACGACATTCCCATAAACAAAAGATTCCGGTTTAACGCCAGACCTGATTATGTCAATATCCTTATTAAAGGCGGCATACACTTTGTGACGTTGGGCAATAATCATGCAAAAGATTATGGTCAGGCAGGATATGACGCTACAGAAGAATGGCTTGCGGAGAACGGCATCGGCTTTGCCCCGTATAACGGCTGGAGCCTGCATACGACGGAGCGGGGGCTTGTTATCGGGGTATACTCCCACAACTTCCCAAACACCTCCAACATACCGAGGCTGACAAGCACTATCGCCGAGATGAAAGCCGCGGGCGCAGAGGTAGTTATTATGGCGTTTCACTGGGGGATTGAGGGGACATACAGAGCAACCCCGGCACAGAAACAGATCGGGCGCGCTGTTGTTGATGCCGGGGCGCACATAGTCATGGGGACCCATCCGCATACTATTCAGGAAGCGGAGGAATATAACGGCGGGGTAATATACTATAGCCTGGCCAACTGGAGCTTCGGCGGAAACAGAAACCCGGTTGACAAAGACTCCCTTATAGCTATGGTAACGATTATGCGCGATCTGGACAGCTCTATTTCTGTTACCGGGGTGAGCAATATCCCGGCATCGGTCAGCAGCACTCCGTCGCGCAATGACTTTAGGCCGATGCCCTACGAGGCCGGTTCCGTAGCGTATCTAAGGGTGCTGAGCAAGCTCGACGGAACATATACAGGCCCGGACCTCATCGCCAGCTACGACCCACCTGATGAAGCAGACGAGGATGAGCCTGCCGATACACCCGGGGATTCGCCCGGGGATTCGCCGGCAGATGAACCCGGGGATACGCCGGCTCCGCCGCCTGATGATGATGACCCCGCTGATACACTGCCGCCCGCCGACCCGCCGACCGACCCACCCGATCAGGACGATTGATCGTTACTGGTCACGCAGTTTTATAGTCTGTACCGTGCCTTGCGCTCGGACGGCAGTGACAATATCCTATTTAGTCACGATTGATCCGGTATGATAACAATTAACTCCTGAACTCATGAAACGGCTCGAATCTGGGCGTGCCGTCGCTTCTGAAAAGGGAGTTGTTGCGCGTACGGTAAAACACGCTTGAAGGCGTGGAAAAAGTTTCGGTCACATTGTCCGCGCCGGTAATTCTAACCGGCGCGCCGCCGTTCTCAGAGTAGTTTAGTATTCCGGTGCCGGTAGTAAAGTTGTAATCCGTCAGGAAGAACAGCCGGTTGCCGTTTAACGCCAAGCTTTGCGGGTCCGCGTTTTCCGCAACCCTTATCGGAGTTTCGTCACCTGTTTTTATGCACCATAATGTGTTTGCGCTGTCTAAATAATAAACCGTGTTTGCGTTGCCTGTAACAACGAATCTGCTTACGTTCCTTGCCAGCTCTTTTCTCTCGGTAGCTGCATCAGCGGGGTTAAGCGAGATTAGGTGGCCGGATATATTTGCAAAAATAAAAGTTTTCCCGTTTGCGGAAATGAACATATCCTCGTTAAACGGGTCGTACTCCCCGCCGGATGCACCCGGTATACCAACAGGGCTGAGGCTGCCGTCGTAGTAGGCAAGGCCCTGTTCGGTTACCGCAAGAAATTCCTTGAATGAACGGATTCCATTGACGATAAACAGAAAGTGCGGCGTATAGTATGACCGGTCGCTTACGTTGTCAGGCAAGATTAGCCAGCGTATCGCAGAGCCGTCAAGCAGTTCCCTGTCGCCGCCGTTTCGGGTGATAAACGATCGGCCTTCCAAATCGGAGAAGACTGCTTCGGTGTAGTTTTCGTTTAGGATAAAAGACAGATTTATGTTTACCTCTTCCAGCAGCCTGCTGTCCGTGCGCCCGCTTTTGACATGCAGCGACGTGCCGCGGCCGTTTGTAGGCTCGTAGAGGTAGTAAATATGCTTCCCGGCATCGGCAATGGCTACGGCGTATGTTTGCGCGCCCAGGGATTCCGGCGATCTGTTGCCTGCTTTTATATAGCCTGTAAATTCGTTGAAACGGGAATCGTAGTCTTCGACATACGATACCGATTTGCCATCGGGCGAAATGCAGATGCCTTTGATATAGCGGTTGTGGCTGCTGGGTATATACATCGCGCCGCTTGATACCACTGTATCCCTTTGCGTTGATGTATCATAAAGATAGAGGGTGGCCGAGTCCAGCCTGTGGTCGAACTCTTTAAGGTATGCGATGCCATTGCCGGAATCAGCCAGAACAAAATCCAGCACATTGTCTGCAACCCGCGTGATGCCTAATGCGCCCGCAAGCCATAATGTTCCCCCGTTTGGGTGGCTGTGGCCGGTCAGGATCGCGGCTTTTCTGTTGTCGAGGCTTGTCTGCCACTTATGGATCGTGCCTTCGATTATGAGCTTTTCGTTGTTGTTTACCGAAACCGCGACACGGTTTCGATCCGGGAATACCATTATGCTGTTTGTACCCGTGCGGTTGGCATTTGAGCCAAAGAACAGTATGGCAATATACGTCAAACCGGCTATCAAAGCAATGACTGCTGTTCCGATTGCTATTTTCTTGATCGGGAAAGGCGGTTTTTCGGGAGTGTCGTCAAATTGCGGCCCGCTGTCGGCACGCGCGGGTCTGTAGGCCGTCTGCGGCGGCGCATTATGCTGCGGTGGCTGATATGCTTCAGGCGAATCGGCAGGAGCATAATCCTGTTGTATATGCGCATCATATTGGGCGGGCTGCTGTAACGGCTGCGTTTTGCCGGGAACGGGGGTATAATCCGGCTGCGGATAATACTGCGGCGGCGGCACTATAGGCGGCGTCCTTCCGTGAGCGGGAGTATAATCAGGCTGCGGAAAATACTGCGGTGCCTGCTCTATAGTCGATGTCCTGCCGGGCGGCGGCGTGTAAACAGGCGGCTGCGTTTTGCCTCTTTCGGGAGCATGCGGCATAGGTCCATGATATGGCTGAGTGTAGTTAGCCGTATTCGCGCCTGTTTTCTGCTCAGGCGCAGCATTAACCGGCGAGCCGCATTTCCCGCAGGTCCTGGCAGCAGGGGAGTTGCTAAAACCGCACAATTCACAATTTATCAAGACAACGCTCTCCTTTCCAATGCGGACAAGCCGCAGTTGACAGTTTAGAGTTGACAGTTGAGAGTTGTTGTGTCTGCTCCGCAGACGGATTTGATTTTGCTGTTTTTTATTTGCTTAATTAGTCATTAAGTTACCAACTAAGACCCTTTGCTGCGCTCAGGGTAACAGATTTACAGGAACCCAATTACAAGTTAGCGGCGGAAATTTATTCACTTCTTCAATCACTAAGATAGTTACCTCTTCAGCACGCGGCGCAGCCACGCGATTTGTAAGGGAAGGGTGTTGACAATTGTTGCTACAGCCACTCCGATAAATGTGTCTCTCATACGGAAGAGCGTGTAAAAGAGCGCCAGATCGAATGAGGTGTTAATTTCGATCTGGGACGCTACGATAATGGTGACCACGCATGATATGCTGCATGAATCCTGTATTTTCATTACATTGCATACATAGAGGTTCATCATGAGCATTATGGGAATGACAATAATGAACAGCCCATCTGCGTAGTATGGGAGAAATAGACCTATAACGACTGTCAGTGCTCCAAACAAACCGCCGATCCCTGTACCCAGCACCCGGGCAAAGGCAACATGCAGGCTGTCGCCCGGCGATGCAACCAATGTAACCAGCGCTGAAACAGCGATTATGGGAATGGAATCCTGCGTGTCCAGAAGCAGCGATATGATCAGACACAGCATCACGGATGCCGCAGTCTTTACGACGCGCATCCCTATGCGGTACTTTGTGTCCACCAGTGTTGATACTTTATCAATAGGGAGTTTATTCATTAGAACTGTGCCTTTTTGATATCTGAAAGCGAATCGTCGCCGAAAACCCAGTCGCGGGTGTTGATGGTGACGAAGCTGTCTTCGCCAGTGCGGCAGACGGTTTTTACAATACCGGCGTTGATTATGAACCTGCGGCACATCGTGCATGGGATCGTATCGGCGAGCGTTTCGTTCGTTTTCGCGTCGCGCCCTGCCAGGTACAGCGTAGCGCCTATCATATCCCTGCGCGCGGCTGAGATAATCGCATTTGCCTCCGCATGGACGCTCCTGCACAGCTCGTAGCGTTCCCCGCTGGGGACATTGAGTTCATCGCGCATACAGCTGCCGCGGTCCAGACAGTTTTTCCGCCCGCGCGGCGCGCCGTTGTATCCTGTGGCGATGATTTCGTCGTTGAGGACAATCAGTGCTCCGTATCTGCGGCGCTTGCATGTTGACCGGATCAAAACTGTTTCGGCGATGTCGAGGTAGTAGTTGTCTTTATCCTTGCGTTCTGCCACTTCTATGCTCCTCCTCATAATGCTTTTTAGATTGCTTGCAGTTATTATACATGGATTATCGGCAAAAGCAAGAGTTTTAGAGATATTTATAATCAAGTGAAAAGAGTGTCGCGACCGAGCTTGCTCGGTCATGACCTTAGATACGCAGATTTCATCGAGGCGGGAGATATGCTCACCGCCTGATGGGATGTACGAACCCACCGCCTACGCTAACGCTTAGGGTGATGGCGCAATCGTGAACACGCCTCAAACCCCCGCCTTTTGTCGCTTTGTCTTCGTTATCGTCCTAGGTGGGCGTCAGCCCACCGTCGTCCTCTGCCTCGAAAATCGTCAAAATTCGGAGGTTTGAGGTCGTAGATTTTTGAGTTTCGAGTTCGTCTCAGAGCTAGGCACGACACCGCCGGAATGCCAGTGGCCTTTCAAGGTGGCGTAAC
>Ga0099364_10009729_pt1 | contig 13314 bp, 9 predicted proteins | sample TergutTh196P3_FD_73070 | JGI IMG/M metagenome (GOLD analysis project Ga0099364, IMG submission 73070) | Microcerotermes parvus P3 segment gut microbial communities from Pointe-Noire, Republic of the Congo - Th196 P3 | ecosystem: Host-associated > Arthropoda: Insects > Digestive system > Gut ...
AAAAGACAGTATTCGCTCATGAAAGAAGCAGAAAAACTTGGCGTACCTTTACCGAGACCGCTGGAATATGGGACATATTGGACAGGTGGAGGGTATTTGGTGCTTGAGTATCTGTGTGGTATGGATTTAGTTGATGCAATGCATACATTGACTAAGCACCAACAATATAAGCATGGTCGAAGTGCAGGAGAAGCATTGCGGAGGATTCACTCAATACCTTTGCCAGATAATTATTCTGAATTACGATACTGCGTATATCGCAATATGAACGAAAAAGTAAACCAATTTAGAAACAAGGGGATGCTGTTCAACGATGATGAGGCTTTTCTGCTTGAATATATTGAATTGAACAAAGACTTGATAAACAAGAGTGAAACTACGGTTGTGCATGGAGATTTCGGTCTAGGAAATATGATGCTGGTGGGAGACGAACTAAAAATCGTTGATTTTAACGGTACTTATTATGGGGATCCATGGTGGGATTTGCATTTCGCAGTGCTTTGGATCGCTGCAAAATACCCGTCATTTTCAGTGGGGCTGTTGCACAGCTACTTTAAAGGAAACCCCTCAGATGATGATTGGCGTTTTTTAGCATTTTACTCTGCAATCGGTGCTATGGTTTTAATGTTGAATGCAATATTGAATGTGGGTGTTTACTATAGTTATGAAACTATGGAAATGCGAAAGTTGATGTGCCATAAGCTTTTAGAGTTCTTTGATCATATGCAAGCATCGATTCCAAGCTGGTATCAATCATTTGCTGATACCAAGTAATCATATCAAGAATAGTATTGATAGCGCAGCATAGAGATAACCCAACAAGACAAATGAAGTTGGCATCGTAGAAATAAGCAATCATCCGTATATTTTCAGCATCTGCATACAGCAACAAATTGGAGCTTCTGTAATGACAGTATCCATAGTCATACCAATCTATAATACATTAACATACTTAGACCGATGCATAAAAAGCATTATTTTGCAGACATACATGGATTTGGAAATTATCTTGGTTGATGATGGTTCAACGGATGGGTCTGGAGAGATATGCGACACATATGCTGATTCAGATTCACGCATCCGGGTAATACACAAAAGCAACGGTGGCGAAGCGAGCGCAAGAAATGCCGGACTAGCATGTGCAACAGGGGAGTATGTCGTGTTTTGCGATTCGGACGATGAGTATCTGGGAGACGCAGTCGATAGATTGGTTACAGCGATCCAAAAAGAGAGTGTTGACTTTGCTTTCGGTGCGTATCTTGAAAAAGCCGGTGACGAAACTAGAATTGCAGTTGCACCTAAAGAAAGGTATTTTGCAAGAGACGCAATTGAAGAGCAAATGGCAGACGGGTATCCATATGGCATAAACTACGTATTATCAACTGTCAATGGGAAGCTGTTTAGAACAAGAATACTCCATAACAACGGAATCGTCTTTAATGAAAGTATTCGTGTAGGTAGCGACACTCTGTTTACGTTTAAATACCTTGCTGCCTGCGAGACAATGCTGAATGTCTTCGCTCCGGTTTATGTCTACTACAAATACCACATTGACGAACATCAGCAAGGTATGGCTTGGACCTATCCGGACTTTTTCTTCTACTACGTTGAGCTAAAAACATTGCAATTTGATTTTTTGTTAGGCATTAAAACTGTCTCACCAAATCTATATCAAATTTTTATTGATAACCTCATTAGACTAATGGTTATCGCTGCTGTATACGAGGATTATTTCAACGGCAAGCTGGAGTTGATGATTGATGTGGTTGTCAAGTCAATTCTTGTTTCTACTGCAATATCTTACTATGTTCGTACAAGGATAACAGATAGCGAACTAATACCAAAGCACATATCGAACAAAGATGCCGAAAATCTGCTTGTTGAGCTGCGAGATAGAGCAGACAAGTATGTTGCTGATCACGGCAGAGCTAACCTTGTGCGCCTGATGAATTATGGCAGCTGAAAGGAAATGATTCAATTATGGACAAAAGAATCTTCACATACTGGGTGAACCCACCGGGAGGTTCCATACCAAGTTATTTGCAACTATGTTTGCAAACATGGTATGAGCAAATACCGGATTTGGATTTAGTCATAATTAACCATGAAAATATTCATGAATGGACGGGTGGCTTAATCGACATGGATCGGTTTATCCGCTTGCCCCTGCCAATGCAAAAGGATGTAGTTGAAATGCTGGTGCTTAAAAAACACGGTGGCATTTTCATGGATGTGGACACTATAGTGACAAAAGACATTTTTGAAAGCATTGCCAGTATGGATGCGAGAAAGCTTATTGCTTTCGGATATCCAAATACTTGCGACATTCATCTTGCGATCTTTATATCCTTAGCTCCGGACAATAAGTTCATATCAGCAGCGGCAAAAGTTGCGTTGGAACGACTCAACAAATTGCCTCTTAAGTCGCCGCACAGAATTGGCTGGGACCATTTCGGCAATTCAATCTTTGAGCAGGTTTGGGACGAAGAAAAGCATAAGGATTGCCTCGATGTTCTCGACCGAACGGAAACAGGCAATATTCTTGAGTCACATTATTTTACGGAGCAGGCATCTAACCTACAGTATTTCAACTTCTACTTTGCTCCAAATGATATCGAGATATCCGATGTAATCCCCAAAATTGTGTTCGGTGCCATATCTCTGCACAACTCATGGACTCCTGATGTTTACAAATCCTATAACTTAGAAGAAGTTATCGCCAGCGATACTATGCTGTCTACTATCATAAGGTATGCTTTGGCTGATTTTTTGTTTGAATGATTATTGCTGTGCAGAAGAGTGTCGGTGGATTGCCTGAAACCGTGAGCAAGCTCGAAATATGATGAATTTCCAACTGGATGGGGTGGTATATCAAACGTATCAAAATGTATGCCATCAAGTGTATTAAAAATAAGTGAAGAAGATAGCGCATCAAAAGCCGCTAACCGAGCTTTCATTAATCTGAATTGCAGCATGAGAGGAATATCTAAATGAACCCTTTGGTTTCAATTGTGATACCGGTATATAATGGAGCAAATTATCTTCGACATGCAATCGATAGCGCACTAGCACAGAGCTATGAAAACTGCGAAGTCATAGTTGTCAATGATGGTTCAACAGATGCTACCGATGAGATATGCCAATCTTATGGTGATAGAATTCGTTATTTTTCTAAAGCCAATGGAGGTGTAGCAACAGCGGTTAATTTAGGAATCGAGAATATGCGAGGGGAGTATTTCTCGTGGCTTTCCCATGACGATATGTACTACCTGGACAAAGTGGAATCAGAAATAGCTGCACTATCTCGGATGGCTGATAAGACGATGCCCGTTTTTGGGAATTTTGATTGCATTGATGTCCCCGGGAAACGTTTTTATGGGTTTTCTGAACTGAATAGCCATGCACAACACAACTTGTCCTCCGGTGTATATGCGCTGTTTTATGAGCTAGTGAATGCAAACACGATGCTTTTGCATAAAATGGAATTTGAACGATTTGGCATGTTTGATATTGATTTAAAATCAACGCAAGATTATGCTTTATGGTTTAAAGTATTCCGCAACCGCGAGCTGTGCTATATGAACCGACCTGTAGCAATAACAAGATTTCACCCAATGCAAGGCACGAATACTATCAGCAACCATGACATTGCTCGAGATGATCTGCATCTAAATTTCGGCCATCATCTCACGGAGTTTGAGATGATTGAGATGTTCGGGAGTAAATACAATTTTCATTATAATGTTTATCAATATCACTCAAAAGCAAGGATGCCCAAGAGCGCCAAATGGCATAAAGATGAGCTGAAAAAAACAGCTGAACCGGATGATGCTGGAGAACTGCGTGATAGATTGAAAAATGTGCTAAGTACAGACAAGGGGATCGTGTTGCTAGGTGCCGGCAACCGTGGCAGAGAAATAAATAATGAACTATATGCGCGCGGTATTGATATCGAAGGTTATGTTGACAACTATTCCTATGAATACAGCAAACCAAGTTCAGGATTGAGAGATAAGATGGTTATCATAACCCCAGAAGACAAAGAAGGTGAAATCCGTTCACAGCTGATTGGATTGGAGTGTTCCCATTGGATGACATATTCGCAGCTGATGCGAGCATTGCGGCAAATCCCTCCTATAAAGAAACATGTTCTTGAGTTTATAGATTGACCGGAGGCTACAATGAGGTTGATGAATACGGATATTCTGACACTTTTAACCAAGGTGCGAGATAATGGTTTGAAGCTGATATGTTTTGGCGCAGGGGAGCAGCTACATGATGCCTGCAAACTTTTTGATGGTTTCGGTTTCGCAAATAGCATTCACAGGATCATTGATAACAACCCAAAGCAATTCTTTTACAATGGACTCAGCATGAAAAGCTATTTCCCTGAAAGCGTCCTGGATGAAGCGGAGGACATAATTATATATCTTTCATCGAAATTCTATCCGCAGATGTACGAACAACTTGATAAGCACGAGGAATTGTCCGGTGTGGAATGCTATGTACATGATTATGTTATGCATGTACCATTACCCCATGAGATACCCGGTAATAAAAACAATAAAAAAGAGATAATCCCCAAAAAAATCCACTACTGTTGGTTCGGAGATAATGAGATACCAAAACAAAATCGCATATGGATGGAAAGTTGGCACAAGTATTGCCCGGATTATGAAATCACCCGTTGGGATGAAACAAATTATGATGTTAGTAAAAACGATTATATGCACGCAGCGTACAAAGAGAAAAAATGGGCATTTGTCTCTGATTATGCAAGGCTTGATATTGTTTACGAAAACGGTGGCGTTTATTTCGACAATGATGTGGAGATATTAGCACCAATTGATACGCTACTATTCAATGAGGCTTTTTGCGGTATCTATTCCCTTAAGGGACCGAGCTTTGGTCTGGGATATGGTTCGATTAAGGGAAATGAGCTTTTGCTGGAACTGAGAACAGAGTATGATCGGGTGAGCTTCTATAATCCAGATGGTTCTCTAAATCTTGAAGACTGTCTATATTACCAAACTCTTGTGCTGAAAAGGTATGGGTATGAAAACATAAATAAGTATCAGATGATCAAAGGGATGGCAATCTACCCAACAGATTTTTTTGCACCAATGGATGTCTATTGCAACCCATTGGCATACACAAAAAACACTCTTTCTGTGCATCATTTTGATGCTTCTTGGTTAGATTCAAAAGATAGAATTCAAAGGGAAACCAACCTGAGCGAATTCCGGAAATTCCAAATGAAATATCCTATTGAGGAGACACTTTAGAAGGAGCGTTGTTTCCAAATGCCGGTGGTTTCGATAATCGTCCCTGTTTATAACACAGAAAAGTATATTATGCGGTGTGTTGACAGTATTCTTTCACAAGGGTTCATTGATTTTGAGATTCTCCTGGTTAATGACGGCTCGACTGATGCCTCGGGAGAATTCTGCGATCTATATGCTAAAAGAGATAAGAGGATAATTGCCATTCACCAGAACAATGGAGGTGTTTCCGCAGCGCGAAACGCCGGGCTTTCCCAGGCAAAAGGGAAATATGTTATATTTGTAGATTCAGATGATGAGTTGGCAGAGGATTCATTGCAGATACTATTAAGCGCTGCTTTACTTGGTGAGTATAACCTCATCATTGGCGATTGCTGCGTGATTGGGAGCAATCAAAAATACGATTTGCTATGTGCGGACAATGAGATTTATTCCAGTGATGGCATTGCTGTGGAGATGATGCTTAGACCGGAAACAGGTTTGCTAATGTCAGCTGTTTGGGGAAAGCTATTCTCCAATGATCTAATCAGAGAGTTTGGTTTATTGTTTAATGCCGATTATGCAAATGGCGAAGATGGGTTATTCATTGACGATTATTTGCGATACACCGGAAATATCTACAATGTAAAATCACCGGTTTATAAATTATACCGGTACGATGAAGCTGAGCGCATTAGTGCTGTTTCTGCGTTTTATCCTGATTTTTTCGAGTTTCATTTGATACATTCAGGAAACTTGTGGGAGATAGCTAAGGCATATATTTCCGATAGTGACCGAAAAGCATTTATGAATAAAGTCATTGACAATATGATAATGCATTTAGTAAGAGCTGCTGTTTGCGAAGACTTTTTCCAACAAGGCTATTTCCTTGGCAATCTTAAAGGCATAGTCAAAATGGAGCTGGTTGTTTCAGCAATACGGGAATATCGCAGAATAAACCCGGATCATAGCGTGTTCATCCCTTTGTTCATACGAATGAAAATGCCACGTTTGCTCTATCATGCGTTAAGAGCCAGGACTAAAGTATATAGGAAGACCCATAAAGATCCAATAATAGTAAAATCCATATATAGGCACAAGAAAAGTGCTGTTACATAGGAGTGTGATGATGAGAAGTAGCCAGATACGGGACATGCTATGTGATGAAGAATCTCGTTGTTATTATGACTTGTATGTTCGAGACTTCCTGTATGGGAATTTCGACAATCCTAATAACCCCGTCAAATACGAATTAGTTGCAAATGCACTTCGATATGCCATGGATAAAGCAAAACCTGATGACACAAATGATAACGAATACTCAGTGGTTCAATGCATCAATGACTATAAAAGCAGATATAAAAAGCTCTATATTTGGCCAGCAAGCCAATATGCATGTTTCATTTCCAAATTGCTGCTGATATACGGAGTTGAAACTGAAGCGTTCATTGATAGGGATCCGGACAAAGTAGGACAATCAATAGCAGGTTGTCCTGTAATCACACCTGATGAGTACCAAGAGCAATGCGCTGACACAGGTCTTCTAATTGGTGGACTTGGTTCATATTTTTCAATTTGGAACGATATACATGAAATGAGACTAAGGGAAAAAGGGTGCATTTTATACGATATCGACCGTTTGTACGAAAAACAATACTTTGGTCCGAGTTTCATGCAACCCATACCCAATGAAGTCTTTCTTGATGTGGGATGTGCAGGCTATACAATACCTGGTTTTGTAGAATTTGCAAAAGGCGATTATCAGAGGATTATCGGATTTGAAGCTATTACACATCACTATAATCAAGTGGTTGAAACAACACGGGAGTATAGGAATGTGGATATCTACAATTTTGCTGCATGGAGCAGCAATGCCAGTATTGATTTTCTAATTGGAGCGCATGAAATGGCTGTAACAAGCGCAACGCGTATTGGAAGTGAAATAAGAACCATAAAAGCGGTGCGTATAGACGATATTGTGAAAGAAAAAGTCACACTGGTAAAGATGGATATTGAGGGAGCGGAACTAGAAGCACTTAAAGGTGCAGCAGGAATAATCTCAAAATACAGACCTCGGATGGCTATTAGTATCTACCATAACGAAAGAGATATTATTGATATCCCACGGTTTATATGCAGCCAAGTGGCCGACTACTCATTGTATATACGCCATCATTCGGCATTTCCTTGGGAGACCGTGTTATATGCAATATGACATTTATTCTTGAATGCTTTGTTTTCATATATATTAACCATCTAGTAATGTTAATCTGTTTAATCTCGTGAGATATATGTATGTTATCCACAAAGAATAGCGGCGGGAGAGAGAAGCAAATGTCTGCAAACCAAAAGCCAACTGTTTCAGTAATAATTCCCGTATATAACGGCGTGAACTATCTTCGCAGTGCGATTGATAGCGTACTTGCACAGACATATTCTGATTTCGAGATCATTGTGATCAATGATGGATCCACTGACGAAACAGAAGAAATATGCTTGTCATATGGAGATGCTATACGCTACATCCCCAAAGAAAACGGCGGTGTTTCCACCGCTTTGAATGTTGGAATCCGTAAAATGCGTGGAGAGTATTTCACTTGGCTTGCCCACGATGATATGTTTTATCCGGATAAACTGAAACTGCAACTTAACGCCTTAGAGCAATCCAACGATAAAATAGCTATCGTTCATGGCAATTACGATTTATTGAATGTGGAGCATAATACTGTTTCCTGTATGCGTCAGGAAGACAGTTACAGCGTTGAGCAACTTACAAATTCCGTGTTCTCGGTCTTAATGACGACTGTTCATGCATCCACGCCACTGATACACAAAAGCCATTTTGATCGTGTGGGGTTATTTGACGAAACCCAGCGATTGACACAAGACTACGATTTGCTTTTTAGAATGATGAGAGGACAGAAGTCGTTGTTTATAAGGGAACCATTGCTCCTTTCCCGACTCCACGAACAATCCGGAAGAAGCGATGAGCGTTTTGGTCGAGCTTGCTCCGAACAATACCTTAGATTTGCCGATTCTTTGACTTTGAGCGAAATACGCGCAATGTTTGATTCACCGCGAGCGTTTTATTGCCGCATAGCTGCTATGATGAAAGCTCGACTTGATTCTAGTGCTGTGGGTGATGTAATGAATCGGTTGGATATGCTCCCAGAGGAGGAAAGAAACACGCATCTGGCAGACCTATTGCTAAATGGGCAACACAATATGATATGTATTTTTGGAGCAGGCTATCAAGGGAAATTGCTGTGTTTTGAGCTTTCGCAAAGGGGAATAGTAGTTGACTGTTTTTGCGATAACGATCCATTTAAGCAAGGTGGAGATTTCGATGGAATTCCAAGCATCGCACTGCCTGACCTACTGCGACTCAAAAAAGAAACATTAGTAATTATCGCTGCTGATGCCTCCGACACTATTGAGGCGCAATTGAAAGGTTGCGGATTTGAGAATATTATAACCAAGAAGAGTTTAGACAATCTGATACTGGCAAGTCCACCGCTGTCATGATATGCTATAAAGATGCATTGACTCATGCAGAATGTGATTTTTTCATTGCGTTAGCAAAAGGTTAGCCCTCTGATGCATGTGAGCAATAAAGAAAAATTTGGTGAAACAGCATAATCCAAGACTACTAAAAATCAAATGAATGCAAAAGTTCTCAAATGAACAACGGGGAAGCTATGCTATGAAATGGTCTCTAAAAGGACATGAATTTGATGAACTCGGAGATAGATTGATATCAATGCAATCAATCTATCTATTTGGCGCGGGTGTACATGGAAAAACAGTTTTTGAAAAGTATCATGAGAAAATTGTTTTCAAAGGTTTCATAGATAATGATGCGCAAAAACAAGCACAGTTGATATACGGGTTGCCGATACTTAATCCAAAAGAAATTACGCTTTCAGAAAAAGAAGCAGTGGTAATAACTGCTCAACCGTCACTTGTGCCGGAGATATCCAGGCAGTTGCTTGACATGGGTATTGCAGACAACGTGTTCTCCATGCATTCGTTTTTCCCGGTTTTAGATTATTACAAATTTTCAATGCTATGTTTGCCTTCTGTTTCTTTCCTGCCTACAACAGTATGCACTTTGAAATGCAAGCACTGCCTTAATTTTACCCCCCACATAAAAAAACACGAGGTACGCCCTTTGGAGGCGTTAAAAGCGGATTTGCATTTGCTGTTCTCGAAACTGGATAGCTTGCTCCTTTTGCACATAAGTGGCGGGGAACCATTTACATATCCCGAATTGGATGAGCTTCTTTTGTTCATAGACAGTAGTTTTGGGAATAAGCTAGGTCGTTTAGAAATGACGACAAATGGCACGATTATACCTACAGATAGTGTTTTCAGTGCGCTAAAGGAAGCAAATGTGTTTCTCACTGTAGACGACTATCGTGGTGCAATCCCTCAGAATATGGACAATCATAGGGAGTTGCTAACGAAACTGGATGATTATAAAGTCAACTACCAAGTCCTAAAAGCTGATTATTGGATAGATTTAGCTCCGTTTGAAACAGACTTTTCACAATATAGTGAAAAACAGCTAATTAGCCATTTTATCCAATGTGCGGTACCCTGGCAGGAATACAGGGATGGAAAGCTGTATTTATGCAATTATGCTGCATATGCAGAGATTGCCGGCATTGTGGACAAACTTCCTGATCACGATTTTTTTGATTTTAATAATGTTACCCGAGAAAACCGAATCGAACTCTTGGAATTCAGATTAGGTTACTCCGATAAAGGATACACAGAGTTTTGCAAAGGCTGCGCAGGTTACGGCAACAATCCCCACACGGTAATAGCAGCGGAGCAAGCATAGATTCTTCATTATTGCTTTTCCGACCAATCCGCTATCATGCGCTTGTACATCTCGGCAAGATTATACTTGGGAACCCAACCCAATGCTTTGAGTTTGTCTGCGTTGAGTACATAGACTGCATCGGGTGCATAACCGCGAATATTGATATCATCGGGGACATTGATAACAACTTCAATATTACCACCGCATATATCATTTGCAACAGTATTCGCCATATCTCGAATCGTTGCGCTGGCGGTGGGGTTGACGACATTGTAAGCCTCTCCATTGTTACCTTTGAGTAGTATTGTCAAGAGTCCACGTATTGTATCCGCAGTGTAGCAGCTATTTGAAATGGAATTGCCTTGAGTATGCAACTCAATATTTTCTCCTGCAAGAGCCTTGCGCGCAAATTGGCTATAAACTCGGGTGTTCGATTCATCGTTTTGTACCCCTGCACCAAAAGTTAATGCCAACCTTGCGATTTTTACCGGCAAGCTGTGCTGAGTATAGTACGCAACACACAATGCTTCGCAGAACCGCTTGCTTTCGGGGTAACTGCTGCGGGGATTCGTTAAATCCAAGTAGCCTAAGTCACTCTCTGCAACTGTATCATTATCAAGTTGCCCATATACTTCCATAGATGAGAGATAGACAAAACTCTTGCAATGATGTTTCAATGCTATGTTTAGAGTGTTCCTTAAACCGTCTGCTTCCGTTGACAGCACGTCAGCCGGTTTTGCGACAATATCAGCTGATTTTGTGATTGCAGCACAATGGAACACATAATCGAGATTATGCGGTATATTTAGGGGGATAGGATCGCGAATGTCCGAAGCGATGAATTTTGCATTATATTCACTTTTGAGGATATCTCCTTTATCGATGCTCCTGCCATGGGCGAAGATATCAATTTTTAGGTTGTATCTGATGTTTGCTGCCGATAATGTACAAATCAGCAAACCACCAATCGAGCCGGTAGCTCCTGTGACTAGTACTTTGCTGTTTTTAAGATCATCCCAAGGGATGTTTGGGTCAGATAGCATATTATTGATATCTTCCTTAAGTATGCTGCTTGCTGCTATTTTCATGCTTGTACTTCTTTCGCGTTTTGTGAATATACTGAGTAGCGTGAATTAATGATAGCATTATGTACGATATAAATCCATATTAATTTAGATTTAGATTTTTGTTTTATATTTTGCCAGATAATTGGGAATATTAACCATTTGCGAAATTGCAATGGTGTAAGGGGTGTATTATGAATACTGAAAGCATAAAGAACGAGATCCGGAATTCAATAGATAGCGGGGATCTGGAAGAAGCACTGGAAATGATTGCCATACACGAAAAGGAGCTTTTGGAAGATTCGGAGTTTGATGAGATACTTGCTTCGCTCAATATTTATGCAGGGAATTTCATTGAAGCTAGTAAAATGCTGGAGCAACTGACAAAGAAAACGCCAAATTCCGACATCTACTATAATCTTGCTTATGTGAAAAAGATGCTCGGCTGTTCATCGGACGCTGTTGTATACAATGCGATGAGCACATTGCTGAGTGATGATGAAGAGCAAAATTCCGAACTGATTCAATTATATGATGATTCCCCCATTGAAAAAGAAATGTTTGATGTAGTCAGGAATTCGCCCAAGCGCATGTACATAATTCTTTCATCGAATTATTTTGGAAACATCTACCAGCGCACACACCACATAGCTTTTTCTTTGAGTAAAATGGGGCAAGAGGTTGCATATATAAACCCAGCTCAACAAAAAAAGGTTTCAACAAGCATCGATTTGCCATTACTCGAAAAAGACATTGAATCCTCAAAATACTATGTTGAGGGAGTGGAGGTGTATCAACCATTTAGCTATAAGCTAAATGGAGAAATCCTCGGAGATTCTACCGGGGAGATTCTACAACAACTTATGAACAGAAGCACTCTCGAAATCGTAGTGATAGCGTATCTTCCGGAATACATTCACATTCTCAAACAATTGGATAAAGAGTACTTTCTCATATACGATTGCGTTGATGACCACAGCAGCGATGAAGCATTCTGGGGCAGCGCAGGAGCACATTACGATGAGCAGGAAATGATGGACTATGCCGATGCGATCACTGCAACCGCTTCTGCTTTGTACTTGCAACGTGCAGTGATAGAAAGAAGAAAAAATGTGTATATGTCGCGAAATGCAGTTGATGAATCGGACTTTGTTATCCCGGAAGATGACATTTGCCCTGAAGATTTGGCAAAGATTCCATCGCCGCGCATTTGCTACATTGGAGCATTGTACAACTGGTTCGATATTGATCTGTTTATGGAAACTGTCATAAAAAACCCTGAAATATCGTTTGTTGTTATTGGCTTTGGCAATCAGATTTTTAACGAAATTCCATCTAATCTGCATTATTTGGGAGCGAAAGAATATGGAGAGATCAAACGCTATTTAAAGCACATCGACATTGGGATTATCCCGTTTAGGGTGGATACCGATGTTATCGTATGCTGCGACGCAATAAAAACTTACGAATACTTAATGTCTAATAAACCTGTGATTACAACAATGATGCCTGAAAACTCGATTCAAAAGCCATACAATGCATTGGTCAGAGATTCGGATGAGTTCACGGCTGCTATCAAGATGCACTTGACTCAAGTCGTAGACAGGAAAGTTGTTGATGACTTTATTGTCGAAAACAACTGGAATCAGAGAGCTTCGTTGTTCATGCAAATAGTCAATGGAGATATTGAAAGCTTTGAGACCGAAAGTGTTTTAAACAAGATGCAGCTAGAATTTCAGTCTGCCTATGAACGTTACAATCATCCGGTTATTAATGCTGTTTATGCGATGACCTTATGGAACGACAAACCTGCTCGTGCATATGACATTTTCGAATCTGAATATTTTGCTTTTCCTGAGAGCAGGTATGCTGCTCGGCAGTATTTTTGCGCTTTGCTTGCGAACAATGAGATTGAACGTCTCGTAGAGGCGCTTATTAGTGCAGATTATCTGCGCGTGGAGCAAAAATGTGAATTAGCATACCGCAAAGATAATGGTGATGAGAGTGTTCTGCGCTACATAATCGCGCATTTTCTGAGAGTTGATAACATTTATCCTGAAAAGCTTAACAAAAGGTACATAGCTTATCTATTGAAAGCTTATGTATGTCATACCAGAAATATGAAAGAGGATGCATATAGAGCGTTAGAGCGTTATTTAGT
>Ga0099364_10009730_pt1 | contig 13314 bp, 9 predicted proteins | sample TergutTh196P3_FD_73070 | JGI IMG/M metagenome (GOLD analysis project Ga0099364, IMG submission 73070) | Microcerotermes parvus P3 segment gut microbial communities from Pointe-Noire, Republic of the Congo - Th196 P3 | ecosystem: Host-associated > Arthropoda: Insects > Digestive system > Gut ...
AGGTCAAATTATTTTTTTGAGGCACTTTGGAACTCAAGCACCCGTGACCAATCATGGGCAAGGCAGGTGCAGGTAAACTTTCTGGGGCGCCAGATAAACGTTCATTCAGATATTTCACAAAAAATGATTCAAATAAATGAAATTATCCTGAACGAAGCCCGGACAAATTCCGTTGTGCGTCAGTGGATCGATTCCCTTGGAACAATCACAGGCTGGAACTGGCGTAACGTGGCAAGCTCCGGAAACCGGAGTTTTCATTCCTACGGCATAGCGATTGATATACAGCCTGTAAATCTGCGGGGGCTTGCTACCTACTGGCTTTGGACTTCTCAGCACACACCCCAATGGTGGAACATTCCCTACTCCGGACGCTGGCATCCTCCCAATGAGGTGATCCGTGCATTTGAATCCTTTGGTTTTATCTGGGGCGGGAAGTGGGCAAACTTCGATACCATGCACTTTGAATACAGGCCTGAAGCTTTTATTCTAAGTAATATTCCCATTAACCGGTAAAGACCTGTGTACTCTTCTTTCTTCCAAATAGCGGGTGATTGTTTAGTAAAAGGAACCAATATGAAAAAAAAAATTGGACTGAAACGCAGTACAATACTGTTTATCTTGCTGTTTATCATAATAATTATCTTTTATGGCTGTAATAGACCGCTGCATACGCAAAACGGAGGAGAGAATCTTTTTTCTTCATACCGTGATATTCCCGGAGTAACGCCGGAAGAAATTTCCGCCATTGAGGCATTCCGGGAAGAAGGTGTAAATTTTGTTTACGGTATGCTTCGAAGTACAGAGGCATTCCACGATGATATGTCAGGCGAAGTAAGGGGGTTTTCCGCCCTGTTATGTGAATGGCTGACCGGATTATTCGGAATTCCGTTTAATATTGAACTTTATACATGGACTGATCTGATTGCCAGCCTTGAAAGCGGTGTGGTTGACTTTACCCATGATCTTACACCGAATGCACAGCGACGGCATATTTATGCAATGACTGATGCGGTTGCCCAGCGTACAATAAGTTATATGCAGCTTGCCGGCAGTACTCCGCTTTCCGAAATTTCACGGACACGGCTGCCGCGTTACGCACTCCTTCAGGGGAGCACTACAGTAGGAGATGTTATGTCAAATGCCGTCGAGGCCTTTGAACCTGTCTATATACCCAATTACGAAGATATCTTTGAGCTTTTTGAGAGGGGAGAAGCAGATGCCCTCGTTGCAGAAAGTGTAGCAGAGTCGATTTTTGACAGTTACGGCAATGTTGTTACCTCTGTTTTTTTTCCGCTTATTTATACTTCGGTTTCCTTATCTGCGCAAAACCCGGCACTTGAACCGTTTATCTCGGTTGTACAAAAAGCTCTGGAAAACGGTGCCATTCACTATTTTAACGAGATGTATCAGGAAGGCTACCGTGAATATAAACGTCATGTATTGTTCTCACGTCTAAGCGATGAAGAAAAGGCATTTATTCAAAACAACCCTGTCATTCCAATCGTAGCGGAGCGTGATAATTATCCGGTCGCCTTTTATAGTACCCGTCTCAGACAGTGGCAGGGGGTAGCTTTTGATGTTCTTAATGAAATAACCGCACTGACAAACCTGCGATTTGAAGTTGTAAATGACCTTCCAAATGAATGGTACGAGCTATTAAAAATGCTTGAAGACGGAGACGCAAAGCTGGTTACACAGCTTGCCGAAACTACAGAAAGAGAAAACCGTTTTTTATGGCCGGAATCATCTTTTTTTATAGATCATTCAGTGCTGATTTCAAAAAACGAACTTCGTAATATTGGTATAAATGAAGTATTATTGATGAAAATAGGATTTGTAAGGGATTCAGTTCATGAGGAGCTTTTCAGGACATGGTTTCCAGAGCACAATCATGTTTATAGCTATGAGAGTACGGGTGATTCTTTTGATGCTTTGATCGACGGTGAAATAGACATGGTTATGAACTCCCAGAGCGGTCTTCTTTATCTTACCAACTTTCAGGAACACGCCGGATACAAGGCAAATATTATGTTTAACAACAGTCTGTTATTCACTTTTGGCCTTAATAGAGACGAACCAATTCTCCTCTCCATAATCGACAAATCTATGCAGCTCATTGATACCGATACAATTTCCGGACAATGGCTTTACAGAACCTATGATTACCGTTTAAGACTGGCTGAAGCTCAGCGCCCGTGGATGTTCGGTACAGCGGCAATACTGGCGGTTGTTTTAATAATAATAACAATAGTTTACTTAACTGACAGAAAAAAAAGAAGAACAATCACTGAACAGGCGGCTGTCCTTAGTGCCATATATGATTCAATTCCAGGTATTGTTTATACCAAAGACAGTAACGGTTTATACACAAGCTGTAACCGCCTTTTTGGCAGACTGGTTGGACTTAATTCCTCAGAAATAATAGGCAAACACCATAGTGAAATGAGATCCTTTGAAGGATTCACACAGGAATTTGAAGAGATTGACAAAAAAGTAATAAGTGAGAATAACACCATCAGAACAGAAGGATGGATTAAATTACCCAATCGTTCCCACATGGCTTCGGAAATCATCAGAGCACCCTTGATCATGAACGAAAAAGTTGCCGGTGTATTGGGTATAGGTTTTGACATTACTAAAAGAAAACTAACAGAAGAGGAAGTACAGGCCGCTCATGAGAGGGCAAAAGTCATGCTGGATACAATTCCGCTTTGCAGTTGTCTAATAAACAGAAAATATGAATGTATTGACTGTAACAACGAAGCTGCAAAACTTTTTGGGCTGAAGAGCAAACAGGAATTTATAGAAAATTTTGGTAATCTCTCTCCGGAATATCAGAGTGACGGGCGTAAATCCATGGAAACTGTAACCGCAATCATTGACAGGGCTTTTGAAGGTGAGCGTTTTACAGGCGAATGGACACATCAAATGCTGGACGGTACTCCAATACCTGCAATAACAACGTTTGAGCGTGTAAAATACGGGGATGATTATATTGTTTTTTCATACGCACAGGACATGCGTGAACATAAAAAGATGGCTGCAAGGATTGAAACCATTATAAATAATCTTCCCGGAATGGTTTTTCAGCAAATTTACAATCCGCCTGAATATACATATACCTTTGTCAGCGAGGGCTGCAGGGAACTTCTTGGTTATGCGCCTGAAGAGATGATGAACACCTCTAACGGAGGTAGAGCTATAAAGTTCTTTGATTTAGTTCATCCTGATGATATTGAAGCTATTGAAAAACTTAGCGCTGAAACAATTCCATTTGGTTTGCCTTTTGAAACGACTTTCAGGGTTACTACCAGGGATGGAAAAAGTAAATGGATATGGGAACGCAGCAGGGTTATTGAAAAAAATCTGGATGGATCGCCTTATCTTGTTGAAGGTTACTATTCAGATGTTACAGAACTGCGTCAGCTTGAAAACGCCGAGATGGCGAATAAGGCAAAATCTGAATTCCTGGCGACTATGAGCCACGAGATCAGAACACCCATGAACAGTATTATGGGCTTTACCGAGCTCGCCCTTGACAGTTCTGATCTTACGTTTCAGGTCAAGGATTATCTTGGGAAAATTAAAGACAGCACAGGACTTCTCCTTCACATAATTAACGATATTCTTGATCTTTCAAAAATTGAATCCGGAAAAATGGAACTGGAAAATGTACCATTCAGCCTGCATGATGTTTTTTTCCGCTGCCAGTCTGTCATTCTGCCTGAGATCAAGGAAAAGGGTCTTGACCTGAGGGTTTACGCAGAGCCGCCAATAGGAAAAAAACTGGTTGGTGATCCTGTCAGGCTTTATCAGGCACTGATGAACCTACTCTCCAACGCTGTTAAATTTACTCATAGCGGAACAATTAAATTTTCTGCCGTAATTAAAAATACAGATAACGGTAATACTACCGTTTATTTTGAAGTAAAAGATTCCGGTATAGGAATGACTCCAGGTCAAATTGAAAGAATATTTGATCCCTTTATACAGGCAGACTCCAGCACCACTCGTAATTTCGGCGGCACAGGTCTTGGGCTTGCAATAACCAAGAACATAGTTGAGCTCATGGGAAGCAAGCTTAATGTGGAAAGTACATTCGGCTCAGGCAGTACATTCTGTTTTGATATAACATTTAACACTGTTGAATCCACTGAGGATCTAACCAGCCGTACAGATTTAACATTTATTGAAAAACCCCGCTTTGACGGCCTCGTTCTTATTTGCGATGACAATCCCATGAACCTTGAAGTTATCTGCGAACATCTTTCGCGCGTTGGACTTCGAACTGAAACGGCAGAAAACGGCATGCTAGGAATAGATAAAGTTACAGAACGCATGAAAAAGAACAAACCGCCCTTTGACCTGATCTTTATGGACATGTTCATGCCGGTCATGGACGGTATTGAAGCAAGTTCCAAAATAGCGGCTCTGAATACAGGTACACCCATTGTTGCAATGACTGCGAACGTAATGACCAGCGAACTGGAAAGATACAAAAAACACGGAATGCCTGACTGTCTTGGAAAACCTTTTACTTCTCAGGAACTATGGCGGGTTCTTTTAAAATACCTATCCGCAGTAAGCAGTGCTCCAATAGATGAATATGAGCCGGAAAACGAAGAACTGCAAAATAATCTCAGAAAAAATTTCCTAAAAAACAACCAGAGTGTATATGAGGAAATTTCTGAAGCCGCCGCCTCAGGAGATACAAAGCTGGCTCACAGGCTGGCGCATACCCTTAAAGGGAGTGCGGGACTTATTGGAAAGACTGATCTAAGGAATGCAGCAGGAGAGGTAGAAGCATTTCTGTTACAAGGATCTTCTTCTATCTGGGAAAATAAAATGAGCATCCTCAAGTCGGAACTTGATCTGGTACTGGAAGAACTAAAAAATAGTTTAGAATCTGACAAATCTACTCAGCAAAGAGGAACCGATCAGAACCAGCAGCCCTTGACCACAGAACAGGTAACAACATTGTTTCTTAAACTGGAAACCATGATAAATAATTTAAATCCCGAATGTGTAAATCTACTGAATGAGATTCGTTCTGTCTCCGGAACAGAAGAGCTTGCTGGTTTTATAGAAGATTATAACTTTGAGGCAGCCGGCAGAAAACTAGCTGAATTAAAAAAGACATGGGGGATAAGTAATGAGCGGAGTGAGTGAGGCCGGGAGGTACAGCATACTTATTGTAGATGACGAAAACTCCAATATAATGGCACTTTCACATATATTAAGCTCCGACTACACATTATATGCGGCAAAAAGCGGTCAAAGCGCCATTGACGCCGCCTCCAAGTATTTACCTGACATCATTCTGCTGGATATTATCATGCCTGACATGGATGGATACGATGTTCTTTCTGTATTGAAAAAACAGGAAAAAACCCGAAACATTCCGGTAATTTTTGTTACAGGACTCAGTAGCCCTGATGATGAAGAAAAGGGAATGACTCTTGGTGTCTCAGATTACATCTCCAAGCCTTTCAGTTCAGCTATTGTTAAACTCAGGGTATTAAACCAAATAAAAATCATTGTTCTGGAAAGACTACTACAAGAGAGTAAAGGATGATTAATAAAAAATTTAATACTGTTTGCCTTATCATACTCCTTATAACCATTTTTTCCGGCTGTAAAAACCTCAGGGACAATGGGACTGCTAACGGCTTAAAGATGGATCAGATCACATTCCGTGAAATTCCCGGCATTACGTCTTACGAGATAGATTATATTGAAGAATTAATACGTCAAGATGTTTCGTTTATGTACGGAATGATTCCAAGTACAGAAACTTTCGTAGAGTACGGAGAAATCCGTGGTTTTACCGCTCTTTTTTGCGAATGGCTGACTAACTTGTTTGAAATTCCTTTTAAACCCGTAATCTACGAATGGAGCGATCTTGTTTCAGGGCTTGAAAGCATGGAAATTGATTTTACAGGAGAATTAACCCTTACAGAAGAACGAAGACAAACTTTCTACATGACCGATCCAATTGCAAGACGCTCCATCAAATATGTCAGGCTGGCAGGCTCTACGCCTATTCACAATATAACAGTTTCACGCACGCCTCGTTATGCCTTTTTTAACGGTGCAATTACCAAAGACTATGTAGACCGATTTACCCCATATAGCTTTTATACATTTCTGGTTGATAGTTACGAAGAAGCATATAACCTGCTTGTAACCAGACAGATTGATGCCTTCTTTGATGACAGCAGCATGGGATCTGTTTTTGATATTTATAATGATTTAATTTACAACGATTTTATTCCGGTTATTGATATGCCAGTCTCGCTTTCAACACGGAATCCCCTGTTTGAACCAATTATATCTGTTGTTCAAAAAGTGCTGGAAAACGGTGCATCCGCCTATCTGGCTGAACTTTACGATCTTGGAAGACAGGAGGACAGGAGACACAGGCTCTATGTAAGGCTAAACGAGGAAGAACGTGATTTCCTTCGAGACAGCTCTGTAATTCCGTTTGCGGCAGAGTTTTATAATTATCCCATTAGTTTTTTTAACAAACGGGATAGGCAGTGGCAGGGCATATATTTTGACATACTTGATGAACTTGCAATCCTTACCGGTCTTCACTTTGAATTAAAAAACGATCAGGACACTTCCTGGCCGGAAATTCTTGAAATGCTTGAAAGCGGAGAAGTATATCTTATCTCTGAACTCCTTCCCTCTGAAGAAAGAGCGGGTCGTTTCCTGTGGCCGTCTATTCCGCTAATGACTGACAATTATGCACTTTTATCAAAATCAGAAACTCCAAATGTTACAATTAACGATGTTTTTAGTGTAAGGGTGGGTATATCCAGAGCAACAGCCTATGCAGAAATGTTTTACGCATGGTTCCCATTGCACACAAACACAGTTGAATTCGACAGTTCCGATGATGCCTTCCTTGCTTTGGACAAAGGTGAAATTGATATGGTTATTTCAAGCCAGAGGCGTCTTCTTTCCCTTACAAATTATTACGAGCTTTCGGGTTACAAGGCTAACCTTACCTTTGTATATACTGCTGAATCATATATAGGCTTTAACAGGGAACAGGCAATCCTGTGCTCCATAATTGACAAGGCGCTTAACCTTATAGATGTAGATGGAATATCGTCCCGGTGGGCAAGTCAAACATTTGACTACCAGGCAAGGCTCTTACAGGCCCAGCGCCCCTGGCTGATAGGCGCTATTGTTCTTTCATTTATGGTGCTTTCGCTAATGTCTGTCCTTTTTGTAAGAAGCCGCAGCGCAGGAAAGCGCCTTGACAGTCTTGTCAGGGAACGAACAGTGGAACTTGAAATTGCGACAGAAGCTGCAAATAACGCAAACAAATCCAAGTCCTCATTCCTTGCAAACATGAGCCATGAAATTCGCACCCCAATGAACACAATTTTGGGCGTAACGGAAATAATGCTTCAAACTGAACCCGCAGAAAGTGAAACAGGACAGGCTCTGAATAAAATTTATAATTCCTGTGATATGCTGATGGGCATTATCAACGATATTCTTGACTTTTCTAAAATAGAAGCCGGTAAACTGGATATAAAACCCTATGAATACTATATTGCCAGCTTAATAAACGATTCCATACACCTAAACATGATGCGTATAGGCGATAAACCCATTGAATTTATTATTAAAGTTGACGAGAATATACCGGCAAAACTATTGGGCGATGAGCTTCGCATCAAGCAAATTCTAAACAATTTATTGAGTAACGCTTTTAAATACACAAATGACGGTGTTGTTACGTTGTCGGTATCCTCGCAACCCTTCTCTGCCGGACAGATTTCAACAGAAGGAATTACTCTTTCGTTCAGTGTGAGGGATACAGGTCAGGGCATGACTCCGGATCAGGTAGAAAAATTATTTGACGAGTATTCCAGATTTAACGAGGAATCCGGTCGTGCCATCGAAGGTACCGGACTTGGACTTTCCATCACACAGCGTCTTGTAAACCTTATGAACGGCAAGATTCATGTGGAAAGCGAAAGAGGTACCGGAACTGTCTTTACAGTGCATTTGCCGCAAAGCACAGTTGATTCGGAGATCCTTGGCAGAGAGCTTGCAGCCAGCCTTCAGCAGTTCCGCATGAGCGATATGTCTTTGAATAAAAGAAGTCAGATCACACGCGAACCCATGCCCTACGGAAAAGTTTTAGTTGTCGATGATGTTGAGGCCAACCTCTATGTTGCCGAGGGTCTTTTAAAACCATACAAACTGCAAATAGAAACTGTTATGAGCGGGTTCGCCGCTATCGAAAAAATAAATGAAGGCATTGATTACGATATAATTTTCATGGATCACATGATGCCGGAAATGGACGGAATCGAAACAGTAAAGCGTATTCGTGACAGCGGATACACATCTCCCATTGTTGCGCTTACGGCAAATGCAGTGGCGGGGCAGGCGGATATATTTTTAGAAAACGGCTTTGACAATTTTATTTCAAAACCAATTGACATACGCCAGTTAAACAATGTTCTTAATAAACTTGTCCGTGATAAACAGCCTGAGGAAGTAATAGAAACTGCCCGTAGTCAAACAGAAAAATCTGATAGCCTTAAAGATGTAAATCCTCTCTTACAGGATTTATTGAACACAGTTAAAGACTTTGTAATTCAGGGAAAATTCGAAGAAGCAGAACAGGCGATTGTATTTTTTGCAGAGGGTTTGCCTTCGGGTGGACAGGATTCTTCTAAAACGCTTCTTTTGAGTACAAAGATCGACGGTCTTGATATAGTACAGGGACTGGATAAATTCAATGGCGACGTGGAAATATATTTTAAGCTCCTTCGTTCATACACATCCAGCATCAGTGCCTTGTATGATCTTCTGGATACAGTCAACGAAGAAACATTGATAGATTACCAGAGAGCCGTTCACAGCATTAAAGGAACAAGCCTGGATATTTTTGCCGAGCCGGTCGGGATAAAAGCTGCGGAACTCGAAGAAGCGGCCAAGCAAAAAAATATGGATTATATAAAAAAAGAAAACCCGGCATTTATTGAAAATGTCAGGCAGTTAATATATGATATAGAGGAAATGTTGTCTGCCTCCGGATTAGTTAATAACAGACCCATGAAGGACAGAATAGACAGTGAACTCCTGTCAAAACTCCTTTCCCACTGCGAGGATTACGACATGGCCGGGGTTGATAATGTTATGACGGAGATAGAAAAATATCAGTATGAATCTGATGATGAGCTTTCAGCCTGGCTTAGAAAAAATGTTGATGTGGTTGACTTTAATGGTATTGCCGAAAGGATTTCCGGCCTGATAAGCAAATCAACCTGAAAAACAGGAGATAAAACATGAGTGATATTCAGAAAAAAATATTTTTGGTAGACGATACCGAATTCAGCCTTATAAGAACTAAACAGTATCTTAAAGACTATTATACTGTATATACCATTGACTCTGCCTTCAAGATGTTCGAGATTCTTGAAAAAGTAATACCAGACATGATTCTTTTAGACATAACCATGCCGGGAATGGACGGTTACGAGGCACTTGAAAAGTTAAAATCTGATGAGCGTTATGCCGAAATTCCAGTTATTTTCCTGTCGGGCAAGTACGACGAAGAAAGTATTGTTAAGGGGCTAAGTCTTGGTGCTGTTGACCATGTAATAAAACCCTATTCACCCAAGGATCTGCACTTGCGTATTGCACAGCACTTGCATCCAACAGAACATGAAAATGATCTGAATGTAGACAGGGATAAAAACGTCAGTAAGCAGCAGAGCATTCTTGCCGTAGATGACTCTCCCTCAATACTTAGATCTATTCACTATACATTACATAACAAATACAAAGTACACACCCTGCAAAAACCGGAGAATCTACAAAAAGTTGTACAGGGATTAAAACCCGATTTATTTCTTCTTGACTTTAATATGCCCGTAATAAACGGCTTTGATCTTGCCAAAATAATTCGGGAGTTCCCTGAATTTAAAGAAACTCCGATTATTTTTCTAACATCGGAAAGTTCAACAGAACATTTAAACAAAGCCATAAATCTTGGTTCCAGCGGCTATATACTGAAGCCTTTCAACCCGAGAGTGTTACGCGAGAAAATAGCCGCATGCTTTTCGGAAAAGTCTGAAAAGCAGGAAAAAAGCTAACCAAGAGCTACGTCAAGCACCATCATCACCAGAAAACCCGCCATAACGCCCATTGTTCCGACATGGGAATGTTTACCCAGGTTTGCTTCGGGAATCAGTTCCTCAACTACAACATAGATCATTGCGCCGGCGGCAAAAGATAAAAACCACGGCATAAGAGGCGCAACCCATATTGCCAATAGCACAGCAATGAAACCAAAAAAAGGTTCTACCACGCCGGACATTGATCCCCATAAAAAAGCTTTTAGCCTTGATACACCTTCCTGCCGTAAGGGAAGAGAAATCGCAGCTCCTTCAGGGAAATTCTGAATTCCAATTCCTAAGGCCAACGCTATTGCCGGTGCATACATTTCAGGGGTTCCGCCGTTTTTTGAAGCTAAAGCAAATGCAAGCCCTACTGCCATACCTTCAGGTATATTGTGTAAAGTTACGGCCGAGATTAGCAGTGTAGTTCGCTTTCTCTTTGATGACAATCCTTCCTGAATGTTTGAAAATGGATGAAGGTGGGGTATTAACTTATCCAGGCCAAAAAGAAAGAACACTCCCAGAATAAATCCGCCTGCCGCAGGTATCCATCCCTGCATTCCCATTTCTTCTGCTTCTTCAATGGCTGGAAGCAACAGGCTCCATACAGAGGCCGCTATCATAACACCAGCCGCAAACCCGAGGAAGATCTGCTGCATCTTGCCTGTATCGGCTTTCTTGAAGAAAAATACCGTAGCCGATCCCAGGCATGTCATAAGACAGATGAACCCTAACGCTGTGCCAGTCATTAGTACTGATTGTTGCACAGTTACACCTTAAAAATTGGCCGCCCGAATTTCAAAATAAGCTTTGGGGTGCTTGCAGACAGGACAGAGGTCGGGAGCGTGTTTCCCTCTGACACCATGGCCGCAGTTGGCGCAGTGCCAGACCTGTTCGCTATCCCTTGCGAAGACCTGCCCCTTCTCTATATTGGAAAGGAGTTTAAGGTAACGCTCCTCGTGTTCTTTCTCGATTCCGGCCACCATCTCAAAGAGGGCAGAAATATCGTTAAATCCTTCTTCTTTTGCCTCAACCGCCATTCGCTTGTACATCTCAGTCCACTCTTCATGCTCTCCTGCGGCTGCCGCTTTTAGGTTTTCAATGGTTCCGGGAAGATCGCCGCCGCAGAGCAGCTTGAACCAGATTTTTGCGTGTTCCTTTTCGTTGGCGGCGGTTTCTTCAAACAGAGCGGCTATCTGCTCATAACCTTCTTTCTTTGCCTTTGAAGCAAAGTAAGTGTACTTGTTCCTTGCCTGGCTTTCACCCGCAAATGCTTCCATTAGATTCTTTTCAGTTTTTGTCCCTTTAATATTTGCCATTTTTTGCTCCTTGATTTTTTATAGCTATAATCTATAGCCTCTAAAATGATAAGTCTACAGGGGTGAACAATGATTTATGAGCGGTGCACAGGGGGCAGGCAAAATCATCAGGCAGGTCTTCCCATTTTGTCCCGGGAGGGATGTCTTTTTCGGGAATGCCTTCCTGTTCATCGTAGATATACCAGCAGATCGAACACCTGTATTTTCGCATTGTTTACCTCTTAGATTTATTTATTATTTTTATAATAGCATAAATTGGAATATCTGCAATGTGTTTTATTTTGCTGTTTTGTTTTTATTTTAGGGAATAGGGATGATGAGTCATGGGTCATAGGTCGTGGATGGAGGTTAGTGGGTCTTGGATAGCGGATTTAGTCGGAGCGTTCCGACTAAAATGGCGTTCCAACCAGTCCCATGACCCATGACCCACAACTTACTCTACCCTTCTTATGGTAACCATGCCTGAGTTGTTCAATGTAAGGCTTGGTGAACCCTTGTATAACACCGTACCAATGCCGCTGGCTCTTATGCTAAGGCTTTCTGTGCTGTTTACCTTGATCGTTCCTGCACCGGAAAAATTGACGGTTCCCTCCCGGGATTCAAGCGACAGGGCTTCCAGTTCGCCCGCACCGGACATACTGACATTGATTGTATCTGCTTTGCCGGAAAGGATGAAACTCCCCGCTCCCGAAACGTTAAGGTTCAGGGTGTTGATATCCAGCTCCAGCCTGCTCGAGCCTGCACCGGACAGGTTGATTGAAAAAGTGTCGGCCTTGAGAACGTCATAGGTTGTAAAAGAAGAAGCTCCGCTGATTTCCAGCCCTTTTAGTTCAGGGCTGTATACAGTCAATACCGGAGTTAAAATTGAGACATACCTGACTCCTCTGGCCGTCCGTACCCTGAGTTCACCATCAATTACATCTGTCTGTATGTACTCCATCAGATTGGGCTGTATTTCCAAAGAAACTCTGTGTACGTCAGCTTCACGGTAATGGAGCTCAAAAGCTCCTCCAATATTGACACGGTCAAACCGGCTAACGGGTATCTCGAAACTTTCCGGACTGCCCTCCCCTCTCACCGTTCTGCCGGATATATTAACAGCCACACAGCCTGAAAAACCGGCGAGGATTAAAGCCACCAATAAAGTAAATGTTAAAATTCTTTTCATATATACTCCTGTATTTTTATCGAAAAAATTGTTATGTCAGTAGTCATGCTGATTAGCATGCTGACGGTCATGCTGATTAGCATGCTAATTGTCATGCTAAATTAATCCTTTTTTCCATTAGTTTTGATGTAACAATAAAGAGCCCGGATGTAACAAGCATTATTAAGAGGAACAAGAGGGGGGCCGCCTCAAAGCCCAGGTTTATCAATATAAAGAGGCCGTACCTTTCAACTACACCCAGAGGAGCCAGGACAATCTGCAATAGGCTTGTAAGATAGAAACAGGCATGTGCCAGCAGTACCGCCAAAAAACCTGAAGCAGGAACGTTGAATAAGACCGATTTTTTGACACTCACAGAAAACAGGATAATTACCAGAACATGAAAATAAAAACCGAGAATCAGAAGGGTTCCCCAGACAAGGTTAAATATACTGGTCTCTCCAAGACCCAACGCAATGAGACTCCACATGGAATGAAGCCCTGTCATGTTAAGCGAAAGCCAGACCACTGAGACAATGGAAATTGTCATGGTGATGATATCCAATACAGCCATTGTAATAATGCCTGCCAGAAGGGTCTTCCAGCGTGGTACCGGGGTCAGGGCAAAGAGATAGGCCCTGGGAGAGCTGAACATTTGCCGGCAGTTAGCGATGTCGCCTATTATATTAACCGC
>Ga0099364_10009731_pt1 | contig 13314 bp, 11 predicted proteins | sample TergutTh196P3_FD_73070 | JGI IMG/M metagenome (GOLD analysis project Ga0099364, IMG submission 73070) | Microcerotermes parvus P3 segment gut microbial communities from Pointe-Noire, Republic of the Congo - Th196 P3 | ecosystem: Host-associated > Arthropoda: Insects > Digestive system > Gut ...
TTGTGAAATAGACTCCGCCTGACACGGATTTTGTTTTGCCTATCTTGACAATTTTGCCACAAAAACATGTGGGGTACAACGAGGGCTAACGCCCCCCGCTCGCTTGCACTACACCCACTTTATTTTGACACACCCTGCCAGGGTTATGAAACAAGTCTATTATTGACACGTCTGTTTTTTTCTGGTACATTGTGTCCATGTCCGAAGACGCATACCGACTCGTTGCACGAGAAATGACCGCAATGGAAGCATTGATGCGTCAGACTCTCACACATACCGATCCTTTCGTCAACGATATCGTCCAGTACAGTTTGCAAATCGGCGGTAAGCGGTTGCGTCCCGCACTGGTCTTTTTAGCAGGAAAACTTGTAGGAACTATTACTGAAAAACATATTCAAGCTGCCGCTTCGCTAGAATTTGTTCATACCGCCACCCTTATTCACGATGACATTTTGGACGGAGCGACGGTCCGGCGGCATATTGCGACGTTTAACGTCCGTTGGAATGCCCAAATCGGTGTGCTGGCGGGCGATCTCCTTCTGACCAAGGCATTGGAATTGATGATAGAAACTGGCGAAATCGAAGGACTTAGGGCTTTGACGGAGGCGGCAAAGCAAACGTGCAAAGGAGAACTGCGGCAAATCGGAGCGGCGGGACGATTCGATATGTCCGCCGAAGAGTATATGCAAATCATTGCGGGTAAAACGGCACCGCTGCTGGCTTGCGGGGCCCAACTCGGCGCATTGTATGCGTCTGCAACGTCATCGGTCATCGAACGTTTCCGGTTTTTCGGGCAAAAACTGGGACTCGCCTTCCAAATTATTGACGACGTATTAGATTTAGTCGGCGAAACGGATACCGCCGGAAAGACACTGCGGACGGACTTAATTCATCGTAAACCGACACTGCCGTTGATTTTGTATCTGCAAGGAGAAACGAAGGAGAAACAAAAGGAGCTTCTAATGAGAATCCGCCGAGATGATTTTGACGAACAGTCGGCAGACTGGGTCGTACAGCGGTTAAAAGAGTCGGGTACAATCGATACTGCTAGAAAGACGGCACATCAGCTCATTCATGAATCAGTGGAATCGCTGGCAGAAATCGAAGGGAACGCCGAAATAAAACGAGCTCTTACAGAACTCGCACAATTTGTGGTTTTGAGGAAAATGTGAGGAAATTTCACATCAATTCCGTCATTTGAGCGTCCCCAATGGTGAAATTTTCAACAAGACAGGATGTTTAGGAAGGATAGGCAAAAAACAGTTTTTGTTTTTGGCTTGATATTTGGTAGAAAGACACACAAAATACTGACGAGGCGGACAGACAAATGGAAAAATACGAAGAATAGAGAAGGGAGGTAAAAGACGAATGTCCATCTCTCTATTATTTCCAAATATCCCATTTTAACTATTTTTTGCATTTGATAGACAAATTTGTCCCCAAACAAGCGAACTTGTGAGCAACGGAAAGATGTGTAGATACTATTGGCTGAAGCCCCTTGTTTATTCCTTTTATTGCCCCGGCAAGGGGGCTTATCCCCTTGCTTGCGAGGTTACGGAACAAGTCTAATGAAAGAAAGACAGTTTGATCGAGTCTCACTTTCCGACGGAAGCCTTATTTCAACGCTACTTACCGATGCACCAGAGTTCTTTGTCCGTCCGCAAAAATATCTGCTTGCCGGCGACGGCAAGCGTTGCTTGAACTGTCTCGCCGGTTTCATTCACCGAAATCACTTCAGGAGGTTGTTTGGGATCTTCATTCAGCTTGAGAACCGTCGTGGTACCAATGTGTGTCGTAAGATAGATTTTCCCGTCGGCATAAATCGACGAAGAATCCGGTCTGCCTTCAAGACGGTGCTGCCATAAAATCTCTCCCGACGCCGCATCGTGCGCCGCAAACGTACCACTGTCACTTGCAGAATAGAGAATCGGTTTCACATACAAGAACGAAGAAGTCATCGGCGTATTTCGGCGTTGTTCCCAAACAACATGCGTGTCAGTAACATCACCTTTGCCGTCCGTTTTGACAGCGATAATCGGCGAGCCCGGCGAAGTACACGCAAAGACCACTCCTTCACCGATTGCCGGAGTCGGTACCGCCGGTTCCCCCGAACTCTTAACCGTCCAAATCAACTCGCCGGTCGCCGGTTCAAAACTTTGAATAACATCGCCCGCCATACTCACAATTTGATCCTTGCCAGCTACTCGGACGACCACCGGCGTAGAATGACTGATTCGGCTCATCCCTCGCATCGTCCGCCATTTTTCTTGTCCCGTATTTTTATCGAGAGCCAAAAGATACGATTTATCCCAGGGAAGTTGCCAACCGGCACGCACCGGCTCCACCGTGCTGCTCGGATTGATAGCGGTAATCAATAAGTCGTCGTAAAGCATCGGCGAGGCACCGAGACCGTGGTGCGAGTAGTAGGACTGTTCGTTTGTCCAAACGATTTCTCCGGCAAAGTCGAGAGCGGCGAATCTGCCGTTTGCAAAAAGGACATAGACTCTCTGTCCATCTGTAACGGGCGTCGGAGTGGCTTCTGAATTACGAGGGTGTTTCTGCTGGATTTCTTGTGTGAATAGCATTTTATTCCACAGGATTTTTCCCTCTTTTCGGTCGACGGCGATGACACGGCACTCTTTTCCGCCGTCGGTGGTAGTGGTTAGGAAGATATGATCGTTCCATATGACGGGGGACGACCAACTGCTTCCGCCGGGGATGGGCGTTTTCCAAGCGATGTTTTCGGTATCTGACCATTGGGTCGGCAGACCGGTTGCCGTGGAAATACCTTGACCGTTGGGACCGCGAAATCTCGACCACTGCTCCGGTTCTTGAGCAAAAGCAGGTATAGAGAAGAACAGCAAAGAGAATGCAAGAATGAACGTCTGTTTCATGGTAGGATAGTGGGTTAAGTGCGTCTCCATTCTATCTTAATGGCAACGCATTGCAAGCGTACTACTGTGGGGCGCAGTCCCGGCGGGTGTGTAAAAATAAAGTGGGTGTAGTACAAGCGAGCGGGGGGGCGTTAGCCCTCCGTTGGGTTGCGAAGTGTGTCGGTTTTCCATCGGGGGGCTAATGCTCCCCGCTAGCTTTCTCATTTGCCCGCTCGCTTGCGCAATGCTGAAAATACCCACAAATTTTTTACACACACATTCCTTCTTTACAAAAAGAAAGCGATAGCGTATCATAATGAGAGAATTTGAATTTCACATATCCTGACTCTTCCTATGACATTTCTCGGCATTGACATTGGCACTTCGGGTACGAAAACGTTGGCTATCGATCACAAAGGCAAAATACTGGCAAGCGATACGCAAGAGTATCCCTGCTATGCACCGAAACCACTCTGGAGCGAACAAGCCCCCGAGGATTGGTGGAACGCCGTCGTCAACTCCGTCCAAAAAGTCGTTAAAAAAGCGAAACTTAAACCTGCCGACGTGAAAGGCATCGGACTCTCCGGGCAAATGCACGGAAGCGTCTTTCTCGATAAAAAGGACAAAGTCATCCGAAAAGCAATCCTCTGGAACGACCAACGAACCGTCGAAGAGTGCGCCGAAATAGAGAAAGCCGTCGGCGGTAGAGAAAAATTGATAGACCTCGTTGCCAATCCAGCGTTGACCGGTTTTACCGCTCCGAAAATCCTCTGGCTACGCAACAAAGAGCCGAAACATTTTGAGAAACTCTGCAAAGTTCTTTTGCCGAAGGACGAAATCCGGCGCCGATTGACCGGCGAATACGCCACCGAAGTCAGCGACGCCAGCGGAATGTTATTGCTCGACGTTGCCAAACGCAACTGGTCGCAGAAACTCCTCGACGCGCTGAAACTCGATAGGGAACTTTTCGGAAAAGTCTATGAGTCCGAAGATGTAACCGGCAAATTGACTCCGCAAGCGGCGGAACTGCTCGGCTTGACGACCGACTGCGTTGTCGTCGGCGGAGCAGGCGATTGTGCCGCCGGAGCGATTGGAAACGGCATCGTCGATGAAGGAATTCTGTCAACGTCTATCGGAACGTCCGGCGTGATGTTCGTGTACAGCGACGAAGTCAAAATCGATCCGCTCGGTCGCGTGCATACCTTCTGCCATGCGGTGCGCGGTAAGTGGCATCTGATGGGGGTCAATCTTTCCTCCGGCGGTTCGCTTCAATGGTTCCGCAATGCTCTCTGTGCTGAACTCACAGCGAAAGCAAAGAAAGCGAAAGTCGATGTCTATGACCTCTTAACCGAAGAGGCAAAAGCCGCACCGGCAGGAAGCGAAGGATTATTTTTCCTGCCTTATTTGAGTGGTGAACGCACACCGCATGCGGATCCTTTTGCAAGAGGTTGTTTTGTCGGTTTGACATTAGCGCATGGGCGTGGGCATCTTGTCCGCAGTGTATTGGAAGGCGTTACCTATTCTTTGCGGGATTCATTGGAGATTTTCCGGGGATTGGAGATACCGGTGAAGCAGATTCGTGCTTCGGGCGGTGGTTCGAAGAGTCCGTTCTGGCGGCAGATTCAAGCGGACGTGTTCGGACAGCAGGTTGTTACAGTCAATTCGGAGGAGGGACCTGCGTTTGGGGTTGCATTGTTAGCGGCGGTTGGAGCAGGAGCGTTCAAGAACATTCAGGAAGCCTGCAAGGCGACGATCAAGGTCGTCAAGGAGACGAAACCAAATGCAAAGACACAAAAAATTTACGACGCTGCCATGCCGGTGTATCAACAATTATACTGTTCCCTCAAAGATGATTTCCGAAGGCTAACGGAAGGTTAACGGGGGGAACCTCTAATAATAACGAATTCTTTGCGTCCCTTGCGGTAAAAAAGATTTAACCGCAAAGGACGCAAAGAGTTACGCAAAGAAAGAAAAGCTCTGTGTATTATTAGAGGTGTACATGATATAATAGGGTGGTGGATTTCGTCGCCAAGCATAGTGGAGTGACAATTCTCATCCGCCGCAGTTCGATGTCGACTTCATATAACAATAAACTCTTGACACCTTTCAAGGTAGGAATTGTTGCATCGATCGTCGGCGCATTTCTCTTGATCAACGCAACCGTACTCTTGGCAATCAACGTTAAATTACGTCAAAGCGTCAGCAATGACCTCATCTATCGAAGTCAAGTAACCGCAGAAACAGTTTCCCAATTTTTTGCAGGAAAAATCCATACAGTACTACTACTCAATCAGTACAAAACGATACGCGACTACATGACCGAATCCCGAAATTCCGAAGAAGCAGCAACGAATCGGAACTATCAACATGTCGTAGACATGATCAATACCGTCGAAAATATGTACCTCGATATAGACCCCATTTACGACGGAAAAGGACAAACCAGCGGAGGAGCAATCATTTGGTTAGGAAACCTGCCCGGTAACTTCCTGATGACACCAAGAAGAATCATGGACGAACACTCAGAACCGCATCCGTGGATAACCAGTGAACGCCCCTGGTTTGCCGGCGTGATAGCATCGAAAGAAGGACTTAGTTGCACCAATGTGTACACGAACATCGAGTTCCAAGTCCCCTGCTTCACCATCGTTAAGAGAATCGAAGAACCGGACTCCCAAGGCAACAACGTTTGTTACGGAGTCATTGGATTAAACGTGTTCGTGCCGACCATTACGGAAATTATTAAAAAAGCCCAGACCGGTGAACACAGCCGGACTGTTCTCCTAGACGGCAACGAAATCGTCGTCCACCATCCCAATGATGATTTCGTCGAAGGACGTAAACTCTCTGATTTGGGAAAAGGATACGATGAGATTTCGAGACTCATTAAAGATAACCAGTCGGGAGGAAAACTACTGTTGCTTGATGGCATACCGACATACGTTTCTTACGCCAGAGTGTCACTCTTCGATATTAACTGGACTGTCGTTACCATGATGTCCAAAAAAGATGCGGAGGCGGCTGTTTCCAAGTATCGCAATGCACTCATTTTAATTGGTATTTTCGACCTCATATTTTTTGCGGCTCCGATTACCTTTCTCGTTTTGTCGGAACGCCGCCGCAGTACAGAACTGGCAAAAGCCAAGGCGATGGCGGAGGAAGCAAGCCGATCCAAGAGTGAGTTTCTTAGTAAAATGAGTCACGAAATTCGGACTCCGATGAATGCGATTTTGGGTATTACAGAAATACAGTTGCAAAACGAATCGCTTTCCTCGACAACGAAAGAAGCGTTAGGCAAGATTCACAATGCAGGCGGGTTGTTGCTCAACATTATCAACGACATTTTGGACTTGTCCAAAATAGAAGCAGGGAAGTTGGAAATAATGCCCGTCAAATACGATGTGGCGAGTTTAATCAATGATGTCGTAACGCTCAACATGATGCGGCTCGACAGTAAACCGATAGAATTCGCACTCTCGGTGAACGAAAATATACCGGCAACGCTGTTTGGCGATGAATTGCGTATCAAGCAAATTCTGAACAACCTCCTTTCCAACGCATTCAAATATACTGAAAAAGGTGTAGTAAAACTGTCCGTTTTTGTAGAAACAGGAGAGGAAGCCGATACGGTGCTGGTTTTTGAAGTCAAAGACACCGGTTGGGGAATGAACGAAAAACAAGTAAAAAGATTATTTGACGAATACACTCGATTTACTGTGAAAGCCAACCGTACCACCGAGGGCACCGGCTTGGGCATGAACATCACGCAAAATTTGGCACGTATGATGAACGGTGAGATTTTTGTTAAGAGTGAGATAAACAAAGGTTCGACGTTTACTGTACGTATTCCTCAAGAAAAAACGAGTTCAAATGTGTTAGGTAGGGAATTGGCGGATAACCTCGAAAACTTCCGTTCAAACGGTATTAGGCAAATGAATATGGCGCAGATCGTCTATGAGCCGATGCCCTACGGACGTGTTTTGGTCGTAGATGACGTGGAATCGAATTTGTACGTCGCCGCCGGATTATTGTCCCCTTACAGTTTGTCGATAGAGACAGCCGAGAGCGGTTATGCGGCGATTGATAAAATTAAAGAAGGAAAAAAATATGATATTATCTTTATGGATCACATGATGCCTGGAATTGACGGCATTGAAACAACACAAATCATACGGAGCATGGGATACGTTCATTCTATTGTTGCTCTGACTGCCAATGCACTGGCGGGGCAGTCGGATATGTTTCTTGCCAACGGTTTTGACAGTTTTCTTTCCAAGCCGATTGATATTCGGAACCTAAACGCTGTACTGAAAAAGTTCGTCAGGGATAAACAAGAATTGGAGGCCACCAAAGAGGCGGAGCGTCAAAGAGACATTCAACAACGTATTAAAAAGACGGTGTCGCAGCCGTTTGGTAATTCCCAGTTAATCGAGTTCTTTTTACGGGATGCTCCCAAAGCAGCCGCAACGTTGGAGGCTCTCCATGAAAAGCGTCACGCTTATGATGCGAAGGACGTTTTGTTATACACTATCAATGTTCATGGAATGAAGAGTTCGTTGGCGTACATTGGCGAGTCGGCGCTTTCTGTGTTTGCTGAAAAATTGGAGCATGCGGGTCGGGAACATGATATTGCTGTAATATCTGCGGAAACGCCTGCGTTTTTGGAGGAGTTACGAAAGGTCATCGAAAAACACACGTCGCAAAAAGAGTCTGCTGATGTAACAACGGCGGAAGATATTTTGCTTTTGCGTGAAAAAATGCTCACTATTAAAGCGGCGTGTGCGAGTTTTGACAAGAAAACCGCTAAGGAGGCGATTGCTTTGTTAAGGTTAAGGCAAAAAGCGTGGCAGTCTTCTATCGAAAAACTACTGGCGGCGATGGCGGGACACATGCTGGACGGCGACTTTGAAGCAATTTCACACACAGCAGATAGGATTATTGAAGTTATACAGGACTAGGGCTTGCTTTTTTTGAAGAAAAAAAGATAATAACGCAACAACCGCAAAAAGACATGTCTCCCAACGCCGCCGATACAGAAAATATAAACCCCGACCCGCTGGTTCCGCCGCTCCAAGATAACGCTTACCTGATTGCGTTAATCGCCGACGTTACCCAAGTCGACCCCGTCCAAGTTACCGAGCGACTCCGTCGGGAACATCTGCAACATCCGTTCAGCGTTTCCGAAGGCTTTTACGCCAAAGGACTCGAACCGCACGTCTGGTCGCAAGAGCTCATCGACTTTTACGAAGAAACGGATAGCTTCATTTACGGCATCGTCGTTTGGAACCGGTCGAAAATTAAGTGCGCCATACGGCAATGGATACTAGATTTTATGCGCCGTCACCGCTTGAAAAACGGACGTATTCTCATCAGCGGCGACGGCATCGGTCTCGACAGTTTTTACTTTGCTCAAGCGGGTTACGATACTGTTTTTCACGAAGTTTCCCGATACGGTCAACAAATTGCCCGGCGGCTTTTTGACGATTATAAAGTGAATGTTCACATTGCCGACTCTTTGGAAACATTCGAGCCGGAATCGTTTGATGCGGTTTTTTCGCTTGACGTTTTGGAACATATTCCTTCGCCGCCGGAGATGGTGCGTGACCTTTCAACACTACTTCGACCGGGCGGTTTTTTTGTTGTGAGTGCTCCGTTTTATGCGGTGCATCCTCAATGGGCGACGCATTTGAAATCCAATTTACAATACAGCGGACGCACCGATTGGCTCTCGCAAGCCGGTCATATGAAATTGTTTGACGGAAGAACACTTGCTAATCCTTTAGCTTTCCAAAAGGAATCAGAAGACAAGAAAAATATGTTTTCCTTACCTTTGATTAAACGTATTTCACTGTGTTGGGGCAGTTTAATCCTGCGCTTTTCTGCGGTGTTTCCGGCACCGATTCTCAATACGGCGTTATTGTTGCATCGGTGCGATACTCAATTAAAACGGCTTATGCCGAAACCGTACCGATAGCCGACAATACTGGGTGTGTAAAAATAAAGTGGGTGCGGCGCAGCGAGCGGGGGGCATTAGCCCCCCGATTAAAAACCGCCCCCGATTAAAAACCGCCCCCGTTGAAAAACCAACACGCAACCCACCGGGGGGCTAACGCCCCCCGCTCGCTTTCTTACTTGCCCGCTCGCTTGCGCAATGTTGAAAATACCCACAAATTTTTTACACACCCGTTTATCTATTGCATCTAATGCTAAAGAAGGTTATCATGCATCGCTGACGACGACACATTTACTCCGCTGTGATGCGACTTGCCTTTCAAAGAACAGGAGTGCATTTTCTCGTTCTCGCTTGTGCGATACCGGCACTGTGTCTCATTGCCGGTTGCAGTAAGGACTCACCGCAGTCCGCAAAAAAAGAAGGTTATAACCTCCTTCGCCCTGACCGGTCGAACACTACGCCGACAAGACGAGATATCCAACGTCCTGCGTCCAACGAAAGAATAGAACGCTTAGCCAAGGAGCTTCAGAAGGAGTTTTCTCCTTCTGTCGAACAAACTAGCCGGGATTTTCTTTACTTTGGTACATTTTTAGCCGGCGTAGTTTTAATTAGTGTTGCTCTTGTCTATTGGCAACTATGGAAGCGCAATCGGGCAGAGTGGGAGTTGAACGATCCTATGGCTCTGCTCAAAGAATTAAACTATGTTCATCAACTTTCAGACGCAGAAAAACGATTTATGCAGGAACTCTCCGAGTTAAATACTTTACCGACACCGCTCAAACTTTTTGTGGAGCCGAAGTTTCTCTTAGAAGCGTGGGAAAACGATACACATGTTACCGCTCGTTCCTCGGTACGCCGCCTCCTTTCAAAATTGTTTGACATTACCGTCGAAGAAGAAAATTTGACTGCTGTGTTAGCGGTAGACGGCAAAAACTGGACAGGGGAATAAGTTATGAACGTGTGCTAAAATAGACTTGTTCCGTGCAAGGGGATAAATCCCTTGTTAGGGCAACAAAAGGGATTAACAAGGGGCTGGAGCCCTTTGAAACCGTCGAAAACAAGGGTTATGGAACAGATCTAATGGAGTTAAATTTTAGAGAGTCCACTAGCAAGAAACGCAAAATCTATTAGGCGGTATTCAATGCCCCAATTATCACAGCCCAGGGCGCCCTCGCCGCACAACAACAAAACAAAACCATCAGTCAATTCGCAGCACCCCCAAAAAAGATTACACAGTAAAGTGCATCCATCGTCATCTCACGATGGAAAGCCCAACTACTCGACAACGCCGAACAAGTCTTACAAGACAAAAGAGTCAAGGAAAAGTCAGACTATCGCCCCCACGACGAACTCTATCAGGAAATCGGTCGGCTCTGTGAACGTTTTTCTAACTGCATCAACATTTCGACGATGCCGTCTATGCTCAAGGAATCGGTGTTAACAATTTCGTGAGCAGTTTCTGCGTACAACGGATTTCGCCGTTCCAAAACAGCAACAACTTCTTCCCGCATAGGCAATGATGTCAAATTTGGACGCATCGTCAGCGAAGCGACATCGCTTGTGATTCGGCGCAAAATCGTTTCTGGTGTTGCCGTGAGCCAAACCACTTTACCGGACTGGCGGAGCAGGACTCGCGTATTTTCCCGTAGAACGGCACCGCCGCCCGTCGATAATAAAAAAGGGGCAGAGTGAGAAAGTATCTCCACAATCACCGTTTCTTCCAAGTCTCGGAATGCCGATTCCCCCTCTTCGGCAAAAATTTCGGCAATCGTTTTTCCTGCTTGCCGTTCAATTTCGGAATCGGAATCGAACACAGGCAGTCCCAACCGCTGGGCAAGTTTTTGGGCAACCGATGTTTTACCAGTGCCGCGATAACCGATGAGAATAATTGACTGCATTTTAGTTAGTGATTATTTCAGCACCCATCTTTCGAGGGGACGTTTCATTCTGGTGTACCATCTTTCTTCTTCAGGATGGATAGGAGTCACGAGGATCGTAAAAATTTTAGCAAACTTGCCGGCAAGAATGTCGGCGAATATTTGATCACCGACCATTGCCGTCGCTTTCGGCTCGAATCCCATCATTTTGATTGCCGTTCGGCAGCCCCACGGCAACGGTTTCATTGCCGGTGCAACGAAAGAAATGTTCAGCTGCTCTGCGATTGGACGAATCCGGTGTTCACGACCATTGGAAAGAATGCAAAACCGGATACCGATTTTTTGGAGTGACTCAATCCATTGGACGGTTTCAGGCGGTATTTCGGTTACTCTGTAACGTTTGAGTGTGCAATCGACGTCGAGAAACAGGGAACGCAATCCGTGTTGCTGCAACAATTCCGGCGTGATGTTCTGCACAGAATCGAGTATTAAATTGGGGCGGAGTCGGTTAAACATGCGGGGTTTGTTACACGGGGACGATTCTATACTATTCCAGGATTAGCCTTGTTCCCTAGCCCCGATTGTGGTATAATCACGGGGGTGTAATCTGAAGTGTAGTCGATTTTCCTTTTCACGTCAAGCCTTTCAGGGTGTGTCCCAGTCCGAAGGGGGGGGTAAAAAATTTGTGGATATTTTCAGCATAGCGCAAGCGAGCGGGCAAGTGTGCAAGCGAGCGGGGGGCGTTAGCCCCCCGTTGGGGTACGAAGCGTGTTGGATATCCACCGGGGGGCTAACGCCCCCCGCTCGCTTGCACTACACCCACCTTATTTTTACACACCCCTTTCCGGCTTTTGTTCTTGTTCCAAGTTTAACGTTAATAAAGCACTAGAACGGCTTTTTCTCCACCGGCTAATTACTGATTTACGAAACAATATGATTTACGAACTAATATCAACATCGGCGCCGCGTTGTTTGGACGGCAATGCCGGTTTCGGCGTCGTTGCCCAAACCGTCGGCATGACTCCGAATGTGCGGCAGTCGGTCAATGCGCTCAGCGGTTATTCTCACATCGCCGCCCCTGGCAGCGGAAAGAATCCGGTCATTTTCCTGCACGTTACACGGAAAACCGCCGGAGTGCAGCGGCATATCGTTTCACGAGTCGCCGACTGCGGAAACGATTACAGCGGCAGATCGAACCGAATCGCACACCATTGGATTCTCGAAACCGGCGACGTCCGCTCTTTACCAGGGGGACCCGCCGAGTTAGCAGCACAAGATATTTTTTGTTCTCAATGGCAGGAAAAGTCAACGGAATTATATGCAAAACAATTATCTGTTGATGATGTCCCGCCGAAAAAGTGTACCGTCTGGGAACGTTTGACCGGCGATGCAGGCTGGGGAGGCATTGTTGCGGAACGTGCAGAACGAGGCGATCCGATCAGCATTCTTTTTTCGCCGGAGTATGCCGGTGAGAGTCTTCGTACCTTGATTGCAGAGTCACTAGCGCTGCTGTCATCTTCGGTGCGGTGGAGAATAACGTTCAGTACGTTTTTTATGCAGTCGCATGAGTCGGGCGGCGAAAGAGTCCAGATAAAATGCTTTTTGACAGATTCGAAAGAGTCGCAATTTTCCCGGCAATCGTCGAATACATTGGTAATAGACTTGTGTCGGCATATGGGAGCTGCACCAGCGGGCAAGTATGTCGAGTGGGCGCGCGGTACGGTTAATCCGCCGCCGAGAATGCCATCAGACACGAAGGTTCCTGCGAAAACATCGGCTCCATCGCTATCGCAAATAAACAAAGCAGTACAACAAGTAACATCCAAAAAGTCCCAAGCGGAGGAAGTGCCTGTCGTAGAAAACGCAAAAGGAAAGAAAGAGACGCTTACGAAAGAGACCTTGCTGAAACACAGGAGGCGTCTCGTCTGCTTAAGTCTGCTGCTGTTTGTTGCCGGTATTACACTGGCAGTCGTGTGGGCGGTTCAAAACGGTGAATTAACTGCTCTAAAAGATAGATCGGGACTAAACCAGGGAATTTCCAATCAAGAAATTACGAAACTCGAAAAAGAAATATCACATATCAACGCCGAGAAAGAAGAAATAACGCAACTTCTGAAAAGTAGAACAAGTGAATTCATAAAAAAAATAGAGGAATTAACCAGTGAGGTGACTGGATTAAGAAACGATTTAAGGAACAGGGATAATGAGTTAACGCAAGAAAAGGAGAAAGCAAAACAATTAGAAGTAGAAAAAAAGAAGTTGGAGGACGAGATAGAGCGGTTAAAAGACGAATTGAGGCAGGTCGTAACGCCGCCGCGAAATATCGAAGAACTTCTAGCACTGCTCCCCAAAGACCAGTCCGTTAACAAGATTGGGGTGTGTCAGACACTTTTTTGATTGAGTTTTCGTAAGTCATTGTAAGATATTGACTTATGAATGCAATATAAAATTTGGAAGCGATATACAGACTTGATAAACTGTGTCAAAGACACACTTTATTCCAAGGAGATTTCCAATGACCTACACAAAAAAGCAGCTTCCCAAGTACTGCCACCACAAGTCCACCGACCGAGCCTACGTCCGAATCAAGGGGAAAACCTTCTGTCTCGGC
>Ga0099364_10009732_pt1 | contig 13310 bp, 8 predicted proteins | sample TergutTh196P3_FD_73070 | JGI IMG/M metagenome (GOLD analysis project Ga0099364, IMG submission 73070) | Microcerotermes parvus P3 segment gut microbial communities from Pointe-Noire, Republic of the Congo - Th196 P3 | ecosystem: Host-associated > Arthropoda: Insects > Digestive system > Gut ...
CCGGCTGCAAAAGGAATTCCTGCCGGAATACCAAATTTCGTCGCTGCTTCTGCACTGACCATTCCGGCGCTTTCCTGGCCGTCGTTAAGCTTGGGAAGGCAGTCCAGTACAGTTTTATCGATAAGGTCTGCGATGGTCTTTGACCATTGGCGCTTTCGTACGTCGAAAAGGGCAGTGCCCGATGCATCTCCGTATTCGGCTGTATATGTTCCGGTTAATAAATAGTTTACATAGTCATGGGGAAGGAGTATGTGACGAATCTCCTTAAAGGCTTGCGGTTTATTCTTTTTTAGCCACAGTACTTTGGGGGCAGTATAACCGGGCCTCATGGGAAGCCCTGCCTGTGTTATAATCTTGTCTTCTCCGCCGGCTGCCTTGCTTATTTCTTCGCACTCGGCGGCTGTGGAAGTATCGCACCATAATTTTACATTGTAAAGAGCTTTTCCTTTCTCATCCAAAGGAACAAAACCATGCTGCTGCCCGGAAACGCCTATGGCGCTGATGGTTTTTTTTGTCTCTTCCGGCAGCTCTGCAAAACAGCTTTTTAACGCATCCTCATACCACTGGGCTTTTTGTTCCCTGGTTCCGTCGCTTTCTGCAATAAGCTCAAGCGCAGCCTGGGAACTTGCGACACTTTTTTTTGCCTGGTAATCGTATAAAACCACTTTGCAGCTTTGTGTCCCCAAATCAATTCCGCATACTGTCTTCATAATTCCCTCCAGTTTCGCTTAATGGTATCATTTTTTCATTATTTTGGATATACTTGTATAATCCATGAGACGATTACTTTATCTGGGTTTGATCCTTACAGGTCTGTTATCCATAAGTGCATTTTCCTTTTCCCTTTATCGTTCCTGGTATATATCCATGCTGGCTCCGGAACAGGCGCCCATACTTCTTCACCATTTTTCCCTGTATATTCCCGATACCAGAAATTCTTTTTTTAACGAAATTATACGCGGAGCAGAAATTGCAGCAGCAGAGTTAAACTCGGCAGTTTCTGTTCATTCCATTGATCCAGCCAAAAATGAACTGGAAAATGCAGCTTTTTCCGGAGTGGACGGAGTAATTGTCTATCCTCATCTGGAAAGCAGTTTGGCCCGCCGTCAAATGGAACAATTTCGCATACGCCATATACCGGCTGTATTGATCAACCAAAATCTGCCAAGTGATCAGCCCTGGCCATTTATCGGCATTAATAACTTCGAGATGGGCCGGCGTATCGGGCATATTTTATCCGACTCTCCGGAACGAATTGGCCTTGCTGTTGTATACAGCGACAAAGCGCCGGGAATTTATGCAGAAAGAAACCTGGTGGAGATGGGTATAGCTACATCTTTGGGAGATTTACTTTCCGGTTCCATTATGAGTTTTAGAACCAATTTAAATCCGCTGGATGCAGAAGCCCTATTGGCTTCCATTTTCCGAAACCCAATAAGCCAGGAACGATCTTTTATAAACACAATAGTTTTTACCGATCCCGAAGATACCATAGCAGCGGCACAGGCCCTGGTGGATCTTAACCTTGTAGGACAGCTTAGAATAATAGGTTTTGGAGCGGATCCGGGAGTAATAGAAAACTTGCATAAAGGAATTATCAACGCATCTGTAGTAATAGATTCACAACGTATTGGCTACGAAGCAGTCCATTCGCTGGCGGCTCTTTTAACTACCGGTTTTACTTCTGCGTCGATTGATATAGAAATTGATATAATTGATTCAAACGATTTGTAATTTAAATGGTTTGTAAATAGAGGCTTGTTATGAAGTTTTACCGGTCCTTTAGCGTCCAAATATTTGTAAGTATTCTGGGAGTATTTCTTCTTTTGACGCTAAGTAATGCTTATATACTCTTTAGCAACCGGAGAATCCAGCAGCTTGCCCAGCAGTTTTTTGAACAGGAACATTTTCTTGTATCTATACAGGAAGACCTGGCTCTTTATGAAGCGCCCCTTCTCGAATTTCTTTCTACCAGATCTTCCAATGCCCTTAATGAAATTCTAATTAACACGCAATCCCTTCGGCAGAAGCTTCCTGTTTACCAGGAGATAAGGGGAAATGCGGACGATTTAAAAGAGCGGGTTTTATATGCTCTGGTTTTCCATTACCTCGACTTGGCCGAAGAAGCAGTAGAAAGAAAACGGGGCAGGGACATTGCAGCCTATACGGCAATCTACGAAGAGATGGCAGCTCTTAAGGATTATATTAACCGGGAAATAGATACCATTAGTACCGGACGTTTGCGTTCTCAATTGGGAACCTATGAACGTTTTCTTGCAGAATCGGGAACCATTCAGCTTGTAAATATTGTCTTTGTTGTTTCGGTGTCTGCATTTTCCATGTTAATTCTTCTGTATTCATTAAGACGTTTTACCGATCCGCTGCATAAGCTTTCTGCCATGACCAAAGAATTGTCTGCAGGAAACTTTAACATTCCCGATATGGAAACAAGCCGGGGTACAGCTTTGCTGGACGGCTCTCTTAACGAGATGGATCAGGTTATAGAAGCCTTTAACCACATGAAAACAGAAATATCCAGGTATATCGAAGAAATTCGATGGCAGGAAAACATAAAACAGGAATATATGCAGGAAAAGATGCGGAACATGAAAATGGAAGGGCTGGTTCGTCATATGGAGCTTTATGCGCTGCAGGCTCAAATGAATCCTCACTTTCTTTTTAATACCATTAATACCGGCATGCAGCTTGCAATCGTGGAAGATGCAGACAGGACAGTGGAATACATGGATTATATGGCCCGCTTATTCCGGCATATCATTCGAAACAAAGAGATCATTGTACCGCTGCGCCACGAGATACAGGGACTGGATTATTATTTTTATTTATTAAAGGTAAGGTTTCCGCGGAACTTAATCCTTACAATGGACTGTAAAGAAGAGCTTTTGGAAATTAAGACACCGGTTTCCATTTTACAGCCTTTGGTAGAAAACTGCATTATCCATGCTTTTAAAGATGCAGATGCAGAGATGTCCAGATGCATTAATGTAAAAGCAGAATTGCTTAACGGGAAACCATCAGGCAAAAGGCTGGTTATATCTGTTGCAGATAACGGCCGGGGTATGAATGAGGAAACAGTAAAAAAACTGCTTCATCCTCAATCTATAGAAGAATCTTCCCTGTCCAGGGTAATGGGGCTGCAGAATGTAATCCGCAGATTATACTTTTTTTATCCGGACGATGCGGATGTGGTAGATATACAAACAGGAGCGGATGGAACTTCGGTTATTATCCGCATAGATACGGAGAAGGAAGCGTGTATAGCGTTGTAATTGTAGATGACGAAGAGCCCGTTTTGGAAAGTTGTGAATTTATGCTTAATTCATTTTCGGAAGGGCAGGGAATGGACAATCCCTTTACACTGGCAGGAAAAGCCCGTACCGGTTATGAAGCCTTAAAGATGATCGAAGAAATTAAGCCAGACCTTGTTTTTATGGATATTAACATTCCGGGGCTGGACGGTCTTTCGGTATTGGAAAGAGTCCATAAGCAATTTCCCCGCATGATTTGTATACTTTCTACTGCATACGAACGCTTTGACCTTGCCCGCCGTGCCATACCTCTGGGAGTTTTTGCCTATTTGGTAAAGCCGGTTTCCAAAACAACTTTTTTTTCCACTTTGGAAAATGCATTAATTCAGCTGCGTTCTCTTTCAGCAGAACAACAGATGTACAGCATGGCTGGACGCTACTCCGATCCGGTGCATGCCCTATTGCAAAGGGATATACAGACAGTTATGGATGATCAGCGCTGGAATTGGTACAGGCAAAAATTATCACTTCCATCCGATTATGGTCTTGTACTTTTGGTAGAATTGGAAAATGATCATGAGCTTTGGGGAAAACGTATAAACGAAGAGCTTTCATATAAATATCACTGTACCTGGGATAAAGCACTAAACCGGATAATCTTTTTGATAGCCGGTGATCATAATATTAGCGATTTTAGGCAAAAAATCGTAAAAATACTTGATACATTAGGAGAAAAACTTCTTAAATCTGTAAACTGGTGCTTTGGGCTTGGCAGGCTTTACCATGGCCGGCAATTATACCTTTCTTATGGAGAAGCCCTGGCAGAATTAATGGAAAAGCAGCAAATAAACGATACTTGGCGCCGGCTTGGAAAAGAAATTGCTGTTCTTCGAAGGAAGATTGGATTATTGCCGCCGGAAAAAATAAAGACCATGTTTACAAATATTTGGGAACCATTGTTTTTGGAGGATTTTAATAAAGCCAAGCTTAGAATGGTTTCTTTTTTTACCTTATTACTGGATGATCTCTATGGCGCCTGGTCGGTGCAGGATAGGCAAAAGAAAAATAATAATAAGGAAGCTACGCTGCCTTTTGATCCGGCAGAGATTATGGAACTCTCCGATCTGGATGCATGGAAACGCTGGGCGGAACCTTGTTTTGATATGATACTGCACCAGGCACATATCGAACGCCAGGGTAATTATCCCCAGCCTCTGGTGCATGCCCTGGCTTTCATCCAGGAAAACTATACGCAAAATATTCAGCTAAAAGATGCTGCCGATGCTGCCCTAATCAGCAATGCTCACTTAAGCCGTCTTTTTACAGAACATCTAAAAAGCAGTTTCAGCGATTATCTTTCTGCCCTGCGGATAAACGAAGCGGAACGGCTTTTAAAAACAAAATCAATAACAGTAAAAGAAGCAGCGTTTAGAGCGGGATATCATGATCCAAATTACTTTAGTAAAACATTCAAGAAACTTAAGGGCATACTTCCTACAGAAGTGCAATAAGATGTATACTTTTTTTGTGAACAAATGGCGTAATATTATCTTTTTGGTTTTAGCATTTTATTGTGTTGGTCTATCCTGCAGTCAAAGGAGTTCTGCAGGAAACGACGGCAGCGAACTTATTCCATGGCCAGGTTCCGGACAGCAGAAAAACGGAAATGGCGAAGAGCGCTTTACCATAGGTTTTTCTATAGCTACGGCCACTTTTATTATTGAACGCTGGAATAAAGACTTAAGGGTATTTACCGGAGCAGCAAGGGAATTGGGAGCAGATGTAATTGTCCAGCTTTCTGCCGGCGGCGTTCTGGAACAAATTTCCCAGATAAACTATATGGTAAACCAGAATATTGATATCCTGGTAGTGATTGCCCATGATACAGAGCTTATTGCCGGGGCTATACGGCAGACTAGAGAAGCAGGTATTCCTGTTATTGCCTATGACAGGCTTATTCAGGGAGTTCCCCTGGACGGATATATTTCTTTTGATTCCACGGAAGTAGGCCGCCATTTGGGCCAGGCATTGCTTGGGGAAGTACCGCGGGGCCGTTATCTAATTGTTAACGGTTCCATTCATGATATTAACAGTTTTGACATTAATACAGGGCTGCATGAGATTCTCGATCCCTTTGTTCAAAGAGGCGATATAGAGATTGGCCGGGAAATCTGGCTGAACGAATGGAGTTCCGATGAGGCCCTGGAAAAAATCAGAGAGGTCTTTGCAGAAACCACAGAGTTCGATGCCATTGCCTGTGCCAATGATGCAATTGCCGGAGCGGCTATCCATTTGCTTTCCGAGCGTCGACTGGCTGGACAAATTGTGGTTGTGGGGCAGGATGCCGAATTAAGCGCTTGTCAGCGTGTTGTAGAAGGAACCCAGTTAATGACTGTGTACAAACCCATAGGAACGCTGGGAGTAAGGGCTGCTACCCTGGCAGTTGCCCTGGCCCAAAGAGCCCGGGGCAATGCAGAGCAGGATATTCCTTCTCCTGATATTATGCTGGACAATCAAAGCGGAACGCCGGTACCTGCATATCTTGAAGGTACCACTGCCATATTCAGGCATAATATTGACATTATAATTCACGATGGTTTTCATTCCCGGGACGATATTTTTCGTAATGTAGTCAATTTAAATACAGCTAATTAAGGAAAATAACAGCATCAAAATATTACTTATTACCAGGTTTTTTTGGATATATTTTTAATTTTTACGGTATTTTATCACCATATTACGCTTGTCAATACATATTTTTCGCAATAATAATGTAGGGTGAATAATTTTATTTTTTGGAGGAATATCTAATGAGAAAACTAACAGTGGTTCTTTTGGTGTTAGCTTTAAGTGTATCCTTTATTGGATGCCCGGGCGGCGGCGGCGGCGGTGCAGATGCAGCGCCTCTTATCGGTATAGCCATGCCCGAAACCCACGTTGAACGCTGGGTAAAAGACGGTAACCAGCTTAGAGATGAAGCAGTAAGACGCGGTTTCCGTGCAGAAGTCCAGTGGGCCGATGCTAACCAGGCACTGCAGAATCAGCAGATCCAGAGCTTCCTGGTACAGGGAGCAAAACTGCTTGTTGTCGGCAATATCAATGACGGTGTAGTACCGGTAATTGCCGAAGCTGCACGGGATGGAGTAGAAGTAATTGCTTATGACAGAATCATCCAGCAATCAACAGATTATAACTATTTCATCACCTTTAACAACTTTAAGGTTGGCGTTCTTCAGGGCGAAAGTCTTATTGAAGCAATGGATCTGAATTCAGCCACTGCTGCAAATCCTAAGATTATTACCCTGTTTGCCGGTTCACCCACCGATGCAAATGCTTTCTTCTTCTTTGACGGCGCCATGAGCGTACTTAATCCTTTCATCGATGCCGGCGTTCTTAGAGTCGTTGGTCCTTATCCCAGGACTTCTGCAGACCGTGAAACCTTTATGCAAATTGCCACAGAAGGCTGGCAGGCTCCTATCGCCGGACGGCGCATGGATGACCTTCTTTCCGGTGCTGCAAGCGGCGTTGTCCTGGATGCAGTTTTGGCCCCCAACGATACTCTTGGACGCGCCATTATTACATCGTTACTGCGGGATGCCAGATATCAGGGCAATCTGCCGGCAGTTTCCGGTCAGGATGCCGAATTTGATTCCATGATTTCGATTAGGGACGGACAGCAGTACAGCACTGTCTTTAAAGACACAGCGAAACTTGCCGAAGCTGCAATCCTTATGGCTCAGCAGATCCTTAACGGTCAGCCGATTAATATCCCTGGTGCTGAACTTGCAACAGGCGATCTTAGGGAAATTGGAAGCACTGGTACCGGTTATGTACAGGCATATCTTTTGGATCCCATTTTGGTTACCAGAAGGAATATAAATGTTCCGGTAGATGCCGGCTTCTATGATGATGCCCAGGCAGCCCAGCTTAGGTAGTTTTTTCTCTTCTCTATTTTTAGGTTAGAAGCGGCTGGCCGGTATGTCCGGCCTGCTGCTTCTTGTTAAATATATCTTATTCATATATAATTATCGTTAATTATATAGAGGTACTATGAGCGAGAATATTCTGGTAATTGAAAACCTAACCAAGGATTTTCCCGGTGTTAGGGCCCTTAGCAATGTCAGCTTAACAGTTAAAAAAGGAGAGATTCATGCCGTTTGCGGAGAGAATGGCGCAGGAAAATCCACCCTTATGAGCTGCATTTCCGGAGTTTACCCAAAAGGGGATTATCAGGGTAAGGTCTTTTTTAAGGGGCAGGAGACAAATTATAGCAGTGTCAAAGAAAGCGAAAAAGAAGGACTTGCCATTATTCATCAGGAACTGGCCCTAAGCCCCTACCTGTCTATTTATGAAAATATTTTTCTTGGGCATATGGAAACCAAGTTTGGAATAATTAACTGGAATAAATATATTACAGAATCCAAAAAGTATCTTGATATAGTCGGCCTTAACGAAGCGCCGGAAACAATAGTAAGCAGGCTTGGAGTAGGAAAGCAGCAGCTTGTAGAAATTGCCCGTGCCTTGTCCAAAAAAACAGAACTGTTAATACTTGACGAACCTACATCGTCGCTTAACGATGATGAAAGCGAAAAGCTTCTTGATCTAATGCTGGAGTTTAAAAAACAGGGTATTACCCTTGTTATGATTTCCCATAAACTTAACGAAGTATTAAAAGTTGCAGATACGGTAACCATACTGAGGGATGGAAATTCCATAAGCGCTTATGATGTTAAAAAAGAAAAGCTTACAGAGGATACAATTATTAAGGATATGGTTGGCCGCGGCTTAACCCAGCGTTTCCCCGAACGGAATTCGAATCCCGGCGAAACGGTAATGGAAGTTAAAAACTGGAATGTGTATCATCCGGAATATCACAATATTAAAGTAGTGGATAATGTATCCTTTTATTTAAGGAAAGGTGAAATCCTCGCCTTCTGCGGTCCCATGGGAGCCGGGCGTACTGAATTAATGATGAGCCTTTACGGCAGATCCTATGGTTTTAAAAGTGAAGGTGAACTGTATATTAAAGGACAGAAGAAAGTATTTAATTCTGCCAGAACGGCAATTGATTCGGGTCTTGGTTATATTTCGGAAGATCGAAAAAATCTTGGCCTTGTTTTAATCAAGGATGTTAAGACCAATATTGCCCATGCCAGTCTGCATAAACTTTCCCGTTTGGGAATTGTAGACAGTAAAAAGGAAGTATTGGAAGCCGAACATTATAAAAAAGAACTTAATATCAGAACTCCATCGGTGCATCAACTAGTAAGAAACCTTTCCGGCGGCAATCAGCAAAAGGTAGTTGTAAGTAAAAGCCTTTTGGCAGATCCCGATATATTTATCGTTGACGAGCCGACCAGGGGTATTGATATAGGAGCGAAAACCGAAATTTACGGAATACTTAACAATTTAATTGCTGCAGGCAAGAGTATAATAATGGTAAGTTCGGAGCTTCCCGAAGCTTTGGGAATGGCCGACAGGATTTATGTAATGAACGAGGGAAAAATACGGGGTATGCTTATGCGCGAAGAGGCAACCCAGGAAAAAATAATGCATTTGGCATTGGTAGGTTAAGCCTGGCATTTTATTTGATAAGGAGACCATAATGAGCGACAATGCTGTTAAAACATATAATTTCCAGACTTTGGTAAAAAACAATCTGCGGAACTATTCCATGTTTATTATGCTGGGGCTAATCATGCTTATTTTTGCACCCTTAACAAACTGGAATAACTTTAATCCGCGTAATTTTACCAACTTATTTTTCCAGTTTAGTTATGTTCTTATTCTTGCTGTAGGCATGGTACAGGTAATTATTGTTAAAGGCATTGATTTATCGGTCGGCTCGGTATGTGCCTTTGTCGGTGCATTAAGCGCCATGGTGTACAATACCGGAGCTGGAATGCCGGTTACTTTACTGGCTGCCCTTGCTATGGGAGCACTTATCGGCGCTTTTCAGGGAACCTGGATTGCATACGCCAAGCTCCCTGCATTCATTGTAACGCTGGCAGGAATGCTTTTGTTCAGAGGACTTACCTATATAGTTACCAATGTTAATCCTGTTAGTTTACGGGATATAGGCTATTCCCGGCTTGCTACAGGAACTTTGGATGAATTAATGCAGATAGAAAGAAGCGGCACTTACCTTCCCATGGCCTTTGTTTTGGCAATAATTGCATTGCTTATCTTTTATGTGGTTGAGTTTTTTCACCGCAGGGCAAAAATTGCAAATAAGTTTATGGTAGTTCCAATACCCCTTCTTATCTTTAAGCTGGTAATCATAAGTGTACTGGCGCTGGGTCTTGCAGAACGTTTTGCCCGCCACCGGGGTCTTCCTATTGTAGTACTGGTACTGGGTATAACAATCTTTATTTTTAACTTTTTGCTTAACAATACTGTTTTGGGCCGTTATATTTATGCTGTAGGCGGCAATGACCGATCGGCAAAACTTTCCGGTATTAACTCTGAACTTGTTACCTTTATTGTGTTTTGTATAATGGGGGTTCTAACCGGACTTGCAGCCGTTGTTTCTACCGGTTATATGAATACAGCCCTTCCCCAAGCCGGCAATCTTTTTGAGTTGGATGCAATTGCAGCCTGTTATATAGGCGGTGTATCTGCCGGCGGCGGCATTGGTACGGTGATAGGTGTTATAGTCGGCGGTCTTGTAATGAGTGTTATTAATAATGGAATGTCCTTAATGAATATGGGTGTCCACCACCAGCATGTAGTTAAGGCATTAATTCTTCTATTGGCTGTTTTCTACGATGTATATACACGCAGAAAAGCCGGTTTAGGTTGATAGCTAAAGTTAAACTGTAACACTATCGCAGTTCAGTTATATTATCCCATAATTTTTGTACAGAGGCAGCGATTGCTTCCATATCGCTTTTGCTGCCTAAAAACATGGGATGATTAAACCAGATTGATTGTTCTTTACAGGCTAGTTCTGCAACAGGACATGTTTTTGCAAATGCCCTATAGTCTATTTCCCTGTTAAGGAATACAGCATTGTGGTATATGGGCTTGGGGTAGGAGCCAAATACGTCGACACCTTCTGCTGCAAGGGCCTGCTGGAATTGTAAGCGCGGTATACCCCAGGTTTTTGGATCAAAACGAAGCATATATAAATAAAAGCTGTGCTTTGTTGCACGTTCATCCCACTTCATGGGAGCGATGCCTGGAATATCTTTCAGCAATGCCGTTAAGTAACGGGCATTTTCCATGCGTTTTTCTACCTGTTGTTCTACGCGACTAAGCTGGGCGCGCAGTATGGCCCCCTGAAATTCTGTTAAACGAAAGTTCCAGCCCAGATCATAAAATTCATACCATGGTTTTTTTATTTCCCGGCCTATCCACACAAGGGAAAAGCATTTCATTGCAAGCTCTTTATTGTTTGTTGTAATAATGCCGCCTTCGCCGGAAGTCATTGTTTTGGAGGACTGAAAACTAAAAGTGCCCAGATCGCCCCAGGAACCAGCTTTTCTGCCGCGCCATTCCGATCCATGTGCATGGGCGCAGTCTTCTATTACATATACATTATTCTTTTTGGCAATATCCAGTATGGCATCCATATCACAGGACTGACCGGCAAAATGCACAGGGATAATTGCCTTAGTTTTTTTGTTTATGGCTTTTTCTATACAGGCCGGATCCATATTGTACGTTTCCCGATCGATATCCACAAATACGGGAACAGCATTTATATGCATAACAGAAGTAGCTGTTGTAATAAAGGTATAGGGCGGAACAATAACTTCGTCTCCGCTTCCTATTCCCAGCGCCCGTAATGCTGCTTCTATTGCGACACTGCCATTGGCGCAGGCTACTGCATATTTTACATCATGAAACTTGGCAAACTCTTCCTGAAACAAAACCACCTGGGGAATATCGCTGTCTTTGGATACTGCTTCATCTTGATCTTCAAAAGATCGCCACCAGGCAGGTCCCCATCTGCCGCCCCAGGCACCGCTTTTGACAACTTCTGTTATTGCATTAATTTCTGCATCATCAAAAACAGGCCAGGAAGGAAAAGGTTTGTTTATTTGTTTTGGTCCGCCGTTAATAGCCAGCTTTGCCATTATTTTGCCTCCCTTACAATTAACCCCAGGGTTCTTGCCTTAATAACTGCGTCCATTGCAGTGTGCACTTCAAGTTTTTCGTAAGCAAGCATTAAGTGCCCCTTTACTGTAGGCAGGGCAAGACCGGTGTTGTCGGCAATCTCATGGTTTTTATAGCCTTTAGCCAAAAGTTCCAGCATTTTCTTTTGCTGTTTGGAAAGTTTTATTGGTTTGCCGCTTTTTTTGAAATTCGCTGTAATGCCGCAATGTTGTTCTGCGGTCTTGTGGGCTGCAAGGAGAAGCTCGGTAACGTAGGTTCTGTCAAGAACCTTAGCTCTGGACAAACCGTCTTCATTTCCTTCCATTTTATTATTCGCTTCCATATTTAATTTAATCGTGGAACTAATGCGTTTGAGGATGGGGACTACTGCAGCGCCTTCATCGGCAATGAGGCGGATAAATCCCTTACCCTGTAATTCCAGCAGCGCTTCTTCAAGAGTAGCAGCAGCTTCAGCGCGTTGACCAGAGGCCCATTCAAGACAGGCTTTGAGCGTAATTGCTTCGCACAGATCCAGCGGCCGTCTATAACTGCGGGCAAACTGTATCAAAGCTTCAATAACGGGCAGGGCTTTTCCGCCTTTGTTAAGCGTAATATATGCTCTGGCAGTGGTAAAATACTGGAAGACTTTATACAGCGGAATTAATTCCGCCGTAACTCGTTCGCCCACAAAATAATTGTTCAACCATTCTTCTGCTGCTTTTTTATCGGCATCAAAAAGGCGGATTTTTGTTTTTAAGGCATTAAAACTACGGGAGAGAAAATGCGCATTGAACCGAATAATAAAACCCTCGGTTTCCGCCAGGTTTTTGTGCATAAGCGTTTTGTTTCCCATTGCATGGTATATGGCGGTAAGCACATTATGGATGCAAAAGGTAAGTTCGGCACTTTTAATATCAGCGGCTGTTTCTTTGGTCTTTTGGGCAGAAGCAAGAGCTTCTTCAAGGCGGTTCTGCTCTAGAAGCAATTCTGACACTATACAATGCTTATACGGAATATAGAGGTCTTTGAGCAGTAATCCTATACCTCTGTCTAATTTTTTTGTATCTCCTTGCAGGAAAATTTCCGAAGAATCTGTAAAATCACGAAAACTGCGGTGTAAAAAAGGCAATTGGACTGTCATGGTTGGGCTTAGAAATGTTTTACTAAAGCGAATTACAGGCGGCAGCTTTTGAAATTCATCTATAAGCTCTGGCAACGATTTACGGTAGTCAGAAGCAAGATATAGTATAAATGTTTCTACTATTTTAGGATACTTTATAATGCTCAAAGGAAGATACTCTTTTATCTTATCCCAGGCATACTCAACCATTGTGGTATCACTGGAAATCCATGCGCTTTCCAATAAGGTGGTGTACAGGTAAGGATATTTGTCGCAGATACCCTTTGGCATGACATCGTGGACAAAAATTTTCAAGTACGCGGCATGTTCATCAAGCGTGGGGTTGGTGTGTTGGATAAAATGGTAAATTACCTTGAAAATTATTTTGTCAAAGCCGCTCTGTACCGCATAGTGCCTTGCCAGGATGTATTGTTTCGCTTCCAGGTAATATTCCGCTGCGACCTTGTACAGCGGGCGCATGTTCATGCCGCTCTCTTTAGCCATGTTCCGCAGAAAATCCAGAAACAGGTGGTGATACCGAAACGTCTCTGTACCTACCTTGCTGACAAAGGTATTACTGGCGCACAGTTCCTCCAGCACTTTACCAGCATCTTTGCGCCCGGTAAGGCTTGAGGCAAGTTTCTCAGTCGTTTCATCAGTCACTGATGTTTGCATCATAAAATCCTGCAAGTTCTGTTCCCAGCTTTCCCAAAGGTGTTCTCTGACATAATGGGCAAACACATACTCTGCTTTAATTTGCGCGATTTGTACAGAGGTATTTGCGGTACTTACCATGCCCTTTTTAGCGATAGCGTTTATGC
>Ga0099364_10009733_pt1 | contig 13309 bp, 7 predicted proteins | sample TergutTh196P3_FD_73070 | JGI IMG/M metagenome (GOLD analysis project Ga0099364, IMG submission 73070) | Microcerotermes parvus P3 segment gut microbial communities from Pointe-Noire, Republic of the Congo - Th196 P3 | ecosystem: Host-associated > Arthropoda: Insects > Digestive system > Gut ...
CATATCCGCGCTTACGGCGAGCAGTGCCCGAAGGCAAAGCCTATTATTCATCTCGGCGCGACCTCGTGTTATGTTGGCGACAACACCGATATCCTTCTGCAGCGTTCCGCGTTGCTTCATATCAAAAATTTGCTTGTAAACGCCGTCGCGGAACTGTGTGACTTCGCGGAAAAATACAAGGGCCTGCCATGCCTTGCATATACCCATTTTCAACCGGCGCAGCCAACCACGGTCGGAAAGCGCGCGACATTGTGGATACAGGACTTGTTGTTTGACCTTGAGCAGCTCGAGTTTACGCTCGGTAATTTGAAATTGCTCGGTTGCAAGGGAACGACAGGCACCGCCGCAAGCTTCCTTGCTCTGTTTGACGGCGACCATGAGAAAGTAAAGGCGTTGGAGCGAAAAACAGCCGAAAAAATGGGGTTTGATAAAGTATACTCCGTAAGCGGTCAAACCTATTCGAGAAAGGTCGATTATTACACGCTTTCCGTGTTGTCGGGCATCGCTCAAAGCGCGTATAAGTTTTCAAACGATATTCGCCTGCTGTCTCATTTGAAAGAGGTTGACGAGCCCTTTGAGGACACGCAGGTCGGGTCGAGCGCGATGGCTTATAAAAAAAATCCGATGAGAAGCGAGCGTATAGCTTCTCTCGCCCGGTATGTGATGGTGGGCGCGCTCAATCCGGCGCTGACGGCAAGCGCGCAATGGCTGGAGCGGACTCTCGACGATTCCGCGAACCGGCGCATAGTGATTCCCGAAGCCTTTCTTGCCGTGGACGCTATCCTTACGCTTATGATCAATATAGCCGGCGGGCTTACCGTCTATTCGAACGTGACGGGGAAAAATTTAAACAAGGAGCTGCCTTTTATGGCAACCGAAAACATCCTGATGCACTGCGTCAAAAAAGGCGGCGACAGGCAAACGCTCCATGAAAAGATACGGCTGCATTCAATGGAAGCCGCGAATAGGATAAAGCGTGACGATGGAGAAAACGATTTGATCGCCCGCATTTTGGCGGATGCAAGCTTTAATATTACAGAAGAAGAAATAAATAATTTATTGCGCGCCGAACAGTTTACGGGCAGAGCCGCGGAACAGACTGAGGAATTTTTATCCGAGGCTCAAATAATTCTCGAAGCTGACAAGGAACTTTTAGGCATGGCCGTTACCATAACGGTGTAAGTATATGCCCCGGCAACCTGCCGCCCGTGCCCAGAACGCGCGAAAAAGCGGGCGGCAGGCGCCGCCCCTACGTGTGTGCCCAGCATGGGCGATGATTTGGCGGTGAAAGTCCGCTACAGGCTTGGCAGTAGGAACTGTTAGCTAAAGGCAAGGGTGTCCGCCGCGAGACGGAATCTGAAGGAAGCCGGAGGCAAAACCTCGGCCTGACGAACAGAAATCACATAAGGCGTATGTGGGGCGGACGAGCTTGCTCGACAAAGCGAAGTCCAATACTGCCCGAACCCTACGGCGTAGATGTGGCAGGTGTATGAGGTGAAGGTCATCGTCCTTACCTGGGGAGATCTCACGGACACGGAAAGTGCATCGGAACGTGGTCGAAACAAGGTTTATCGTGAGAAGTCAGCAGAAGTCATAGTACTGTCAAGGAAGTGTGAAAGAAGGAAAACGCATGGTCTGGCGGCTCTTTGCCACAAAGTCGAAAGACGGATACGTATGGAAGCCTGCTGTCCTAAACGTTTTGTTGAGAAGCGCATGAAATCGACAGGAAGGGCTGAACGAGAGGAGGTCTCTGGAAAATGAATGGCACGACGGATGGCGAAGAATACAGCCAACCTCGAATAGGGAACTACTTGCGGGAAAATAAGCTGGAAGCCGAAGACAACGCAAGAGTGTACAGTCGTCCGGCTATACCTGAAAAAGAAGGAGACGGCGCAAAAGTAGGCGGGTTAAACCAGAATGCAGGTAAAACTCGTGAGAGCAGGGTAGAGGAAGATTTACTGGAGAAGATACTTTCCCCTGACAATCTTGATGCGGCTTACAAGCAAGTAAAGCGCAATAAGGGTAGTCATGGAGTGGACGGAATGACGGTTGAGCAATTATTACCGTACCTGCTGGAACACGGAAAGAAGCTCAGTGAGTCTATACTCGGCGGCACGTACAAACCTCAACCGGTCCGACGTGTGGAGATACCGAAACCGGACGGTGGAATACGGCTTTTAGGAATACCTACCGTAGTGGACAGAGTAGTGCAACAGGCGACGGCGCAGGTTCTGATGCCCATATATGAGAAGAAATTCTCAAACAGCAGCTATGGATTCAGACCTGGTCGTAGCGCGCAGCAAGCAATTGAGCAAAGCCGAACATACGTAAACGAAGGCTACACATGGGCGGTAGACATCGACTTGGAGAAATATTTTGACACGGTAAACCAAGACAAGTTAATCAGAATTCTGTCGCTGGACGTCAAAGACGGACGTGTAATTTCTCTGGTACGTAAGTTTCTGGTAAGCGGCGTGATGATAAATGGAGTAGTAATTGAAACAGAAGAGGGTTTAGCCCAGGGCGGGAATATTTCGCCTCTGTTGTCCAATATCATGCTGCACGAACTCGACTGCGAGCTTGAGAAGCGAGGCCTGAGATTCTGCCGATATGCCGATGATTGCAATATATACGTAAAGAGCAAAAAAGCGGCAGAACGAGTAATGAAAAGTATCACGCGCTTTATTGAGGAAGACCTAAAACTCAATGTCAACCAGAAGAAAAGCACGGTGGACAGGCCATGGAATGTAAAATTTCTAGGATTTACGTTTTACTACAATCGTAAGAAGGAAGCGTATTGCATCCGAGTTCACGACAAGCCTGTCAAGAAATTCATGGACAAACTGAGAGAGTTAACCGGCAGGAGTAATGGTATTAATATTGATGTGAGGCTGCTAAAGCTGAAACAGGCCATTCAGGGCTGGGTAAACTATTTTGGTATAGCGGACATGAATACCCTGGCAAAGAATCTTGACAAAAGGTTAAGGCGCAGAATCAGAATGGTAATCTGGAAAACATGGAAGCGCATCCGAACGAGATTCAAAAACCTGCGGAAGCTGGGGCTTGATAAATCACAGGCTTGGCAATTCGCTAACACAAGAAAAGGCTACTGGAGAGTCTCCGGCAGCCCCATTCTTGCCACGACGATAACCAACAAAATTCTAGGAAAACGCGGACTTGTGAGTATTTCTGCTATCTACTTGAAGCGCTAATTCTATTCGAATCGCCGTGTACCGAACGGTACGCACGGTGATGTGGGAGGTCGGCCGCTCAAATAATGAGCGGCCTCCTACCCGATTTAACCCAATCTTCCGCTCCTGTGTATAATTGTGCAAATTACCGCTATAAAATCAATATCCCATTCAACATGGGCGGCTAATGTCGCACATCAGAGTGACGTCGTCCAGCGTTCGTTCCCAAAGACAAAGGAGAGCCGAAGCTCTCCTTTGTCTTTGGGTTCTGTTGTCTTTTAAGTCAGCGGATTAAAAATCAATCTGCGTGCGGAAGCGGAATATGTGGCCGTCAAGGTCGTTGGTAACCCCGAAAATCTCTCTGTCAAAGTTCGTGTAAATGTAGTTGAGAGCGAAAGCGATGCTCGGGTTGTACCTGTACTCCACGCCAAGGCCCCACTGGGTGACGTTGCCGTTCCAAGCAGCGGTAGTGGCATGCTGCAATTCATGCTGGGAATAGTACAGCCACGTTCTCCACTGGCTGTTCCACTGCTGTCTGGCGCCTATGTTCCAGCCTTTCCTCTCATAATTGACGCCCAGATTATTATGTCGTCCAGTGGTATTGACATCGCCAGTCATCAGGATCTGCCCACCGCCGGTAAATCTGTATCCATCGTCCACGTAGTAGTACCCAGCCCACAAATCGGTGAACTGCAGCAAATCCTGCTTGATTTCGAGCCCGAGCCTGTAAGCTTTGGCACTGTCCGGATCGTTGGTTTCAAGGTCGAGGTCCTGGTGGTAGTAGATACCCTTAAGCCCGATGTTCTCGTTGAAATCGAAGCGAAGGCCTCCGAAAAGCGTCAACATGTTGTTGAACTCATCAGCCCCGACGTACTGCCGCCGACCGTCACCCATGACGTAATGAGCGCCCAAGTCCAAGCCGACCTGCTCCGTGGGCTGAAGACGCGCCCAGAGCCCCGCTTCCCATGTGTTGGTGACAGAAACGTTTGTTTCATCGACAGGAACGACCGTCCCGCCCCACCTATGATGGTTGACGAACGCGTTCAAGCTGCCGAGCGCGAAAGACTTGGAGATGGCAAACCCATCCATGTCGTAGTCAAACATCCAGTGACCAACTGCGCGGATGTCGCTGATTCCGCCGGTCCAGAAGTGATACGGGGCCTCAAAGGCACGGTTGAAGCGGCCGACCGTCGCTCTCGTGTCGAAGAACGCCGGGAAGTCGACCCAGAAATACTGGAAGTGAAGCGCGTTATTACTACCAAACCCTCCAGCTACGCCGGTATTGTTTAAAGCGCCGTCTGAACGTATCCTCGCGTTTAAGTAAATGTCCTCGTTCGCGCCGAACCATCTCTCGAAAATGACTCGCGCCCATGCAGCTCTAAGGTTTGATGCCTGCTGGTTGTCGTCGCCCTCGTAACCCCAGAAATTGGCGTCAAAACGAAGCATACCGCTGATTCTCCAGCCGCCCAGGCGCCTCTCGATAACGGCGACTCTCGAATCAAGTTCGTCGACCTTCACGCCAAGGGCGTCAAGTTCGTCTTTGAACTCGATTACGAGCCTCTTCAGCATCTCCACGTCCTGCCTGCTGGCCTTGGTCATGTCGACTACGGCCAGAGCGCGGGCGAGAGCGGAAGCCATCTCGTAACGGGTGGTGGGCTGCCTGCCCTTGTAGGTGCCGTCGGGATAACCGGAAAGAACGCCCTGAGCCGCAAGCTGACCGATGGCGTCATAGGCCCAGTGGTTCAGAGGAACGTCCATAAACGGATTGGTGGCCGCGAACGCGGGAGCCGCGAAGGCAACCAGAACCGCTACTGCTACTGCCGCTAAATACTTTTTCATATCTGATCTTACCCCCTATAGGATTTTTTGTTGCTTTTTGTTACGTGTTGCGGTGTATCCGCGCCTTAGATGGTTACGCTCAAAGAAAAGTGATCAACCTGAGCATAAGGGGAACAGTATTTGCGCTCAGCTAAAGTGAGCCGCCGTATGTCAAATAACTGTGCGGACTGAGCGCGTGACCGAACAGTTTCGGCACGTAAACCCTATAAGGAATAGTGCGATAGAGAGAAACTTTAGAGAAAATCCAAGTACAGAATAACCCAGAGCAGATAATAAGCGCCGTGATTCACGATCGACAAGCGCTTGCGAGTTCTTTATAAAACTAAACAAATCAGCCGGGGAATATTCCCCGGCCTTTGTTCATTACTTTTTGCTTACTCATTGAGACAGGATTTGTCCGGCTTTTTCTATCCATCATCCTTTGCCTTCCCGTTGAGTGTGGGTGGCGTCGGCTCCACCACGCTGCTGTTTACTTCGAGCGTGTTCCAGCCTCCATCCTTTGGGGCCGTTCATGTTGAGAATTATCGCGTGATGTGCGATGCGGTCGACGATGGCCGACGCCAACATGTCGTCGCCAATGAATTTTCCCCATTTCGAAAACTCCAGATTTGTTGTGTAAAAGGTGCTGGCTTTCTCATATCGCGCGCTGACAACCTGAAATAAAAGGCTTGAGGCGTTAATGTCGTAATTCAAATAACCGACTTCGTCAACGATCAGGAGCTGACAGCGATTTAAAGTCCTTATGTAATCGGCCAGATGTTTGTCGCTTTTGGCTTCGGACATCTCATTGACCACGGATTTTCATGGCTTAAAACATACCCTAAAATATTGAATTAAAAATAAGGATAAAAAACGAAGAAAGCCTGTAAAACAAATAGAAATCAGGCGCTATTCCGATTTGAAATCTCCAATATTTTTGGGTATAAAAATGCGGTATTTAGGGTGTATTTTGACACCTAGATTTTCGCATGAATATTTCGATAGAATTTTAAAACCCTGTTATCACAAAGATTTTAAAAAACCATCTCTCATATTGCGTAAATATATGTTTTGATATATACTATCTTCATGGAAAATATTAACCCTAATATTGACCCGACTGCTTACTTCACTGACTTTGCTAATCCTTTGCATAGACAATTTCTTGCATTGCATATGTTCTTCGTTGATAAATGTACCGCCAATCAGGTCGCTTTGAAATATGGTTACTCTGTTGCCACTGTCTACTCCCTCGTTCGTGACTTTAAAGAAAAATTTGCCCCTGGTTCTGAAGACCCTTTCTTCAAAGAATTAAAACCAGGACGACCAAAAATCGACCTTGGAGGTGAGATTAGCAGGTTAGTAGTTGCGTATCGAAAGAAATATTTAAGTGTGCCGGAAATTAAGGCCGCTTTGGATGCTCAAAACATTAATGTCTCTGAAAGATACATAACATTTTTGCTGACAAATGAAGGTTTCGCAAGATTGCCAAGACGCGAAAACGCTGTACGCAATAATATAGGTCTTGAGAATAAAACTGAAGCCTACTCAGCTCCCAAGAGCGAACGTTTAAGCTTCGAGCCTGAAAAATTCTCCTCACAGCTTGCTGGTATACTACTGTTTTTACCCATTATTCGCAGCTATGGGATTGACAAGCTTATAGAGGATTCGGATTATCCACAGACGGCGGTGATCAATCGGCTTTCTTCTATTTTGTCTTTTCTTGCGTTAAAGCTCTCCAGTATAGAAAGATATAACATGGATGACGCATGGTGTATGGACAGGGGCATGGGGCTTTTCGCCGGATTGAATGTTTTGCCAAAGACAGCTTGGTTCAATTCGTATTCCAGCGGCATTACAAGAGATATGAATATTTCATTACTGCACAGGCTACGTTTATTATGGAGCGAAAAAGGCTTGTTGTCAGATACTATAAATCTGGATTTCACAGCTATTCCTTATTGGGGCGATGATGATCCGTTTGAAAACAATTGGTCAGGAAAACGCGCCAAAGCGCTTGCCTCTATACAAGCAGTATTGGCTCAAGACCCTGATTCGGGATTGCTTTGTTACAGCGATACAACCATAAGGCATAGCAATGAAAGTGATGTGATACTTGAGTTTTTGGATTTCTATCACAACGATCCTCAAGTATCTTCAAATTTAAAATATCTCATTTTTGACAGTAAATTCACCACATATCAAAATTTGAATAACATCAACAAACAAGGTTTAAAGTTTATAACAATACAGCGAAAGAGCAAGAAATTGGACATCAAGATCGCAGATATACCTGATTCAGACTGGAAAAGCATCCGGGTCAAACGTGCTAACGGCAAAGGGAGAATTGTAACTGTTAGCGAAAGCCAGATAATTTTGAAAGATTATGAAGGCGACATCCGCCAGGTATTTATTAAGGGAGCCGGCAAAATAAAGCCTGGCATCATGATTACAAACGATTTTGATATCTCTTTGGAAAAATTAGTGCGTAAATACAGCAAACGCTGGCTGCTGGAAAAGGATATTTCAGAACAAATACACTTCTTCCATTTAAATCGCAATTGTTCCGGTATCGTAATAAAGGTAGATTTCGATTTGGTAATGACTCTTTTGGCGCACAATCTTTATCGTTTGTTTGCTCAAAACATTGATGGTTACAGCCATTGTGAAGCCAGGACGATCTTCCATAAGTTTATTTTAAATGCTGGTGAAATTACTATCTCCGAAAAAGACATCACCGTAAAATTGAAAAGAAAACGAACTTTGCCTTTGACATTGGAAAATCTCTCTGGCTTCGAATCTCTCATCTACCCTTGGCTACATGATAAAAATTCAATGTCAACAACTTAAGGTTTAGCGTATAGGTTTTCTGTTATGATGAAATTTAGTTTTCCTTGGAGAGGCAGGCCTTTGTATGGTTCGATTGGGTCGTATTGGTACTACAGACCTTTTTATCGCCGCCATTATGAAATTCAGGTAGCTTACCCGCTCTTCAGGTGATTTAGCAAAACATGCCCTTGCAAGGTATTCCCTGAGAGTTGCTATTACCTGGCTCAGGTTCGGAACATACTCGTAACGATTTTTTTTGTTTTCTCGTTCTTTCTGTACATCTGCATTGGCTTCTTCTTTTGCTATCGCAGCCATATTGCTTAAATACATCGTTGCCCAAAAATCTTGCAATATCACATTTTTCGTGTAACCTGTAAAATTCTCCAACTCCAGCTTGTTCTTCAATACATCGTACTTCGTTTCTACAGGCCATCGTTTGAAATACAATTCCGGAAATTTTTCAAAACCCAGTTCGAAAAGATTACTGATAAGCGTCTCTGTTTCACCTGACGGAAGCTGGAACTTCACAACTCGGAGTTGCGTTTTATCATTCAGCTCAATTACGCTGTCTTGTGAAGATACTTCGTCCACTTGCAGATTCCATTTACTTTTCACACGCATCAGATAATAAAATCCTTTACTTTCCAGTTCCTCAATCAGTTCGGCAGAAGGATATCCACGATCAAATATCAGAAGCCTTTTTTCAGCTCCTTTGATATTGAGCAGCTTCTCAATATGGGCCAACGCAAAGTCCCGCTCTGAGCTTCCTGCTCTGTCTATGACCGCATCCACAATAAAGTCATTCATCACATCATACAGTAAAGAGATTTTTGCGGTTGGAGAGCTGGCGTTACGTCCGGTTCCTCCGAAGGCGTCCAATAATTTCGGCATGTCAGGAAGAGCGATACAACTTCCATCTATTGCGAAGATTTGTAAACCATGCAACAGACGGATTTCATGTTCTCCAGAAAAACGCCTCATAGTTTGGTCACGGAAAAAGTATTCGAACGGAGAATGATCGAAATGGCTGCGAGCTTTGCTAAAAGCTTGCTGACTCATAGAGTCTCTCTTATCAAGAGAATCATGAAAAAAACGATTCAGAGCCGCTTGAGTGCTTGTATTAAAGCCGTTGAGAATAAAAAGCACGATTTGCGAGAAAGTCATTTTGCGTTCGCGAGTAAAAAAGGTAGGATTGAACCTCGCTGCCTCCAGAATAAAAGTTTGAGACAAAGTACTCATCAGTATTTTTAATTCATTGGCCACAAAAAGCATTGACATCACTTCATTCCGATAAGATATACCTTGAATAAAGGTATTCATCGGATTTTAAAGCTAATTTCAATTTATCAATACGTATTTAACGCAGATGCCCCCCTTCCCTTAAGTTGTTGACATTGGTTATATATTCGCCCTGATCCGCAGGTAAGGAGTTTGAAATTTCAACAAAGCTAGCTTTAATCGCAATTTATCCCTTATAAAACTTTCACCCGGCGGGTGAGGTTTATGGAAGGATAACTTAACTTCCTTAAATCGTTGAAAAAAGGGGCACCTTTCAGTGACTGTTTGCAAAAACAGTGTTAAGCTATTGCTATCACACAAAAAGCTTCTATCTGAAAGGTGCGAAATTATTATGACAGAAAAATTGAATGAAATCGATATAGAAGTTGTTGAAAAAACGCCGGAAATGACCCCCTATGCTGGAGCAATTCCTCTTATGAAAATGTATGAAGGCATGGGATTGCCGGATGTAATCAATCGGAATTTAAATGTGCGTGGCCCAAGAGGTTATAAGGATTCAGATAATGTTTTGTCGATGGTAACGATGCAAGTTCTTGGAGGAAGCACCATTGACGATCTGGGTATACTAAAGCAAAATCTCGAAACGAGTGCTATCCCCTTCAGAATTCCTTCACCAACGGCTGCTCGCAGTTTCTTGAGCAATTTTCATAATGATGAAGAAGCGAAGAAACAAAAACAGGGTTATAGCTATATTCCGCAGGAGAACGCCCATCTTGCGGGATTCAATGATATTCATACTTATATTTTTCAAAAAGCGTACGAATTAAACCCGCTAACAAGTATCACGTTGGATCAAGACGCGACATTCATTCCTACAAGTAATAAAAACGCGCTCGATAACTATAAAGGAGAGAAAACTTATGCTGCATTCAACACGTATTGTCCAGAATGTGACATTATAGTGGGAACACGGTTCCAAGCCGGAAACGTCACTGCGGGCTATAAACAACAGGAAGAACTGGAACGAGTATTGTCCACACTCCCCGAAGGAGTAGAGGATGTGACGCTTCGCAGCGACTCGGCGGGGTATCAGGAGGATATTATGAAATACTGTGCCGAAGGGAAAAATGAGCGTTTCGGAGAGATCAACTTCACTATTTCCTGCAAAGTGGGAGCAAGTTTTAAACAAGCCGCCAAAGCAGTGCCAGAAGGAGATTGGAAACCAGTAATGAAGAAAACAACGAAGAACGGGGTAACAGAACTGCATAAAACGGGTCAAGAGTGGGCTGAAGTCAACTATGTTCCGTACTGGGTGGTACAAAGCGATGCCGAGTATAGGTTTATAGCGATTCGTGAACGTACGGAGTTGAGGAAAGGAGAGAATCCAGCGCAAATGACGTTGTCTGAAATAATAGAGGATGTAGAGAAAGAAAACGAGCGCACGAAACGGCTGCATTTAACAGAAATGGGGAATCTCGCGTACAAAGTATTCGGAATAGTAACGAACATCCAAGAAGAAGACGGTAGTAAAATCGTAGTGTTTCATCATGACCGCAGCGGTAAATCAGAGGAAGTGAATCTAATCTTGAAAGAAGAATTAGGCGGAGGTCATGTCGCATCAGGAAAATTTGGATCAGAAGCGGCGTGGTGGAATATAGCGGTAATGTCGTTTTCGTTGTTGAATTTGTTCAAGAGAAATTTTCTGCCGGAGGAAAGTCATACGTACCGCCCAAAGGCGATGAGATACGCATTCTTTGTAATGATAGGTCGATTTGTAAGCCACGCGCGAAAAAAGGTAATGAAAGTATATGGCACAGCGGAACGAGTAATAGAATGGTATCAATATGCACGTGATCGACTTATGTGGTATTGCGCGGCTGCAAGTTAAAAACTGAGCTATAGCAAGGCCTATAAGTTAATAAATAGCTCGGAAGAAATATCCGAGCAAATGTTTGTTTGACAAAACACGGATAAACAGAGTAAAAATTGGTACATTGATAATTATCCACAAAAAAACCGTAAGATAAACTCTCTTTCGGTTGAGTGCTGTTGCTTTGCCTAAGCACTCAAGAATAACCTGCGGATTTGGGATTTTCCCTGATCCGCAGGTAAGGAGTTTGAAATTTCAACAAAGCTAGCTTTAATCGCTATTTATCCCTTATAAAATTTTCACCCGGCGGGTGAGATCTTTATAGTAAGGATGACTTAACCGTAATTCCCGAAATTTTTCTATCCACACGAGGTAAATTGCAATGGGGCATCAACAGTCAATCTTTTCTTTGGCTTCGATAGTCAGTGTTTTGTAGATTTCATTCATCGCCTTTGTTGGTTCTTGCGGTACAATGACGTTTTCATAGACCTTGCATTTTTGATTCTTCATGATACGGAATACCCCAAGAGCACATCTGTCGGTTTTGGTAAAGTAACTATTCATCAAGATATAGACATAGGAAGCGATAAATGACATCAGCAGATGCCCACGAAATGCCTCTACACTATGAACCCTTAGCGGAATCAGATCGACATTGTTCTTACCGATATCAAATGTCTGTTCGACGATCTGCCGTGTGTAGTACAGCGGGAGTAGATCGCAAGGGGGGATGCTTTCAGAAGAGATCAGAATGAAAATGCCCAATTCATTGACAGCTTCATCTATCTTTTCAGGAGAAATGCCCTCGTCATAGACATCTCGATAATAGCCTTTCTCCAGAGTATGTTTGAGATCGTCGTCCTGGCAGATATAGGCATAACCGGTCTTTCCGAACAGTGAGATTTCTGCCTTCTTAATATGCAGGAATCGGCTCTGATACTTGACAAGGTATTTTGATTTCCCTATGTCATGCGTATGAGATGCGACCAGACCTTTGTATAGCTTCAGATTTGGCTTTAGCCTCGTGATGAAAGCGATCTCGTCGCCCTGTAGTCCCTTGATGTTCTTTTCGGAGTAGTATCCAGCATCCACAATGGCATACTCCACATCAATGCCGTTGCACTTCAGTTCGATAAGCGTGCTTTTGAGTGTTGATACATCTACGATATTGCCTGCAACATAGCGAAAATACAGCGGCAGGCCACTTTTTCTGTCCACGACCAGGATCAATCTTGCCTCGTTGCTTATCACGTGGTTATGGTTGTTCACTGCGGTAAGCGGAATGTGTATATCATTCGGGAGGCCGGTACTGTCCACTAGAACGCCAGTACCTATCTCTGGAAGGATATGAGCGATGTATGCCTTGAAAAACTCGCGATGAAAGGATTCGTCACCGATTCGTTTATAGAACTCGCTCACTCGCTGGGACTCCAGTGACGCCGCAGGGAATAGCAGCCTGCAATACGACCCCTCCCAATATGTAAGCGCGTATCGGCTAGCGCCGCCGCTTAGTACGCGATAGAACAACATGGAAAGTACCGTATCTTTGTCTGAAGGAAATACTGCGGTCATAATGTCTTTGAACCCTGTCGTCGTGATCACCTCATTCAGGACATAACTGTCTCCAAAGTCCAGTATCAGCTTCTCTTTCGTCGGAGGAGGTTGTACAGGTTCGATAATCCCCCTATCACTCTTGTATACAAAAGTCCCTCGCTCGCGATTTCGATAAATGCCTTTTTCCTTGTCAATAACCCGGCCAAGATAAAGAATTGGCACATCTACTTTTCTGCCGTCAATCCGCTTTGACTCGACAAGAGTGTGGTACTCTGTTCCGTTTTTGCGATCTATGTGTATATGGGCCATTTGTCAGCGCTCCTGTGGATAGCATATTCTATCCACATTATACGCTATATCTCGTACATTTTCCACGCAACACTACGATACGTCTATTGATTTTACCGCTATGTCTGTTTTCTACTCACGTGGATAGAAAATTTCCGGGAATTACGGATTATGTTCTGCCTTTAAGGAGACTCTAAAGTCGAGTTCTGTATCTTTTTGACCAGTAAATCACGAAAGATTATACCGGGAAGTGAAAAACCCGATATGGCTTTTACCGGCACTCGCCATCACCTCTTCCACATCTATGGTAATATTTTAACACGCATAGATCCGGCAAACCAAAATCAATGTATACCGGTATACGTTTATAAATTTTGCTAAAGTCAAAAAACTGTCTTATTGTGAAGCATAGCGCTTTATGCAAGGAGAAAAAGCAACGCATCGGAGTGTTCGCTAATGTACAAGGTCGCTTTATGCGAGGATGAAGAAGTTTTTTCCGAAGCACAGGAAAAAATGACTT
>Ga0099364_10009734_pt1 | contig 13308 bp, 6 predicted proteins | sample TergutTh196P3_FD_73070 | JGI IMG/M metagenome (GOLD analysis project Ga0099364, IMG submission 73070) | Microcerotermes parvus P3 segment gut microbial communities from Pointe-Noire, Republic of the Congo - Th196 P3 | ecosystem: Host-associated > Arthropoda: Insects > Digestive system > Gut ...
GTGTGTGATTTGGTGGTGGGGGGCGGGGGGCCTGCTGGATGCGGCGCGGCTATCTCGGCGGCGCGGTTAGGCGCTAAAGTGTTGCTGGTAGAAGCTACCGGATGCTTGGGCGGGATGGGGACTTCAGGTCTGGTAACGGCTTTCGACCCGATGGCTAACGGCAAAGAAATGCTTGTAGGCGGACTGATGCGCGAGATCGTTGAAACGCTTTATCAGCGTAACTTTCTCACGCCGGGCGTTAATCCTGACAGATGGCGGAAGTTTATGAACAATTGGACGACGTTTCAGGTGGAAGGTTATAAACTGCTGTTAGACGAATTGGTAGTCGACGCAGGCGTGCATGTCATGTTCTTCACCAAAGCGATTGACGTAGACGCCGATAGCAAAAAAGGCATCGTAAACGGCGTGATTATCAATAACATTGAGGGTCATCGTTATATCAAGGCAAAAATGTTTGCCGACTGTACGGGCGACGGCTATATCGCAAAACTTTGTGGTGTGGTATGCCGCGATGCAGGCACAGATACGCCTAATATCATGCCTGCTACATTGACATCCCTTTTTGCAGGGATCAACTGGAATGAGTTCTACAAGAATGGAAATCAGTACAGAGAACTGAACAAAGCGCTCGAAGCCGGACATTTTACGCAGTATGACCGCCACCTGCCCGGTATGTCGCAAGCCAATCGTACGGTAGGTTATTTGAATGGCGGCCATATATTCAATCTTAACGCTTTGCGCTGTAAAGACTTGACCGATGGCATGATATTAGGTCGGAAAATAGCGCAGGAATATCTGAATTTTTACAAAAAATACTTGCCCGGATGCGAAAATATCGAACATGTCGTGACAGCGAGCCTGATGGGGGTACGCGAATCGAGACGTATTCTGGGCGAATACGAAATGACTTACGATGATTACATGGAACGTCGTAAATTTCCAGACCAGATCGGATTGTTTTGTAAATTTATTGATATCCATCCCTATAATACCTCGAAAGAGGAATGGGACAGGCACAGTTCCGAATCGGGATATGCCAATGCCCAGGGGAAAGAGGTATCGAGCCAGTACAGCACAGGCGAATATTATGGTATTCCATACGGTATTATCGTCCCAAAAGGGTGGAAAAACTTTTGGGTAGCCGGTCGCTGCGCTTCAAGCGATGTGAGGGTACAGGGTTCCATTCGCGTCCAGCCTCCCTGTGTGATGATGGGACAGGCAGCCGGAACAGCCGCCGTACAGTCCATCAAAACCGGACAACCCGCCAATGATCTGGACACCGAAATGTTAGTGACCACTTTGCGGAAAGCCGACGCCTACCTACCCCAAGAAACCCTCTCCAAAAAAATGACAAGAGGATAAAATCTACGGGATAAAAAAGATTGAACGATCCAAAAAATTACTTACCTTTACCGCCCCTAATCCCTAATCCCTAATTCCTAATTCCTAATTCCTAATTCCTAATTCCTAATTCTTAATTCATAATTCTTAATTCATAATTCTTAATTCTTAATTAATTAAAAATGCTTAGAAGAAATTTTATCAAATCAGCCGCCTTAGGCGCCGGCGCCATCAGCGCAGGTTCCTTACAGGCCATGTTATTAGAAAGCCAAGCCGTTGGCGCTCCAAAGCCTTCGCCCATGGCGCCTTATTGTTTACTCCCAGCCCACGAAGTCCCCGTTATTGCCGATGTAGACATAGTGATAATCGGCGGCTCATCGGGAGCTGTCGCCACTGCCGCCGAGGCTACTAAAGGAGGCGCTTCGGTCTTTTTGATTGCGCCGATGCCCTATCTTGGCGAAGATATTTGCGGAACCCTGCGCCTGTGGAAGGAAAACGACCAGCCGACGATTCCTTTATCTCAGCGTATCTTTGCAAGCGACCAGCCGCCCTTTCCGCTCCATGTTAAAACGATGCTCGAAGACGAACTGTTGCTGCACAATATCCCATTCCTGTATTGCAGCTATTTCGTTGACCTGCTGTACGATGACGTCGGCAAACCGGCAGGCGTGCTGGTAGCTAACCGCAGCGGATGTCAGGCAATACGTGCAAAAATCGTTGTGGATGCTACATTAGAAGCCACCGTAGCGCGGTCGGCCAATCTATTGCCTCCAAACGCTGACAGCCTGCAGCGTTACGAATTTACTGTCGTAGGCAATGCCGAAAAGCAGGATACGCATATCGTCGAAACGATAGAGATGCCGGCGCCGATAAAGGTAGGACAGGCAAGCTATACGGCGCGTCGCTATGTATTCGAATTGCCCAACGCCGGAAACGATTATGCCGCATTAAGCGCTATCGAACAGCAAATTCGCGACATCACCTGGGACCCCGATCAGGTAGACAGCGCCGATGTTTTGTTTTATATTCCTGCACAATCCATCAAGAGCGCCGCTTCTGGCGTTGTAAGTATGGCAAATATACCAATAGATGCGCTCCAGCCGCAAGATATATCCAATCTCTATCTGCTCAACGGCTATGCAGGCGTTTCGCGCGAGACAGCGCGTCAGATGCTTCGTCCGGTATCATTGATGGAGTTAGGCGCCCGGCTTGGCAAAGCGCTTGCCGCTCAAGCACAAGGGATGACGTCGGCGCGCTCTGTGGATATTCGTTCGGCAAACGGCAAAACAATCAAAGCTATTGGCAAGGAAATTACAGCGCCGTTGCGCGGGGATTTCGACAAAGGGACGCTGAAGTTATCGGATAACTGTCTGCCGGTATTAGGTGAATATGACATGGTCGTTTTAGGCGGCGGTACAGCCGGCGCGCCTGCGGGCATCAGCGGCGCGCGAAACGGCATCAAAACGTTAACCCTCGAATACCTGCACGGAATGGGCGGTATGGGTACTGTCGGTTTGATTGGGCGATATTGGGACGGCTTCCGCGAAGGTTTTACGAAGGAAGTAGACGCAGGCGTGCGCGACATGGCTCCCGCCGACCATCCCCGACAAAAAAAGAATTTCAATTCCGAATGGTGCTCCGACTGGAAAATTGAATGGTATCGTCGCGAAACGCGCAAGGCAGGCGGCGACGTATGGTTCGGCGCCTTAGGATGCGGCGCCGTTACCGATGGCGCCCGCGTTTGTGGTATCGTCGTGGCAACACCTTACGGAAGAGGCGTAGTATTAACCAAAACGACGGTCGACAGCACAGGAAACGCAGATTTAGCCATTGCAGCCGGCGCCGGTTATGATTATACCGGCAAACACACCGTAGCTATGCAGGGAGCCGGGATGGGATGGTATAATCCGAATGATTTCTACAATAACAACGACTGGACGTTTATTGACGACGCCGACGTATTGGATGTCTCTCGCGTATTTGTAGCAGCGAAAGCAAAATTCAAAGGCAGATACGACATTGTAAAAATACCTCAAACACGCGAACGCCGAAGGGTGATTGCCGAGCATAACGTGGCGGTATTAGACGTCATCAACGGACGAACATACCCCGACACGCTATCCTATCACACCAGCTCGTTCGATACGCACGGCTTTACCATCGACCCCTATTTCACCCTTAAACCGCCGGAAAGGGCGCACAGGAAATACAATGCCGACGTCCCTTTGCGAACGCTTCTGCCTGAAGGACTGAACGGTTTGCTTGTGACAGGTCTCGGCACGGGCGCTCACCGCGACGCCATGCCGGTGATACGCATGCAACCCTGCCTGCAAAACCAGGGTTACGCCGTCGGTTATTTAGTTGCTACCGCCGTCAAAGAGAAAAAAGACATCCGGCAGGTGGATATGAAGAAAATACAAAAACACTTGGTGAGCATAGGGAATTTACCTGAGCGCGTATTGACCGATAAAGATAACTTTCCTTTGACGGATGCGCAATTTTCAGCCGCTGTTACTACCCTTTCAAAGGATATGGAAGGTCTGGAAACAGTGTTGACCGATACCGTGCGCGCTATCCCGCTGTTGAAGCAAGCATTGCTTCAAAAATCGGGACAAAGCGACCGTGTGAACTATGCGCATATCCTTTCGATACTCGGCGAAACAGACGGTTTGCAAACCATGATTAACGAAGTCAACAGTTTCACCGAATGGGATGCAGGATGGGCTTATACGGGGATGGGACAATTCGGTCCCTGTTTGAGCCGTTTGGATAGTCTGATTATGGCACTGGGCGCTACCCGGAAAACGGAAGCCCTTTCACCCATCATAACCCATGCCGAACGTCTGACAGTCATGCACGACTTTTCACACTTCAGAGCGGTGAGCGTGGCTCTCGAAACAATTGGCAACAAAGCAGCGTCATCAGTCCTGTATGATTTGCTGCATTTACCGGGTATCCGGCAGACAGCCGTCTCTACCTATCAACAAGCGCGTAATACAGCCGCTTTGGATGCCAACGACGTATTGGAACGCAACCGTATCCTGAAAGAACTGCATTTAGCCAGAGCGCTTTATCGCTGCGGCGACAAAAACGGCTTAGCCGCTTCCATCCTGCGGTCATATACCGATGACCTAAGCAATAATTACGCCCGCCACGCAAAAGGAATTTTGAATTAGGAATTGAAAATCGCTTAGCTTCCATTCTGGATTGAAAATCACTTTCCGAAGGGAAGTAATGCGATTCTTAATTCCGAAGTAATTATGAATTTTGAGGCTCTAAAAAGTTTTGTATGGGTAGAAAAATGTTCCGTCAGGAACAAAATATCGGTAGAAAAAAAGGTATCTCCTAATTAGCGTGCTGTCAGATACGCAATAAACAAAGATAATATTGCCTACCTGACGGCACGCCAAATTTCGGAAATATCCGGTTTCTACTGATATTCAATCCCGATGGGATTATTTTTGGAACGATTGTTGTTTTAATATCATGAGTCCATTTTTGACAACCCACCTAAAGAGATTTTTCTGCCGAAATTAGTAATTTGATTATCCTCATCATTCGTTATAGAACCGATTATAAATTATAAATTATAAATTAAACATTATGAAAACATTTTTTATTACAACTATTTTATGCTGTTTTACAACAGCGATTTTTGCCCAGAACAATTATGATGTAGTGATTGTCGGGGGTACGCCCGGCGGTATTATGACGGCTATTGCAGCCGCGAGAGAAGGCAAGACGTCTGTCTTGCTCGAACGGACGAACCATTACGGCGGACTTCCGGCTAACGGGTTAGGCGCAACCGATATCGGTACGCGCAAAGCAACGACAGGCTTGTTCAAAGAATTTGTAGACCGCGTATTGGCTCATTATGTAGATAAATACGGGAAAGATTCTGAACAGGTGAAGGTCAGCAGCGACGGATATCATTTCGAAGCGTCTGTAGCCGAACAGGTTTTTACCGAAATGCTAACCGAACAGCAAGGGAAAATCACCGTCCTTAAAATGCGTCAGTTCGATGCCGAGCCGCGTAACATCGACATGACAAACGACGTCATCACCGCTATCCGCATCCTTAATCGCGAAACGAACCAGGTCGAGACCTACAAAGGCAAGGTCTTTGTGGATGCTACCTACGAGGGAGACCTCGGCGCTGCAGCTAAAGCGCCTTTCCGTCTCGGTCGCGAAGGGAAAGATGAATTTAACGAACCCGGTGCAGGCGTAGTTTACAAATACTGGGGCGGCGGCGAACAGGACGTCAGTACGTTTCAGGCAGATAATGCCGTGCAATCCTACAATTTTCGGCTTTGCCTGACGAAAAACGCTGCAAATCGCGTTCCGGTGAAGAAACCGGCTAATTACAACCGCGAAGAGTTTGCTTCGTTAGTGGAAGATGTATGGACAGGACTGCATACAGGCAATGAAATGCAACGCGTAACAGATGAAATGATGGAAGCCAACCGCCAACACATCGCCAAAGGCAATCCTACCCAAATACCGAGCGACCCGTGGGGCATACATAAAATCACCAACATGGTGGCGCTGCCTAACGGCAAAACAGACGCCAACAACCAACACATGGCTTTCATCTCAACCGATCTGCCCGAAGAAAACTGGCCATGGCCTACCTCCACCTGGGATTGGCGCGACCGTTACGCCCTGCGTTTACAGGAGTATATCACCGGACTGATCTGGTTTGCCCAAAACGACAAGGAACTGCCGGCTCATTTTCGTAAAGCCTGCTTGGAGTGGGGTTTTGCAAAGGATGAATATACGGATAACGACAACTTCCCGCGTCAGGTATACGTCAGGGAAGGCCGCCGCTTCGAAGGCGAATATTTCTTCACGGCAAACGACGCCATACCGGTATCCCCCGGCAAACGACCGCCTCTGCACAAGAACAGCATCACCTCCAGCCATTATGCGCTCGATTCGCATGCCGTCCGCAAACGCGAACCGGGGAAAGTCCATTTAGACGGATTCCTCAGCTATGGATCGGCTGTATATACGGTGCCTTTCGGCGTGATCGTCCCCAAAGGCATAGACAACCTGTTGATACCCGTTCCGGTATCGGGCAGTCATATCGGTTTCTCTACCCTGCGCATGGAGCCTTGCTGGATGGCAATGGGTCAGGCAGCAGGCATTGCAGCATCCATCTGCATCGACGAACAGACAAAAATCAAAAATGTGCCGATAGACAAACTACAAGCCAAACTGCTGAAACAAAAAGCCACCCTGTACTATTTCCGCGACGTAGATATAAACAATCCCGACTTTGAAATGACACAGTACATGGGCTTATTAGGCTACCTGCCCGGCTGGGAAGCCAAATTAGACGCTCCGGTAGACGCCGAAACAGCCACCTTATGGAGCGCATTAAGCAAAACCCGAGTCGAACAGGGAACAGTGCGCAAAGCCGCACTACAACGCATATACAACGCAATAACCGGCGCTCCAAAATAAGAATGAAGACCTATCAATACACGCGGAAAATACCCGTTGGCGACGTTTACGATCTGGTGATTGCCGGCGGAGGTCCAGCAGGTACTGCTGCCGCTATTGCTGCAGCGCGGTTAGGTATTAAGGTCTTGCTTGTGGAGGCTTCAGGATGCCTTGGCGGAACGGGAACAACCGGTTTGGTGACGGCTTTCAACCCAATGGCAAACGGTGAGAAAATGATTGTAGGCGGAATCATGAAAGAAATTATTGAAGCGCTCTACAGCCGCAATTTTCTTCCTCCCGGCATCAATCCGGATAGCTGGAGAAAAGTGTTTCGCTGGACGCCTTTTCAAGTAGAAGGCTACAAACTGATTTTGGATGAGATGGCTATTGACGCCGGCGTACACGTTCAATTTTTTACTCGCGTGATTGATGTAGACGCTGATGCGCGCCAGGGGAAAGTGACAGGCTTCATTCTGAACAATATCGAAGGACATCGCTATGTGAAGGCTAAAACATTTATTGATGGTACCGGCGACGCCTGCATAGCAAAACTTTGCGGCGTAACCTGTCGCGAAGCCGGAACAGATACGCCGACCATTATGCCGCCAACACTATGCTCGCTTGTAGCAGGCGTCGACACAAAAAAGTTAGGCGACCAGCTCAAGGCTTTGTTTCAGGCCATAGACGATGGTTTTTTCACTCAAAAAGACCGTCATTTACCCGGATTGATGCCTGCGAACAAAACGGTCGGTTTTTTGAACGCCGGACATATATTCAATATGAATGCCTTGCGATGTAAAGAACTGACAGACGGTATTATGTTTGGACGCCGTTTAGCTCAGGAATATGTAAACTTTTATAGAAAATATGTTCCGGGATGCGAAAATATGGAGCATGTAGTAACGGCTGATATTGTAGGAATTCGTGAATCGCGGCGCATTTTGGGCGAATACGAATTGAATTTTGAAGATTATATGGCAAGACGCAAATTCCCGGATCAGATTGGCGTATATTGCAATTACGTTGATATTCACATACAAGACACATCCGACGAGGAATGGAAACGCTTTACGGAAGAATCAGGCAATTACACGGATAAGAAAGGCACAGCCAAGTATGATACGGGTGAATATCATGGTATTCCTTATGGCGTTCTCGTTCCCAAAGGGGGATGGAAAAATTTCTGGGTAGCAGGTCGAACCGTATCAAGCGATATCAAAGTGCATGGAGCTATTCGCGTTCAGCCTGCCTGCTCGATGGTGGGACAGGCAGCCGGTACAGCGGCGGTGCAATCTATTAAAACGGGGCAACCGGCTTACGATTTAGATACCGAAGCATTAGTTAAATCGTTGCGCGAAGCAAACGCTTACTTGCCACAGGATTCTTTATCCAAAAAGATGACACGCAGTTAAATAAATTTGAAAATCATGAACAAGCAAAAACGCAGAGATTTTCTTGCATGTACCGGCATCGGAGCGCTGTGGATATTATTTCTGTTTTCTTTTGTTGGATGCTCTTATCAAAAGTATTCAGATGATGTTGAAAAAAACAAAAGCAACGACATCGTACTGATTTTTGAGAATTGGGTAAATGACTATAGCGTTTTAGAGCCTAAATCATCTATGGGCAAGGTGACAATTGGAGGAGGTCTTTTATGCCTTAAACCTTTTGAAAGAAATGCAAATAGAATGGATTTTTCAGAATCAATGAGAGATACCATGATTATTCATTCCGATGGAGAAGGTTTTTGCGTTTCACATAGATATAATTTTTTTAATTCAATCGATTTTCTGATCTATAAAGGAGATACAATAGTCGTCAAGAAAGAGGATAATCAACCGTTTCTGTATATAAAAAACAGAATAATAAACCCTTATGACTTGAATTATGATTATTATAAAAATGAACGTTATGGTTTGGAAAGGGGATATGCTATGAGTAATTATTTTGATTATCAAGAATTTCTATTTCTGAATCAAATATTATTCGAGAAGAAATATGACAAAGACAGTTTAATGCAAAATTTACTCTTTAAGTTTGAAGACGAACAGACATGGTTAGATTCTTTAAAAACGGAAAATCTTATTTCGGAAAGAGAATATAAATTTTATAAGGAACGAAATAAGTTTGAAGTGTTAAAAATACACTTTAACGAAAAGAATAAAACAAAAGAAGAATATAAGGAACTCTTATCCCAATACAATGATTCTATCTATTATAACGATAAATTCAATTATTACAGGAATTATTACCGGCAGTTAGCTGAGAAATACTATCTTGATAAAAAAATAATACTTCCACAAGCTAAGTATGATGATTACAAATATGCATTCGACAACATGGCAAAAGAAGACCTGATTACCGGAGATTTGCGTCAAACCATGATGGCTGAATGGTTACCGGGAATTGTCAAGATGAATCCGGTAGACGTCGGAAAGGATTATTATGAAAAAGTTCTTGCCGAGCTGACAGACACGACATTGATCAATCGTTTGAAAGATGAATTTGAAGAGGTTTTTGATGAAGAGTTACTAAATTCAAAAGCCTTGGAATTGCTTGACAGGTTTGGACATAAGGTTTCTTTTGAAAACCTGATTGAAAAGAACGCCGGAAAAGTTGTTTATGTTGATTTCTGGGCAAGTTGGTGCGAACCCTGTTTGAGGGAAATGCCTGCGGCTGAAAAACTAAGGGAAAAGTATGCAGACAAAGAAGTTATGTTTGTATATCTAACTTTGGATGATAAAAAGGAGGCTTGGACAAAGGCCATCGGAAGTGCAAATTTAGACGGGATTACGGATAATTATTTCATTCTTAACATGAGGACATCTCCATTGTTTAAAAACTTTAAAATAAATACGATTCCCCGTTACCTCCTCTATGACAAAAAAGGAAATCTTATCCACGCCGAAGCCCCGTCGCCCAGCTCGGATGAAATATCCATACTTTTAGACAAATATTTAGATGAATGAAATGATGATGGAATTAACATTGGAACAAAAGATGATACACAGTTAAAATAAATATGTAAATTATGAACAAGCAAACACGTAGAGATTTTCTTGCATGTACCGGCATCGGAGCGCTGGGCATGCTTGCCGGAGGCGAAACAGTCTTCGCTGGAACAACGCAATCCGAAAACAAAAAAATGGCGAAATCCGGTACGTTTCAATTTTCTCGGAAGATACCCATAGACGATGTTTACGATCTGGTAGTGCTCGGCGGAGGGCCTGGAGGGTGTGCTGCGGCTATTTCAGCGGGTCGGCTCGGCGCCAAAGTACTGTTAGTAGAAAGTAGCGGTATGCTTGGCGGGATGGGAACGGCAGGCTACGTCGCCAACTGGTATGATTTGACCGACGGAGAACGCCTCATCTGTCGCGGCATCGTTGAGGAACTGTTAGACGAAATGAGTCGTCGTGGCGCTTTAAGCCCTACGACAAGCCCTGCCGGTTGGCGTAGAGGCAGTACAGGGTATAGAACAGAATCACTCAAAATGGTTTTGGACGACTTCTGTGCAAAAGCAGGCGTCGAAGTGCGCTTTGCCACTTCGTTCGTTGATGTCGATATGAAAGGCAAAGACCGTTTGGAGGGTGTAGTGCTGAATAACGTAGAAGGTTTGCGTTATGTGAAAGCAAAGACTTTCATTGATGGAACAGGCGACGCTAAAGTTGTTGCAGCCTGCGGGTTGCCGTACCGTCAAGCGGGTCGGGATACGCCTAATATCATGCCGCCGACGCTGTGTGCCGCCGTTTATAATATCGATTATACCAAGTACAAAGGCAATCAGCAGGAAATGGTGCTCAAAGCTATTGCCGACGGTTACTTTTCTCAACCTGACAGACATGTCCCTGGCCTGTTTCGCAGCTCTGAAACTACAGCCATCATGAATGCAGGGCATCTGTTCCACACCGATGCAACAAACAACAAGAGTTATAGCAAAGCCATGACTGACGGTCGGAAATTAGTACAGGAATACGCTGAATTTTACCGAAAGTACGTAGCCGGATGTGAAAATATGCAGGTGATGGATTCAGGGTCAATACTCGGAATCCGCGAATCACGACGGATAGTGGGCGAGTACGAACTCGATTACGAAGACTATAAAGCCCGTCGCTGGTTTCATGACCAGATCGGTATTTATCACAAAGTCGTTGATATTCATGTGTATGACCTGTCTGACGAAGAGTATAAACGTTATTCACAGGAATTTAATACCTTGGACAGGCTCGCCAAAGGCGAATCATACGGGATGCCGTATGGCATGCTCGTTCCCAAAGGGATGTGCAATTTATGGGTTGCCGGACGTTGCAATTCGAGCGACCTCAAAGTTCACGGCGCGATCCGCGACCAGCCCGGTTGCCTGATGATGGGTCAGGCCGCAGGCACAGCCGCCGTTCAATCCATCAAAACCGGTCAGCCCGCCAACGATCTGGATACCGAAACGTTGGTTCACACATTACGGGAAGCAGGCGCTTTCTTACCCCAGGAAACACTTTCCAAAAAAATGACAAGGGATACATAACGCCGAAATCCGCACTCTATTATTTCCAAAAAAGATTACAATGAAAACAATTAAGCTATGAATGTAAAAAAACTAATTTTTTTAATACTGGTATTAGCAGGATGCCAATCCGGTAACAAGGAATCCGGGCAAACAAAAGAATTGCCGGTCATAGATATTTCAAAAAAATATCCTGAAAAAACATTTATCCTTCAGGACATTGCGGATATTGAATATATTCCATTGGAAACAACCGATGAAGTGTTACTTGGCGAATACAGTGTCATCTTTCATGTTTCCGACAAGTATATTCTTGTATATGAGAAATTTCGGGGTGATATATTTGTATTCAATAGAAATGGGAAAGCAATTGCAAGCTTCAATCGAACGGGACAGGGCGGAGAAGAGTATATCGGAATATCTTGGGCCGGTGTTGTGTTTGATGAAAAGACAGAGGAAATATTTGTGTTTGGGATAGATCGGATTTTGGTTTATTCGCTGAACGGAGAATTCAAAAGAAAATTAATTCCTTCAGATGCATTAAATATTGAAATGGCGTACATATATGATGATGAAACGCTTTTAGTTTATCTTGGAGTGACCGAATATATAAGAAAAACCAGTGATTATCCCTATAAACTATTATCAAAGAAAGATGGACAAGTCGTTTATGAATTTGACATCCATGTTCCCGTAAGATACAAAAACAGGGTCTCTCATCCAATAGAGTTTCCCGATGGGACACCTGGAACAACGTCTACAGGTATTGCGATTCTCTACAACATGCAATGGGGGCAAGATTTCGTAATTGCGGATAGATCCTCCGACACGCTATACAGGCTTGCCTCTAACAGAGAATTAACGCCTGTGCTTGTTCGCAAGCCATCAGTTCATTCATCCAATCCGCGAACAGTATGGACAAGCTATTTTACCACAGATAAATTCATGCTTTTACAAACGAATATTCTGGATTTAATAGCGCTTGAAAAAGGCGTAAAAAGTCCTCCCATAACCTTGATCCATGATTTTGAAACCGGAGAAACAAACAAGGCAACGTTTAACGATGTTGAATTTGAAGGAACATCATGGCTTCCGGAACCGGTAATAGTAGGTTCTCATGTTATGCCAAAAAACACAACAGTCAGACTTTTTCAAGTGTCGACATTAAAATTGTTTGATGAGAACAAATGGCTGAGAGGAAAGTTGAAAGAACTTGTTTCAAACATGGATGAAGATGATAATCCTGTGGTCGCTATTTATAAATTCAAATAATACATAAACATGATGAAGAATATTATTAAAATTGATGACAACATAATAGTGGATTTTGGTGAGAACAAAAAATCTATGAATGCGAAAATAATTTTTTTATTATTGGTATTAACAGGATGCCAATCCGGTAACCAGGAATCAGGGCGATCAAGTGAATTACCGGTTATTGATATATCAAAAACGTATCCTGAAAAAACTATAAATCTTAATGAAATAACAGAAAAAGAGTATATAAAATTAGAAACAACCGATGACGTATTATTAAGCGAATATTCTATTATTTTTCATGTTTCCGAAAAATATATTCTTTTGTTTGATGGACGTCGAAATGATATATTTATATTCAGTCGGGAAGGTAAAATTATTACTCATTTTAATCGAAAAGGACAAGGTGGAGAAGAGTATATCGGCATATCTAAAGGATCTGTTGTGTTTGATGAAAAGAATGAGGAAATATATGTATTTGCGAGAGATCGAATTTTGATTTATTCACTTAATGGAGAATTCAAGAGAAAATTTACTCCTCCAGATGTTGAAATGATTGAGAAAACCCACATTTTTGATGATGAAACACTTCTTGTTTATTATGGATACAGGCAATATATAGATAAAAGCTTGGAGAAAAAAATCGAATACCCATACAAGCTCATTTCTAAAACAGACGGAAGAATTATTACAGAGTTGGACATCAAACTTCCCGCACGCTACTCTAACTATATATCTATGCGCGTAGAACTTTCTGACAGACAAAT
>Ga0099364_10009735_pt1 | contig 13308 bp, 3 predicted proteins | sample TergutTh196P3_FD_73070 | JGI IMG/M metagenome (GOLD analysis project Ga0099364, IMG submission 73070) | Microcerotermes parvus P3 segment gut microbial communities from Pointe-Noire, Republic of the Congo - Th196 P3 | ecosystem: Host-associated > Arthropoda: Insects > Digestive system > Gut ...
AACCCGAGGGGAAATACTACAAGAGCAGAGATGGCCACCATACTCAAGGGGCTCATAGCGACTGTGCTTGAAGCTGCCGATCTTTTTGAGTTAACGCTGCAAGTGTTCGGTCAAGTGGATGTTGGAACTGGAATTGGAATCAATGATAGTGGCGGAAGCGCAACAGTCAACGGGCAAACCTATATAGAGGGAACATATAATCTCAAAGTACCCGAAGGGGAAGACTGCACAATTGAGCTCCTCGCAGCTGACAAATGGTTTATTAGCTACTTCAAGGTAGATGATGAGAATCCCATATACCTTGGCTATAATTATGCCAACTTGAACGATTACACCTCTTGGGACGCTTATACCCATACGATAAATAAAGTCAGCGATAACCATAGGGTTCAGGTATACTTTATAGAAAATGGGGTAGACGAACGGCTTGTGAATGTAGAAAACCAACCCCTCGACCATGTGAACTATGAAGACTCTATTAGCATGAAGCTTTATGCGCGCGTATATGGTCAGGTTGCAGCGGATACCATACTTAACCATTACAGAAAAACCGAACCCGCCTCTGTTAAAGATAACGCTATAAAGTCAACGGGAATGTGTGCTGGGATCACCATAAGCACCATGTTGCTTTCTCAACCATGGCGCTCCGGAATCAATCCTGCTGACTTTGCCGTGGACGATTCATATACAGTGCCCAGAGCTATACCAGGCACTGCTAAAGAGACTGTGACCGGATTTGGTTTGTCACTCAGAGATATGGTGGGACTCTTACAGGTATCTGCTCCGCTCTACATAGAGCGGATGATATGGCTTGTTGACAACGCAACAACGTCGCAGGCTTCCAGCGTTTGGGAAACTTTTTTTAGCGAAATTGAGTATTACACGAACACCCATGCCAATCCGCTGTATATCTATGAGGGTGGGATTAGCAAGCAAGGTGACGATACAGACGCACATGCCATGATGGTTGTTGGCGTAGAAGGGCACGAAAACTATGGCAGCACCATAACCATCCATGTTCAGAATCCCAATGAGTCGTATCCTTATCCTCCTCAAATTGTGCTTTATAACACCAGTACGACCGAATATAAAATCGAAGCACAGTTTGCTAGTCCGACATTCTCTCCCACTACATCCCTTGGTTACTTTAGATACGAAGATATGGTTGAATTGTGGAGAGGAGAAATTTCGCCTCAAATCACGTTTGAAGAAGCATACCTGCTTATGATTTCCACAGACAGCGGTTCCATGGACTGGGTAACTGTTGCAGCTGATGGCGGCACAGAGGTTAAATTGGCAGAGCTTCCAAGGAATCCAGAGTCAGACCCTTCATATGTTAAAATGTTTATGGTGCCAAGCGCCACATCGTACACAATATCCAATACATCAAGCACCGCTATACGGGCAGCGCTGTGCAATGCATATACGGCGCTTGACACAGAAATCGAACCAAATGTATCCGCAAAAATAACCATCTCTGATACCCCTTCGGGCTGCAATGTGGTTTTCGAATCAGACACAAAAGCAAATGGCAGCGTAACCATGCGTTTTGATAACTCCCTCGCCCTCGGCGTATCCAATATAACTGTTAGTGGAAGCTTTGATGGCACCGCGTCAGTGGCAAAATCAAATGGTTCTGTGCTTGTAAATGAATTTGACGCTATCGAAACGATAAGTGAATATGGTGATGGAAGCACGATTTCAAATAGCTATTCATCCCTTTCCGGACAGGCTACTGAAATCAACGATGTTCTCGGTGTAATAACCGTTAATGGAGTTGATTATTCTGAAAACCTTAGTACAACAGCTCCAAAAGCTGTGCTATCACCGCCTACAGGGCTGTCTTTCTCAAATGGCTTCGCAACTTGGAATGCAGTCAGCGGTGCGGAATACTATGAGGTTCGCGTCCTTAGAAACGGACAGGTTATTGGACTGCAGAGCAGTACCGGCGATTGCTATTATGATTTCTCGAACTACATAAGAGTAGAAGGAGCGGCATATACATTTGAAGTAAGCGCAGCGGGCACGGGTTATTTGGACAGTGCGTTTATTGAGTCTTATGCAATCTATAAACCAAGCGCATTGGCGAAACCCAACAACGTACTGTTCTCCCAGGGCATAGCCACATGGGCCGCTGTCCAGGGCGCAACGGGATATGAGCTTACATTGTACAATTACGATATCGGCCAAATTGTCAGCAGCGGCATAACCGTTGCGGGCACGTCCTATGATTTCACGCCACTGATGAGCAACAACGTGTACTATTACACCGTCAAGGCCCTTGGCGACGGGATAAGCGGCACAAACAGTTCAACCTCCGTCAGCAACAACTACAGCTACCATGTGATGCCGGGGGAAGAGTGCACGATTGAGCTGGAGGTCACAACCAGCTCACCGGACGAGAATCTGGGCGGCGCAAACGTATCGACAGAGTACGAAGGCAGGGCAGTCACCTTGCTGGCGACAGTAACGGATGAAAGCGGACAGAGCATCAACGGCGGATACGCATATTTCTATAAAAATGGCAGCCTGCTGGGTTCGGCGCCTGTTGCGGTTGTCGACGGCAAAGCGGAATTTGCCGCAGCCATCTCGGCATATATTGGCGACGAGACGAATAAAACGGACAATTACGACACTTTTACGGCGTCATATGCAAGCAGCACCTCATACGGAAGCACTGCCGCCGGAAGCAAAGTCTATATCCGCTCCACTGCCATTTCAGCGCCCGTCATCAGCGCCAACGGGGCAACGACGGCAACCGGCATAATCGGCAACTTGCCTGCTGCAACATTGATTACCTTCATGCTCAACGATGCCCTTGTCAAGGCGACCGACGGGCGCGAGCTTGCTTTGGGCATAGACTACTCCTTTGCGTGGCAAAAGACGGGCTTGGCCGGCTTTGCGGACATTCCCGGAGCCGACGCAAGCGCTTGGACCGACAGCGGTTCATCCGGAGAAAGCTGGCGTTTGCGCCTTGCGCCCATGGGCAGCATGGTAACCGAAGGGGTTTCGCTTCAGGCAAATGTGGGCCAGAAGAGCGAAGCTGATATCAGTTTGATCATAACGGATACCTTTGCCCCCAATGCGCCGACGGAGACAAACAACTTCCACGCGGGGGACGAGGTAAAGCTGGAGGTCAGGGTCGCAGGCGCTGCCTCCGGAGCCATCCCCACCGGTTGGGTCACCTTTTACGCTGGCCGCACGGCAATCAAGACGGTACAGCTTTCCACAGGCTATGACGGCACCGGTTTTTTTGCCGAAGCAAGCGTGGCCACCATCCTGAACAATGCTGAAACTTTGGATATCGGCGCAATATATTATGGCGACAGCAACTACAATGCTGGAGAAGAGACAGAAACCAGCAACAAGGTCTGGTCGACGCGGATCGACGCCGGCACAATCAGAGTCAGCGGCTCCGCCATTGCCACGCTGACCGCGGGAACCACTTACACCTTAACGCTGGACGAAGCCGCATTGTGCACGGAGTCCGGGGAAAAGCTGAAAGCCAGCACATACACAATCGAGTGGCAGGTGAATACCGGCAACGGCTGGGTTACCAACGGAACACAGGCGGCATACACATTCACCGCAAACAGCACCAGCAGCTACCGCGCGAAAATCGCCACAACCGATAAGCTTTTCAGCGCGCCGAAAGAGAGCTCGCGCCTTGACGTCAGGTATTCCGAGGTCTTTACCGCCGCGCCCAATGCCGCAGCGATTACCCTGGAAACTTTTGCAAGTGATGCTGTTTACGCAGGAAACGAGATAACGATTCGGGCAACCGTAACGCCGCCCGCCGGAGCCGCGATACCGCAAGGCTCGGTGGAGTTTTACTATGTGGAGCCCAACGGCAATGGCGAATACAGCACGAACAGGGCTGACCGGATAGGAATCGTCGACTCGGCCACTTCGCTGAATGCGGCGGATATCCAAGCGATTGACGGAGTCGCCTACGCATATATTACTGCATCCAGCCTGCCCGCGGGCAGCGACGGCAAGATGCAGACCGTGGCGATAGTGGCAAAATACAATGGCGACGGCACATATTACGATGTGGAGTCATCCATATCGAAAACAGACGCAGACCTCAAAATCGCAGTCTATTCATCTACGGTGTTTGCGCACAGCGATGTGCAAAACAAAGTGATCGGCGATCCTGTGGCCTCTACCCAAGGCATCGTCATTTTTGCCCCCGAGAACATTCTTGCAGGAGACGGCTCCCCAACCGTATTGACGCTGAAACCGCTCTATACGCTTGACGGGGCAAGGGACGCAGCCAATACCGCGCTTGCAGACACGATTGCGCTGTATTCGACCCTTGCTGAAAACCTGGATTACACAGTAGAGTGGCAGGTCAGCGAAACCAAGGACGCTTCCGGCGCCTGGACGAACTGGACCCGTCTCGGCGTCAGCAGCTCCCACCATGCGACAGTCGCTCCAGCCTCCAACGTTGCCTACCGCGTCAAGATTACGACCTCAAGCAGCGAACGCAGCAAAAAATCGGATCTTGCATACTATTCAAACATACTCGAAGCAGGCAACGCCGATGTGGCAATCAGCATGAGAGGCACGCCGTCGTCTTCCGGCGCAACCAAGGACAGCGGCATCTCCATTGATGTTTTCGTTGGCAGCGGGGCGACAATGCCCAGCGGCGATGTAAAGCTCACCATCGAAAACTCCGGCAGCGTTGCCAAGACGCTGAATGACACAACCGCCCAGGGCCACGTAAGTTTTGAAGGCATACGGCTTCCCGCCGGGGTGTACGAATTTACAGCAACTTTCACCGCCAACGGTTCTTTCGAGCAAACGAGCGCAACGCAGGAATACATAGTGCGCTATACCCCAGAGGAAATAACGGTCGGGGTTGACACAGACGAATATGACGGGCTTATCTACAACGGATATATGCAGCGCCCTGACCGAGAAGCGATCGCGTTTGCGGACGGGGGCCATCCGGCGGCGGCAGCGCTTGCGGAGCAAAGCGTCGTGTTCGCATATGAGATGTCTGACGGAGCCGGCGGATGGGCGCCCGTTGACGCGCCGAAAGACGCGGGGACTTATCGGGTGAAGGCATATCTGCCGGACAGCGTCTACTACATAAAAACAGAAATGCCCGGCTGGCACGAGTTCGCCATCGCCCGGCGCGAAGTCGAAATTTCTGACATTCTCGTTCAGGCAAAAACCTATGACGGCACAAGGAACGCAAATGTCATCGACGTTCAGCTTGGATATGTAAACGGCGATGCCGGCGTGATACCGGGCGACAGCGTTTACGCGGAAATAGCGTCCGGGAAGGCCGAGACCGAGTTTGCCGAAGCGCTTGTTGAAAACTCCGTTGCATTTACAGCTGCCAAGCTCCTTGGAGCCGATGCGCCAAACTATGTGTTTGCCGATGGCGGAGAGAAATTTGCCGCGGAGTTCACCATCGCGCGCAACCAGATTACCGTTGACAGCTCCGCCATTTCCGGTACGGCGCTGACCGGCTTGAAGGTGTACAGCGCATACGGCCAGGCGATGTCAAGGGGCATATCCTCTGGCTACACGGTCGCCTATTACTACCACGATGGAACAGGCGTACATAAAACCACCGCTCTGACCAGCGCCGGAATGTACACCGTAGTGATACAGCCCGCTGACACTGCCAATTACAAAGGCGGCGAGACGATTGTCATGAATGTATCCGATGCTGGAGCAATATCCTTCGCAAACAACGACGCCTTGGCTCCCGCGGTGCCCGGTATCATCGCCTTTGCTGACGCGCAGCAGAATTACGGCAGCAGCGGAAACGAAGCGGCAGCTACAGCGTCCAACGGAGAAACTGTCGCCATAACCTACGATGCAGCCGTTGAAGCCGGTCGCTACATGGTGACGGCAACAGCCTTAGGCTGCGAACCGGCTTTCGGCATCCTGAATGTCTACAAGGTTGAAGCCAACCGCCTCGTCCCATCAGTTTCAGATATCACCTACGGCGATACTCTCATTGTCGACAACGAAACGGCTTTCCCGGCTGGTGCTTATTTCACCTACACCGGCGGCGAGATTAAAGGCGTCTCGTACGTAAAGCCCACGGACGCGGGCAGCTATGCAATTACGGCCCACGTGCCCGCTACGGATACCACGGTCGCCTACACCGAAAGCAGCGTCTTCGCGATTGGCAAAAAGGCAATCACCGTTGCAGTCGTCGATTTGAAGAAAGATCTGTACGACACCGCTCCCGAGCTGCGCTACTCGGCGTCTGGCCTGGTAGCGGTTGACAATGATTTCAGCATCTTCACTGTCAAGCCGACATTCGAGCTGTTCGACGCATTCGGCGGCAATGCCAACGCCAAGCTCAATGAGGCTGGCACATATACCATTGAGGCGAGCGGCGGCGAGCTGAAAAACTATATAGCATCATATGTAAGCGGCAAACTGGTGGTGGACAGCGCAACATCAAACATCACAATGGAAATTGTTGGAGTACCCAACGGCGCTCTTTATTACGGCGACGCTTACAGGCTCTCGATTTACGGCACGTCCGCCAAGCTGGTCACAGATGCAAGCATGACCCCCGACAACGATTCAAGCGTGATCAGCTACTTCGTGGTCGACGGAGACGCGTTCGCCACGGCATCCACCGCTGCCGCCATGAGTACCGCGGCGCAGGATATTATCGGCGGAACCACTGCCCCCAGCGCCTATGTTTCGGTTGACGCGGACGGCAATTTGCTGTTAAATGGCATAGGGACTTTTACTGTTTTGGCTACCCGAGGCACCGGCGACGAGAAGATATTCGCATACATGGCAATTACGGTTGGCCCAAAGATTGTCGATGTCGCCATGCTGCCCGGCACATATGCGGAGGATCGCCCTGAATACAACGGCGGCACGCACGCGCCCGACACAAATCTATATGCTGTAGTTGGCAGCCATGTTGCCGTGGATTCGCTAATATTCGCAACTGAGCCTTCCTCGGCAGTGGAATCGGGCGAATACCTGGTAACAGTCAGAAGCGGCGACCCCAATTACAGGGTTAAAAACCCTGTCGCCGGCATTATGGTCATTACACAGGCAAAGCTCACCATAGCGGCGGACGATGAAACTATCACCTATGGCGATGCGCCGGCGCTGTCCGAAACCCTCAGCGCTGTTTATGGAACGCCTACGTCCCTGTACGCGCGTACCGTATCCAACATGGGCGGCAACAGCGATGTAATTGCGCCAGCAAATGCCTACGGCAGCTATGAAGCGTTTGCGGCTGCCGAGATGGACGGCAACCATTACGGGGTCTACGTTTCCGGCAGAATTACCGTTGCGCCGAAGCCCATTGACATAAAAGCCGGCGTCTATGCCGGCGACAATGCTGTTTACGCGTCATATGCTCGCCGGCTTGACGAACCCAACCCTGTAATGGGATATGAAGCAGACAGCTTTGTATCCGGCGACAGCCTGGCTGACCTAGTATTAGCTAGCTCCCTGCCGGGAGGGGCTCCGGCGGTTCCGGCCGGCTACTTCATCTATTGCCAGGCAGACGACAGCAGTCCATCCGGCACATACCACGTTGCGGTAAGCGAGGCGGTCGACAACATCAACGCCTTTGCGCCCAACTACAATATACATAAAACAAGCACCGAATTTGTTGTTCTCGAAGACGATAACTACTATGCTACTACGGCGATTGTCAGTGCTAGCAGCACAAGCTTAACGGTCACGACGAGGGACGATTTTGTGCAGGTTTATGTTTACGACCCCGGAAACAGCAATTATGCGGCTTCAGCTTACTATATCCGCAAGAACGACGTACCCTATTACTCAGGGGCATTAGCCACCGGTGGGGAGTACGAAGCCATTGGCGCGGATATACGGCTGTTTCAACCGGTTGGCGGCGCAATGATTCCGCAATCGTTGACATCGAGCGGCGATTACCATGTCCTATACAAGATTGACGCGGGCAGCGCAGCCATTGCCGGAACTGTGGCGGATGCCCTTGTTGATGTGGGCGACTTTGACTACGAAATCTACAACACAGGCAATGCCAAGGTTGCAACCGGAACATCCTTGTCAGACGGAACGGGTACGTACCGTGCCGCATTTCCGGCCCTGCCAAGCGGCGCTTACTCCATATTTTACAAGGATACCACAAGCGACTACATTCTAACCCCTGCTGCCGGCGCTTTCTTCATTGCGGTCACCGATGCAGGCGGCGGTGGAGGCGCAGGCGGAGGCGGCGGTGGAGGCGCAGGCGGAGGCGGCGGCGGTGCGCCCATTGAAAGCGATACGACCGCTGAAAGCGATGGGACCGCTGAAACAATTATTGAGCCTGACCCTACGCCTCTGGATGCGTTGATCAGGGACGACCATTTCGCCTACATGGTCGGCGACGGTCAGGGCAGGTTTAGGCCAAACGCCTCCATCACCCGCGCGGAAACGGCTATGGTTTTCTACCGTTTGCTGACCGACAAGGACTTGGGCGACAGCATTGTGAATTTCACAGACATTGACGGTGACGCATGGTACGCCACAGCGGTCCGCGTACTGGTCTCTAAAGGGATTATCAACGGTTACGGGGACGGGAGCTTCAGGCCGCAGCAAGCCATAACCCGCGCGGAATTCGCCACGCTGGCGGCGCGCTTTGACGAGTTGGCAGAGGGCAGCCTCGCTTTCTCTGACGTCCCGGGCACACATTGGGCTTACCGCTACATTGCCTCGGCAGCTGCCAAAGGCTGGATTGTCGGATATGAAGACGGCACATTCAGGCCTTCCAGCAGCATAACCCGCGCGGAGGCGGTGACGCTTGTAAACCGAGTCCTTGGCCGTGTTGCGGATCAGCGCTATATAGCCGGGCATCTCAGCGGCATTGTCCTCTTCCCGGATGTTGAAGAAAGCTTCTGGGCTTACTACAGCATCATTGAAGCGACCAATGGGCACGACTTCACCCGGGAGGAAAGCAAAGACGAGGTGTGGACTGGAGTTCACCCTCATTAATTGAACTGAAGAATTTGCTGTACGCCCCTGCTAAAGGGGCGCATAGCAAATCTCGCACTATTATATGGGAGGATGCCGATTATGAAATTCAAGGGAACAGTGATCTGCGCAGCAGTGTGCGCCATTTTGCTTTCCGCCGTGCCGGTGCGCGCTGTGGCGCAGGAGGATGAAGAGCTGCATATTTCTGTAAATGCCGGGAGTGAGAGCTGCATCACGATCGAGGATATGTCCGGAAATCGATTTGTTTATCAATCCATGAATATTATCGAGAATAGTCTGGATTTATCGGTGGAAGTGCTTGATGACCCGCCATCACCAGGTATGACAAGATCTCGTTATGCAGCTACTATAACCATATCCGGCAGATTAGACAGCTATGCAATCACTTCGGAAAATGATGATTTGCGGTTTTCTGTATACTATCGAGAGCATATGTTTAGAGTACTTGGTTTTGCCGGTGATTCCCTTGCAGTTCTTGCGGAGAATGGCGAAATTAACGGATATAGAATAGCAAGCGCTCATACAAAACCGACTTATTCAATTACAATGTATAATAGATCATCAACAATATCGATGTCTGTTGCAGCCAGCGATAAAACTCTAGTGTTTACGCCAATGGAAAACGATAGCTTTACGATTCAAGGAGCGGAAAGCTATGCGCCTATTAATGGCAGATATCTTTTCACAGACACAGTGATGGATGACGGTACGTTGCTCATTATGTATGAGTATATTCGTTACGGTACCGGTGAAACAGGGCTTCCTTATGTGGATGTACGCAATGATGATTGGTTCTTTGATGCCGCTCGAACAATGCATTTTTATAATTTAATGTACGGAACCAGCGCGGCTATATTTTCCCCCAGCGCGCCTGCCACTCGCGGAATGTTCGTAACCATATTGTATCGCAGGGCTGAATGCCCTTCTGTTTCGACTAGACACAGCTTTGACGATGTATCAGGCGGCAAGTATTATGACGCCGCTGTTTCTTGGGCATTGAATAGCGGCATAGCAACCGGCTACAGCGCTGCGCGCTTTGGCCCTGATGATGCCATAACGCGAGAGCAGCTTGTGACTATGCTAATCCGATCCCTAAGAAATTGGCGTTTGTATGATACGGGTAATAGGGCATCATCGTTTGCTGATTTTAATTCTGTGTCTGAATATGCCCGAGAGGCAATGGAGGTAGCTGTCGAGTACGGCTTGATAACCGGAAGAACTGAAAACACCCTTGACCCTCAAGGCATATCCACGAGAGCAGAAATGGCAACAATAGTGAGAAGATTAATAGTAAGCCTGCGCGGCTACTAGTGCGATGTCTGTTAAGTCATATATACCGCTTTCGCTGAATTCACTTCGGCGGAGGCGATATAATAAACTCAGGAGGTTTGTATTCAATGAAAGCAACGAGAATAACCATAGCACTCTTTTTAGCATTGGTGATGACAGTCACAGTGTTACCAACAACAGTGTTAGCGGCATCGCACACATTTACAGACGTTACTGACAATCAATGGTATTCAGAAGCGGTAGAGTATGTTTATGCCAATGGCTTAATGCAAGGTTATGATGATAACACCTTCAGACCAAATGACCAGTTGAGCCGTGCGGAAGCAGTTCAGATTATATACAACTATGAAAAACAGCCCACAGTCAATGTTTTCAGCACAGGCTTTGACGATGTGCCATCAAGTGCATGGTATGCCAGCGCGGTTGTGTGGGCAACGCGCGAAGGCATTGTGACAGGAATATCTGATACGACATTCAATCCAAACGATCGAATCACAAGGCAAGATATGATTACGGTTTTATGGAGATACGTAGTAAACCTGCACACCAACAAGTACAACCCCGATGGGGATTATTCCAGGTTTCCAGACGCGAACGAAGTGGCAAGCTATGCTTCAGCGGCTGTAAACTGGGCTGTGAAAAATAGCATTATCAATGGTGTTGATATAAATGGCACGATACACTTAAATCCGAGAGGAAATACTTCAAGAGCAGAGATGGCTACCATACTCATGGGTTTCATACATGCTATGCTTGAAGCTGACGGCACAGAGGTTGAATTGGGGAATAGAGGAATCTCGCCTCAAAACACTTATATAAACTCATACCTGCTTTTGGTTTCTACCGACAGCGGTTCCATGGGCGGGATAACTGTTGCAGTTGATGACGGCACAGAGGTTGAATTGGCAGACCCCCAAATTGCTCCAGGGTTTGGTCCTTCAAATGTTGGAATGTATATGGTGCCAAATGCCACATCGTATACAATTTCCAATACTTCAAGCGCCGCTATACGGGTAGCGTTATGCAATGCATATTTGGTGCTTGACATAGAAATCGAACCTGATGTATCCGCAAAAATGACCATCTCTGATACCGCTTCGGGCTGTAATGCGGTTTACGAATCAACCGCAAAAGTAAACGGCAGCGTAACAATGCGTTTTGATGACTCCCTCGCCCTTGGCGTATCCAGCATAACTGTAAACGGAAGCTTTGATGGCACCGCATCAGTGACAAAATCAAATGATTCTGTGCTTGTAAATGGGTTTGACGTTATAGAAACGATAAACAAATATGGTGACGGAAGCACGATTTCAAATAGCTATGCGTCCCTTTCAGGACAGGCTGCTGAAATCAACGATGTTTTCGGCGTAATAACCGTAAATGGAGTTAAGTATTATGAAAACCTTAGCGCAACAGCTCCAATACCTGCGCTTTCACCGCCTGCTGGGCTGTCTTTCACAAATGGGTTTGCAACTTGGAATGCAGTCAGCGGTGCAGAATATTATGAGGTTCGTGTCCTTAAAAATGGACAGATAATTGGGATGCAGAGAAGTACCCATGATTGTTATTATGACTTCTCGAACTATATAAGAGAAGAAGGGGCGGCATATACATTTGAGGTAAGCGCATCGGGTACAGGCTATTTGGACAGCGCGTTTACTGAGTCTAATGCAATCTACAAAGCTAGTACATTGGCGAGACCTGACAATGTACGGTTCTCCCAGGGTATTGCCACATGGTCTGGTGTTCAGGGCGCAACCGGATATGAGCTTACATTATACAACTATAGCAGCGGTCAAAAAGTCAGCAGCGACATAATTGTTGTTGATACGGTCTATGATTTCACGCCAATCTTGAGAAACAACGTATACTCTAACGGCGTATACTTCGGCGTATACTATTACAGCATCAAAGCACTTGGTGATGGGATAAGCAGCGCAAATAGTTTAACCTCCCTCAGCAATAACTACAGTTACATTGTATTTCCGGATGAATAGTGCACAATTGAGCTTGATGTCATAACTAGCTCACTGGACGGGAATTTGGGTGGCGTAAATGCTTCGACAGAGTACGAAGGCAAGCAACAGTAACAGATGAAAGTGTACAGAACATCACCGGCAGATACGTATATTTCTTTATGAACAGAGTGACGGCACGACTTTAAGTAGGGGCTACTCGATGTGAACAAAGGGACGGTCCTTTTGTTCATGAACGCGGGGACGGTGCTTTTGTTCACAGAAAACGAACGCTCTGAACAAAAGGTACGTCCCCGTGTTCACATTTGAACAAAAGGTACGTCCCCGTGTGCACATTTTATTAAAAATGACCTATCAAATGGTTACAAAACAGCAAAAAAATGTTAAAAAAGCCTTGACAACAGATAATTCTACAAGTAATATGGGTAATACATCAATTATTCACAGCAAACAATGCTGTGATGGTGCTGCGTTGCGGGTGCGGCACAGTGTTGATCTGGTATCACTTATGGATTATGGAATAGGTTTTTCAATGGGGGAATCGGGATGAAGCGGGCTTCAAAGAGAGCTGTTATAGCAATGTTGGCGCTCATGTTGTATTTCCAAGCGTTGACACCACGGACAAACCGAGCAGCAGGGTTTGGTATAGAGCATACTTCGGCGGCGCATCATGCAGTGCGGTTAACTGATACACCGGGCGCAAACGTACTTAATTCATTAATACCAATCCTCGACAGCATATGGCTCATAAACAATTCATCGAATCGTTATAATATTGAACTATTGACCCTGGGCGCTCTGGTGAGTGCCGAGGATTTTTTATTTGCAGAAGAAAGCTGGCAGAGGTTCCTGTCGCTGGAAATCACACAGTCCCAAGTAATTGCTTTTGGCACATCCTTGCTTGTGCCAATGCCACTGCTGTTTGAGCAAGGATTATTTATTCAGGAGGTTAATACTCGATGAAAGTAACAAGAAAAATTATTGCACTCTTTTTAGCATTGGTGATGATAATCTCAGTGTTTCCCGCAACAGTCTTTGCCGCAACGCATCCATTTACTGACGTTAATGACAGTCAATG
>Ga0099364_10009736_pt1 | contig 13308 bp, 10 predicted proteins | sample TergutTh196P3_FD_73070 | JGI IMG/M metagenome (GOLD analysis project Ga0099364, IMG submission 73070) | Microcerotermes parvus P3 segment gut microbial communities from Pointe-Noire, Republic of the Congo - Th196 P3 | ecosystem: Host-associated > Arthropoda: Insects > Digestive system > Gut ...
AATGTTCCAGATCTTAAAAGACCTTGAGTCTATCGGGATAGTGCCTTCATAAAGGTCTATGGAAATTTCGTACTCCTGTACCCCGCTTACCCCAATCCCCTGCCGGACATTTTCGCTCAGAGTGCCAACCCCTGTGATGGTTCCGTCGCTTAAACTGCTGCTTGTTATGGGGATTCTAGTCCCCTGGTTTACCGTATAGTACAGCTCGGCCCGATCATAGCTGCCGCTTATCCCCCAGGGTGAAACCACAATGGTATTATTGCTTTGATGATACGTTGCCCCCCAGGCAGTTACCGTACCGCCCGTCGCTGCCAGGGTCCTCCATGTATAGGCCGCACCGTCAGCCATGAACTCACCCTGCATATTCTCTATGCCGTCCTCGCCGCCCTGGACTGTTACGGTGATGTTTTTATTCCCCTCGGGCATATTGTCCCGTATCGGAATGAGCGAAACCCCGAACTGCCCGGCAGACGCAAAAGGTTCAATGCTGTAGCGGGATGAATAGTCAACATTATTATCCGTGGTATTCCTGATACTCAGCGACCTGTACACCGAAGCGTCGGTAACCTGGGTGTTGAAAAAGATATTAACCGCCGTTCCCCTTGATAACCGCGTAGAACCATCGGCCGCGATACGCGGCTCTGTTCTGATTATTCTCGGTTCCGTCTTGCTCCATGGAATAAGGGTAATTTCGCCGGTAGTGTTTATCCGCAGGGTAGTATTCCCGCCCCGCTCGGACGGCTCTGAAACTTGTATAAAATCAGTTTTATCATCAAGTTCTCTGTCCTCGATATCAAGTTCAAATTGTTCCAGATCTTCCCACCAGCCGCTTTCAAGGCTTCCCCTGATAGCCCGCCAATATGTCAAAGCATAGGCCGCGCCGGGGTGAATTCCAGGTCAAAATCATAGCCCTGCCGTATGTCCCTTGCCGGAGTTATCTGTCCCATGGACGGGTTGCTGGTACCCCATTCCGGGTCGTAACTGAGGTGGACGGTCAGCCTCGCCGCGTTTGCCCAGGCGATTTCCCGGTCTATTTTCTCGAAGTAATCGGGGTCGGTGGGGGCGTTGAGGAGATCACAGGAAGCAATTAACAATGAACAGGTGATAATTAACAGTGAACAGAGAACAGTGAACAAAGTCGTGGTTTTAGGTTTTGCTTTATTCCCTTTTCCCGCCCTTTCTTCTTTTTTCATGGGTTTTCTCCTCTTTTTTGCCTATATCTTTTGTTTTTACCCCGGCATATTATCACAGTAAAATGAAAAACCACTGGCAGAGCTGCCGTTTTTTTCACCCCAAGCTGCCGGTTTTTTCATACCATGGTGCTGGGACTTTCTTGATACTTAATTATTTTCGTTATTATTATTTTTGTACATCATACAAAGGTATGATTCGTATCAGAGGTGCCGGGCACCGCTGCTATAGACGCACCGACCGAAGGGAGGTATATTTACCTCATAGGAGTAATGTATGGTTGAAAAAGCGGCTTTACATAAGGAAATTGACAAGCTCCCCCCCCAATACTTTGGCGAAGTATTTGATTTTGTAGGATATTTACAGCATAAAGCGCAGCAAGCAGCGGCGCAGCTAGCAGCGGTTGCAAAAGAACAGCGTGCCGCAAGGGAAAAGGCGGCGTTTATCAAGTACGCTGATGAACTCAACGCCGAAGCGGAAGATGTGTTGTTGTACCAAGACCTTGACAGTTTTGAGGAAGATTTGAAACGGCTTACGCCGCAGGAACTTGCAGTAGTAAATGATACTACCGTGCCGTTCAGCCTTGCGGATTTGGTGCGTACTGCATGAAGCGCGGCGACCTCTATCTTGTCAACCGGGGCTCGCCGCATGACCCTAAAAAACAGCGTGTCTATCTGGTTGTTTCCCGACAGGAAACCATCGACACTTCGTTTTCCACAGTAATCTGCGCCCCTGTGCATTCCAGATATGATGGTTTTACAACACAAGTTGAAGCCGGCGCAGACGAAGGGTTGAAGCACGACAGCGCCGTCTTCTGCGATGCTCTTGCCAGTATTCGTAAACGCGACTTGACTAATTACATCGGTACTCTCTCGGATGCCAAAATGAGAGAAATTAATACCGCTCTCCGTATCGCTTTGGCTGTTGAATAATTTCATTCCCCCCTGCTCCTCCCTCATTCCTCATCCCTCATTCCCCATTCCCCATTGCTCCCTGCCCATTGCTCATTCCTCATTCCTAATTCCTCATTGCTCCCTGCTTTAGGCGGCATGGATGCCGCTGTTACCTATGCTCGCTGGAGTTTTTGCACCGCAAAAACTCCCAAGCTCAAAATCAGCATGGATGCTGATTTTGAGCATCACTGCCCCCCCAATATCCCGCCGATCCCGTCTTTGAAAATGAGTAAATCTATCTCGTTATTTTTTTCGTCACGGAAAAAATACAAATTTGGTTGCCCCTTGAATAATGCTTCCCCCCGCCGGAACTTTGCATATCCTACCAAGGTATTATTCGGTGCCAGGCACCCTGAACATTTTCACCATAAATTCCGCGCGGCTTTTCACATTGAACTTCCGGTAAATGCCGGTGACAAAACCCTTTACCGTGGGTATGGAAAGAAACAACTGTTTCGCAATTTTTTCGTTTGAAAACCCTTCCAAAAGCAGGGCAGCCGTTTCCCTTTCACGTCTTGTAAGACCATGACTGCGAAAAATAGCTTCAAGAGATTTGCCTAATGCAGTATCAGCGCTCATGTCCCGTTTGTATCACGACATAATGAAAAATATATGCCAGCTCTGCCGTTTTTTTCACCCCATACTGCCGGAATTTTCAACCCGCGATGCCGGGACAGCCTTCTCATACCAAGGTACTGATTTATACTTCATTGCCCATTCATGCGCGCTAAGGTATAGTAAATATGTGAAATCACGGAGAAAGGCTAATGCTGTTTTAGCCATACCGGGTCTTGTCGTTCTGGCAGCCGTCGTCCTGGTGGCCCTGGCTGCCTGCGGCGCCGGCAATGCGGACAGCCGTGGCGGCGAATACATACATTTTAGCTCTTTTCGGGATGTACCAGGCGTGACGGCGGAGGAAATAAGGGCCGTCCAGGCCGTTCAAAATCAGGGCGCCTCTTTCATATTCGGAAACCTGCTGAGTACCGAATCATTCCATGATATACACGGCGAGATTCGTGGTTTTTCGGCTTTGCTCTGCGAATGGCTAAGCGAACTCTTTGGCATCCCCTTTGTACCCAGGGTCTATGAGTGGAACGATCTTCTATTGGGCCTGGAAAGCGGCGAGATTGATTTTACCGGGGAGCTGACCGCGTCAGAGGAGCGGCGCAGAACCTATTTTATGACCGACGCCATTGCCAACCGAACCATTGCCTACATAAGAATTGTCGACAGCCCGCCCCTTCCATGGATTGCCCGCTCCCGGCTGCTGCGTTACGGATTTTTGGCCGGGGCCATCACCCATGAAGATGTATCTGCCCACAGCTACCTCCCCTTCGAGCCTTTTTTTGTAGACACCTATGAAGAAGCCTATTCGATGCTGAACAGCGGGGACATCGACGCCTTCTTTGAAGAACACACCGCGGAAGCGTATTTTGGACAATACACTGATATTGTCATGGAAAACTTTTTTCCCCTGATTTTAACCCCCGTCTCCCTGTCTACCCAGCAGGCCGCAAATGAACCAATTATTTCCATTGTGCAAAAGGTTTTATCGAGCGGAGGGATTCGCTATCTTACGGAGCTGTACAACCAGGGAGATTATGAATATACCAGCCATAAACTCCTTACCCGCCTGTCCGAAGAGGAGTTAGCCTACATAGGGCGGCGCCCAACAGTAAGGTTTTTGGCGGAGCATGACAATTATCCCATTAGCTTCTACAATGTACACGACAGGGAATTTCAGGGAATATTCAATGACGTATTGCATGAAATCACGATGCTGACCGGAATTCGTTTTGAGCTTGCCAACAATCAACACGACGACTGGGCAGTCCTGTACAGGATGCTTGAAAACGGCCAGGCTGCCATGATTTCCGAGCTTATCCGCACGCCGGACAGGGAAGGGCGTTTTCTCTGGCCCCAAAACACGGTTATGACAGACTACCACGCCCTATTGTCAAGAATGGAACACCCCAATATCAGGATTAACGAAATACCCCTTGTAAAGGTGGGATTGGTTGAGGGCAATGCTCATAGCGAAGTGTTTAAGCGCTGGTTTCCGGATCATAACTATATTTTCATGTACGATAATTATGACCAGGCTATCGCCGCGTTAAGCCGTGATGAAGTGGACATGGTAATGGCAAGCCGCAACCAGCTTCTGGTTTTGACCCACTTCCACGAGATTCCCGGCTACAAGGTAAACATCGTTTTTAATTTTCCCTTTGACTCCACCTTTGGATTTAACAGGGACGAGCTGATCCTCTGCTCCATTATAGACAAGGCCCTGGGTGTTATAGACTCCAGGCGCATTGTAGATCACTGGACCCAGCGCACCTTTGATTACCGGGCCCAGATCCAGCGCGCCCGGATTCCCTGGCTGATCGGCATGTCGGTGCTGCTTATCTGCGTGTTGTTTTTGGTGTTTTTTATGTATGGCTTGAATCTTCAGAGAAAAGTCGCCAGGGAGGCAAGTAAATCAAAGAGCGATTTTCTGGCCAAGATGAGCCACGAAATCCGCACCCCCATGAATGCCATTACAGGCATGGCGGAAATACTTTTGCGTAAGGATCTGCCTGCTACCATTCGTCCGGATCTATTGGACATCAAAGATGCGGGGGATAATCTCATCTCCATCATTAATGATATTCTGGATTTTTCAAAAATCGAGGCAGGCAAACTGGAAATCCATCCTGAAAAATACCGGCTTTCTTCCCTGGTGAACAATGCGGTAAGCATTATCCGTCCCCGGCTGGAGGAAAAGTCTGTCCGCTTTTTTTACACTATCGAAGATGGTGTTCCTGAAAACCTCATCGGAGACGAAGTGCGGCTGCGGCAAATTTTGCTCAACCTTCTTTCAAATGCGGCGAAATTCACCCAAATGGGACATGTGGGGTTAAGCATACACGTTCACAAGAGTGAGGAAAAACAGGTCTGGCTGAAAATCTCTGTTACTGATACTGGCAAAGGAATAAAACATGAAGATCAGGCCAATCTTTTTGGCGACTTCATTCAGGTAGGTTCAGCAAAAAACTGGAGTACCGAAGGGACAGGGCTTGGACTGTCAATAACAAAGCGCCTCTGTATGGCCATGGACGGAAGCATCAGCATGGACAGTGAATATGGCAAGGGCAGCACCTTTACGGTGATCATTCCCCAGGGAATTGATTTACATGTACCTTCTGCAGAAAAACAGGATATCAGCGATGTTTTTGGTTTTACCGTTCCGGGCGCGCGCTTTCTCGTGGTCGATGATATTGCCACAAATCTGAAAGTCGCCGAAGGTCTCCTTGCACCTTACAAAGCCATTGTTGACACCTGCCTAAGCGGCGAAGAAGCCATTCAGCGGGTCTTGCAGCGGCATAGTGAACAGCGAGATTATGATATAATTTTTATGGATCACATGATGCCCGAAATGGACGGAGTGGAAACCACAGCAGCCATTCAGGCATTGGGCATACAGGCGCCCATTGTCGCAATGACTGCAAATGCCCTGCTGGGGATGAAGGAGTATTATCTGGAACATGGTTTTAGGGATGTCATTACAAAACCGGTAAATTTGCAGTTATTGGACGATATAATTAACCGGCTGATTCCGGACCATAAAAAAGTCGAAAGAAATAAAGAAGAGCCAATCTTTGAGCCACAGGCCCAGATCATGGCCGAAGCAATGGAGACTCAGCGTCTTGATATACTGCATCACTACTATGCAGCTTTTATGGACACCCGCAATAAAACTTCCCTTGGCTCCACCTATTTGGAAAAATTCAGAGCTCTGATCGAGTCTATTGAAACATCGGGTCTTTCTGAGGAGCAGCAAAGACAGGCACTGGCGCTGATCGAAGCCGCCAGGAATAATGATACCGAAAAGATAGGGGAAATCCTTCCTGCTTTTTACCAGGCCCTGACCGGGCAATACGCCAGTCAGGAAACTCTACAGACCTGCCCCCCGGTTTTGAATAAAATTGTACCGGAGATGAAAAAAATGCTTATGAGCGGGGACACGGAAAAGGCAGAAGCACTTATTGAAGAGCTAGGCTCTCTAAGCCTGGAAACATCAGGGCGGGAATTGTATTTCCTGCTCTATGATCTGCTGTTGGCAGGGGATACTGAAAAAGCCCTTGGAGCGATAATGCTTTGGGAAAGAACAAAAAGAGGTTAAAAATGATAAAAATTCTGATTGTGGAAGATCAAATCATGCTTCGGGATGCGCTGCAGCATTTAATCAACGAGCAGCCTGACATGGAAACCATTGGGGTAACGGACGATGCTTCAAAGGCCCCGGATCTTTGCCGCCAGCTAAAACCGGATATGGTGTTGATGGATGTGGTCACAGAAAACTACGCCAACGGCATAACCTGGGCCGGCATTATACGAAAAGAATTGCCGGAAATAAAAATTGTAATAATGACTGCAGTGCCGGACATCACGTTTATTGATGAGGCCCGAAAAGCCGGGGCACACAGCTATATCTCCAAAAGCTCGGAAAACGAGCATTTATTCTATACCATTCGCAGTACCATGAGCGGCCGCGGCATCTACCCCGGCCCGGAAGAGGCATCGCCCTTTGCCGCCCAGTTTACGGAAAAGGAAATCGCCGTGATCCGCCTGGTATGCCAGGGAAAATCAAGGGGCGAGATGATCCAGGAGCTGGGTATATCTGAATCCATGCTTAAACCAATCATCACCTCAATCCTGGACAAGTCGGGCTTTGACAGCATCGCCAAATTTGCCATTTATGCAGTAGGCCGGGGCCTTATCGTACCGGATCTACAGTAAGGTGCCAGGCACCATTGCTCATTGCTACCCAAAAATCTGCCGATAATAGACAACCAGAGGAGTTTTTTACCTTGTTGTCAAACGTTTTTTTCCGCCTTCCACAGTCAAAATACCGTCTTTGGGCGCTTGTCGGTTCCCTGGGGCTCGGCCTTATGGGTATTTTTCTCGGTTTTTCCATAACAAGGGCTTTTTTGTATCCTGGTGTCTTTTATGGTCCCGGTTCCTTTTTTGTATATTCCTACGGGTTTTTGGCCCTTATTATTCCCGCTTTTCTTTTATATGCCTCCTTTATCCTTGCGGACCCAAAATATCACCCGCAGCGCATATTAATTCTGGGTTGCTTTATCATCCCGTTTTTCACCCTGGCTCTGGGTTTTTACTGGATACGCGAATTTGAAATTCTAAGGGAACAGTCAATCTTCATTGCCCGTTCAGGGAAAATGGGAATTGGATTTTTTACTTTTGCCCTTGCCGCCTTTGAAATCCTTATTATCATTATACTCCGTTTCATGCTGTTCTCGCGGAAACCTGGTTCCTCGATAGAAGCCGAGCCGCAGAACCCGACGCAGCAGGCGCCCGACGCAAATCAGCATGTCAAAATACCGGCCAGTCAACACCTAAAAGACATATACGCCGAAGCCGCCGCAGCGATATCCGCCGATGAAAATATGGCCGCCGAACCGGAAGTCCTCGAAGAATATGTGGAGTTTTCACCCAGCGAAAACCCAGCCATGGAGTTTTTGCAAAGCAAAAACTCCCAAGCTACTGTGCGAAGCACAGTAGCCGCCGACGCGGATGTTGAAAAGGCCCTGGCCGAGGCGTCGGCGTATGCTGCGGAGGAGGCCGCCCGGCACGAAGATAAAAAGGACGCATCGGAAAAGGGGGTACCTAAAAAGAAACGCCGCCTTCCGTATTTTGTCCCCGTGGAAGGCTTACTCAAGCAATACCCGGACGGGGAATACTGGGTCGTCGACGAGGAAACCCGTAACGCGGCTGTTACCCTTAAAGAAACGTTCAAGGAATTTAATATCCAGGTAGAGGTTACCGGGATACGCAAGGGGCCGGTAATTACCATGTTTGAAATCCTCCCCGCTCCGGGAATACGGCTTACCAAGATCGAAAACCTGGCGGACAATATTGCCCTGCGTCTGGCGGCCCAGTCCGTGCGCATCGTCGCCCCCATTCCGGGAAAACACGCAGTGGGTATCGAGGTCCCCAATGCAAAACGGAATATTGTATCCTTCAGGGAAATTATCGAGGGGGAATTGAGCCAGGACGGAAAAAAGGGCTGGACCGAAGGTCCGCAGATCCCTATCGTCCTGGGCAAGGACATCACCGGGGAAGCTGTTACCGTGGATCTGGTACAGATGCCCCATCTCCTTATAGCCGGGGCCACGGGTTCCGGAAAATCCGTATGTGTCAATTCCATGATCCTCACGATCCTGTACCAGAAGGCGCCGTCGGAATGCCGGCTCATCCTTATTGATCCCAAGATAGTGGAGCTTAAACTCTACAATGACATCCCCCATCTTTTAACACCGGTAATAACGGAACCGAAAAAAGCTTTTCAGGCCCTGCAGTACTGCATCTGTGAAATGGAACGCCGTTACGCCTGCCTGGACAGCATGGGAGTAAGGGACATAAGAAGCTATAACCGGCGCATAAAGGAACGGGACATAGCTACCGAATTCATGCCCTATATCGTAGTGGTCATTGACGAGTTTGCGGACCTCATGGCTACCACCGGTAAAGAACTGGAAAGTACCGTGGCCCGCCTGGCTGCCATGAGCCGCGCGGTTGGTGTACATCTTGTGCTGGCCACCCAGCGGCCATCCATTGATGTTATTACCGGGCTTATCAAGGCCAATATCCCCAGCCGTATCGCCTTTATGGTGGCCGGCAGAATGAACAGCCAAATAATCATAGACTCGCCCGGCGCGGAAAAACTTCTTGGCAGAGGGGACATGCTCTATTCCGGCGCAGTAGATCCCTTCCCCATCCGTATGCAGGGCGCCTTTGTTTCGGAGGAAGAAGTTGAACGGGTGGTTGATTATGTAAAAAGCCTGGGAGAGCCGGATTATATTGACGATGAGATTTTCTACGACGATGATGACGAAGATTCCGGCCCCTCACTCTTTTCCGACGGGGACGATCCGCTCTACGAAAAGGCCCTGGAAATAGTCATGCAGCAGGGCAAGGCAAGCGCAAGTTACATACAGCGGCGGCTTAAAATAGGTTATAACCGGGCGGCCCGGCTTGTGGAGGAAATGGAACATCATGGTGTCGTAGGACCGGCCCAGGGGTCAAAACCCAGAGAACTTTTGCGCGGAGCATAAAGCCTAAAGAGAATAGTATATATCGTGTATCTTCACCTGATTACGGCCGGCATTTTTCGCGGCGTAAAGGGCTATATCGGCTTTCTTTATGGCGTCTTCCAGGGTATCCTTTTCAAAGAATTTCGCAAGTCCTATACTACAGGTAATTTTTATTTTCTTTCCTTCGTAACGCATAACAGTGTTTTCCATGTTCTCCCTGATGCGTTCCATCAGCTTATAGGCTTCTGTCTCGTCCAGAGCCGTAAGCAATAAGACATATTCTTCCCCTCCGTAGCGGCCCAGAAGATCATAGGAACGAATGGTATTGTGTATAATTTCTCCTGTGGTTTTCAGCACCATATCCCCGGCGGCATGCCCGTAAGTGTCATTAACATTCTTGAAAAAATCCAAATCCAGCATAGCCACATACACTGACTGATTCAGCCTTATGGCCCTTTCAATATCCACATTGGCAAGTTCGGAAAAGTGTTTTCTGTTATAGAGACCTGTAAGGGCATCGATGTATGCGGCGTTCTCCAGTTTTTTCATCAAAAGAACACTGTCGGTAATTTCTCCGAAAAGGATAATTTTGGCCCTAAGGGTTTTATTTTTGGCAAACATGGGGCTTACGCTGGCCCTGTAATACTTCAGGCCGTCGCTTACGGAAAACTCAAACGAACCTTCTTCCATGGTGCAAAGTTCATCGGGCCAGCTATCGGCAATTAAAATTGATTCTCCCTTTGGCAGTTTTTCAATCTCCGGAAACAACTGTGCCGCTGCTGAATTAAAAGACAGGCAATTATTATCCTTGTCCACCAGGACAAAACCTTCCCTGATGTGCTCCATGGCTGTTGCGGCGGCTATGGAAATAACCTCAAAAATATTATAGCGTATAACCAGAATATAAAAGCATAAGCTCATTATTGTCAGTGAAAAGGGAGTAGGGTATATCTGAAAAATATTAATGCCCGTAACAATGGAAAAATAGTAAAGGCTTTCGGCTATAAAAGGGATTGTAATACACAGGAAAAAAATAAGGAGCTGCCTGCGGTATTTATTTTTCCACTTTTTCATCTGGTAAAGCAGCATTGCCATTGTAATAATCGTGCATAAAACCGGATAGATATGAATAACGGAATAAAGCGGACCGGGGGTAAAAGCCAGATGGTTGAAAAAGACCGTTTCAAATCTGTAGTCCCGATACACCAAATGATGGAATTTGGTGGTCCACATGGTCAAAGCCGCTCCCAGAGAAAGTATCAGCGCGGGAACCTTAACAAAGAACCGGTGGAGCCTGATATTGCAGTAATCAGCCACAAAAAATAAAACAAAAACAGCTGTAAAATTTGCCCCCATATACAGAACTTTTACACCCGCATAAGCTTCTTCTGCGTTGGTACTGGTAAGTTCCATGAGGTAGCCCGAAAGATAAACAATTATCATCGTCTGCATAAGAAGGAAGTAATTTTTTTTGGAATTTTGGCTCCAAAAAAGTGTATAAATTCCTATGAAAAGGGAAATTGCCAAAGCGGCGCATAAATAAATAACCAAAGCAATATTTATCATAATTCTCCGCCGTATTCAGTGTACCAGTCAGTACAGCTACTAGCGTCCAAGGGCAGATATAAACCTGGCTCTGCGGGCAGAAATAGTGCTTTGGCCTGTACCGCCTGCACTATTGCCAAGCATTGATATCCTCATTGTCGGCGTAGGATGAGTCCTTCCCATATTCCCCGTTTGGGAGTTTCTCCCCAGAATCCCCAGGAACTCTACAAGGGCGGCAGGATCGTAACCGGCGCTTATAAGAAGGAGCCGGGCCGTTCTATCCGCCTCAAATTCCTGTTCCTGGGAATACCCGTTCCGGAACAGGGTATTCACCGAAACAGAGAGCGATTCCCGAAAAAGCACCGCCTGCTGTTCCTGCGCTGTAAGATTGCGTGCGGCCACTGAGGCGGCCCGGTCAGCCGCAGCGTTCAGTTGCTGTACAACACGTTCATTCGCCAGTATTCCCGCAACATGCCGGTGCTGGATATGGGCAATCTCGTGGGCTATAACCGCCGCAAGGGCATCTTCCGACGGGGCAAGGGCGATAAGGCCCCTGCTGAAAAAGATATGACCGCCTGGACTGGCAAACGCGGCAATTTCATTTGTATCCAGAATTTCCACATGATAGCCGGAAAAAAGCGTCGGCCTGGATGAATTCACCACAATGGCCTGACATATCTTATTAAGATATGCAGTCAGCGCCGGATCTGCAGTATAGGGTCTGTAGGTCTTGAGAATTTCCGCCGCCACAGCCCTGCCAAGATAATATTCGTCTTCGAGCGTCATATCGCCAGGGGAAGGCCTTAAAGCCTCCTCCATCTGGGAAAAAGCTCCGGAAATATCGCCCATTATGGTACTGACATCGGGAATATTACCCGATTGATTACCCTGACCCTCGATAAAGGTGGGCCTTAACAGGCTTGTGGTGCAGAAAACAAGGGCCAAGAGTAAAGTAACAGAGGCTTTTTGGGACATAAATCTAATTTCCCTCGGCCAAACGGCCTTCCTGTAAAAAAAACCTGAGTTCTTCAAAAGAAATAATCCGTCTTTCCATGGCATCAACCCCCGAATAATCAATTTCTCCGGAAGAACCAAGAATTCTTTCCAAATCTTCGGTAAAACCTTTACCTGCCAGGGCAAATTCAGTGGCGGAAAGGCCAGAACCTGTATTAACAACGCGCCGGATACTAAAGGCATCCGCCGGAACCCAGCCCTGAAGGCCGGAAGCACTGCGGACAACAAGCCATTTCCCCCGGTTCTGCTGGACAGTTACCGTATCTCCCAAAGTAAAGGTTCCAATAACCCTGGCAAAAAAACCGGAAGATTCTTTTACATCCACAGTTTTCGCCGCTACATACATGGTGCTGCCAATACTCTGGGCCCACACAGCCTTAGAAGCGGCCATACAGATAAAAAAAACAATCAAGAAAAAAGAACCCTTTTTCATCATCGGCATTTCCCATAAAGATATAGTTGTACTATATCACTAACCATTCATATTTACAAGGTATTTCGGGCTTACTGGTGTCGTTACAATTGTGAAAATGACATTTTAGCCAATATGACATATTAACCAAAATGTCATATTGACCAAAAATATAAAATCTAAGAATATTGTCTGAAGGGGTGTAACTTTTTATATGAAAGGTACGCTGGAAATAGGCAGGGACAGACTCACTATCGAAAATCTTGTTGCAGCAGCAAAAAAACAAATTGGATTAAAGCTTTGTGATTCACCCGAATTCACCGCGAAAATACAGTCTGGACACGCTTTTATTAACGATATTCTGAAAAAAAATGGTGAAATCTACGGGGTTACTACCGGCTATGGCGATTCCTGTACTGAACAGATTAACCCGGAACATTATCATAAACTGCCAATCAACTTAACCCGCTTCCACGGTTGCGGTATGGGAGATTATTTCGATAATGAAACTGTCAGGGCTTTGATGATTATCAGGCTTAACACATTGGCGCAGGGTTATTCCGGTGTAAGCATGGAGCTTCTTCAAGTAATTTATTTTTTTATCGAACATGATATTTTACCCCTTGTCCCCCAGGAGGGTTCGGTAGGCGCTTCCGGGGATCTTACCCCTCTTTCATACCTTGCCAGAGCGCTTATTGGTGAAGAACAGGTAATGTACAAGGGCACAATCCGTCAATCCGCCGATGTGCTTGCAGAGCTTGACAGGAAGCCGTATCAATTTTTGCCCAAGGAAGCCCTTGCTATAATGAACGGAACTGCGGTCATGAACGCGGTAGCAGGCCTTGCCTTTTCTCAGGCCGAATACCTTGCGGACCTTGCCTGCCGCATCACCGCAATGAATTCCCTGGCCTTAAAGGGTAATACCTATCATTTTCATAAACGGCTCTTTGAACTGAAACCCCATCTCGGGCAGGCTCTGGCGGCGGAAAAAATACGAACAGCCCTTCCCTGCTTTCCGACTTCCGATTCCGGGCGTATTCAGGATGCATACTCGATCCGCTGCGCTCCCCATGTCATAGGACTCTTTTATGATGCCCGC
>Ga0099364_10009737_pt1 | contig 13306 bp, 7 predicted proteins | sample TergutTh196P3_FD_73070 | JGI IMG/M metagenome (GOLD analysis project Ga0099364, IMG submission 73070) | Microcerotermes parvus P3 segment gut microbial communities from Pointe-Noire, Republic of the Congo - Th196 P3 | ecosystem: Host-associated > Arthropoda: Insects > Digestive system > Gut ...
AAAAAAAAAAGAAAAAAAGAAAAAAAAAAAAAAAAAAAAAAAAAAAAAGACAGAACCAGGGGGGGGGGGGGGGGGGGGTAGACAACATTCATTTGCAGCCTCTTTTTTCATATATTTGTGCCTTGTTTTATTCGCTTTTACCGCGTGCCCGACGCCATTTTTTGAACTGCCCGGAAGGGGATATCCCGAGGTGGGCGAAGAAGCTCCGCAGTCCACGCCGGGAGCCGCGCCGGCGGGGATGGGGTACTTTTCCCTCAGCGTTAATTCGGCGACGCGGACGATACTGCCGACGGCTCCGGTTTTTGCAACATACGGGCTATCTTTTGTTCCGAACGCAAGCGGCATAAACGGCAATTCAGAATTTACTATTTACAGAACTCCCGATAATTTGGAAGAACCTATTCTATTGTACGCGGGAAAGTGGGATTTAGTTGTTATAGCTTATACAGATGAAGGCGATGCTGATAACTTGCCTGTAGTTGATGTTGCAAGCGGAAGGTTTCCCGATAACTCACCAGACGGCTTTCTTATAGGAGACGGCGGAGTTACCGGCGGCAATGTCGAACTTAGACCGATTCCATCGGGAAGCGGAACATTCCGCTGGTCTGTAGATTTTCCTGACGGTGTTTCAATGGATTCTGCAAACATGGTTATTACACCCTACGGCGCGGGGACGGGCGCGTCAGTCAATCTATTGGAAGGAACATCCGGCGATACAGAATTAGCTTCTGGTTATTACAGGGTGGACATCAACCTTGAAAGCGGCGATAAAAAAGCTGCGTTAACACAAATACTTCACATACAGACAAATCTTGTAAGCGTGTATTCGCACCGATTTACTGCGTCAAACTTTTCAGGAATCTTATCGGGGGTCATTGCCATTGAAGGAAACGGCTTTGGCGAGGGAGATGTATTAACAGTAGACACAAGCGGCCTTAACGGAGACGGAGAACTTTACTACAGATGGTACAGGGACGGCACTCCTGCAGGCGCCGGCGAAACATACACAATAACAGCGGCTAGCGGAGACACTCCCGACTCTGCTATTAAAGTAGAAGTATACCGCGCAGGTTACAACGGGAGTGCGGAAAGCGATCCGGTTACCGTAGCGTTAACCCTCCTTAGAATTACTGCAAGTTACACTCAGACAATATCAATAGATGTGGGTACTACTGAATTGGATGACATCAAAGACGATATAACGGTAACGGCGTATTACAGCGACGGCGATGAAGTTGAACTTGACAATGGTGATTATGAATTAAGCGGAACATTGAGTGTCGGGGTAAACACAATAACCGTAAAATACGAAGGAAAAGAAGCGGATTTTACTATTGATATTGGTGTAACTGTAACCAGCATTACTGCAGAATACGCGCTGGTAGAAGGGATGGTTCTTACATCGATTGATATTAACAATCTGAAAGCCGGCTTGACTGTAACCGCTCGTTATAATACTGAAGAAACAAGAGAGCTTGCTGCAACGGAGTATGAATTGAGCGGAACGCTTGCAGTAGGAACAAACACAATAACTGTAAATTACAATGGGCTCACGGCTTCATTCACCGTAGAAATAGAAGCCATAGGTCTTGCAACTGAACTCAGCTTGACGCCTCTTCCAGACGGCACATACCGCATTAACGCATCGCCTGACGCAAAGGGAGACGTGGTAATCCCCGCATGGATAAACGGCGTACCGGTTACAGCAATCGCCGACGGAGCGTTTAGAAACAATACAAAGATCACAAGCGTAACAATCCCCGAGGGTGTAACGAGTATCGGCCCTAATACATTCTACGGCTGCACCGACCTTGAGAGCGTAAGTTTACCGGAAGGGCTTACAACTATCGGCAATAGTGCGTTCTACGGCTGCACCAGCCTTGAGAGCGTAAGTTTACCGGACGAGCTTACAACTATCGGCAACACTGCGTTCTACGGTTGCAGCAGCCTTGAGAGTATAAATTTACCGGACGAGCTTACAACTATCGGCACTGGTGCGTTCTATAACTGCACAAGTCTTAAAGGCGATATAGAAATCCCCGAAGGCGTAACGAGTATCGGCAATGATGCGTTCAGAGGCTCAAGCATTGAGAGCGTAAGGTTACCGGAAGGGCTTACAACTATCGGCAACTATGCGTTCATTTACTGCACAAGCCTTACCGGCGAAATAGAAATCCCTGATAGCGTAACAACTATCGGCAACTATGCGTTCTATAATTGCAACAGTCTTGAGCGTATAATTCTACAGGAAGGTCTTAGAACTATCGGCGACAATGCGTTCGCTAACTGCAGAAGTCTTACCGGTATAAAAATACCTTCAACTGTAAGGAGTATCGGCGCTTCTGCGTTCTATTACTGCGAAAGTCTTACCGGTCATGTAGAAATCCCCGAAGGCGTAACAACTATCGGCAAAGAGGCGTTCTATTACTGCATCAACCTTGAGAGCGTAAAATTACCGGATGGGCTTACAACTATCGGCGACTCTGCGTTCACCTTTTGCTACAGTCTTACCAGTATAGATATACCTTCAAGTGTAACGAGAATCGGCGCACATGCGTTCAGAAGCTGCACAAGCCTTGAGAGCGTAATTTTACAGGAAGAAGGGCTTTTAACTATCGGCGATTCTGCGTTCAGCCGCTGTACAAGTCTTACCGGTATAGATATCCCTTCAACTGTAACGAGTATCGGCGCTTCTGCGTTCTATATCTGCGAAAGTCTTACCGGCGTAGTAATCCCCGAGGGCGTAACGAGTATCGGCAATGAAACGTTCTCTAACTGCTACAACCTTGAGAGCGTAAGTTTACCGGAAGGGCTTACATCTATCGGCACCTATGCATTCTTTGCTTGCTACAGTCTTACCAGTATAGATATCCCTGAAGGCGTAACGAGTATCGGCGCACATGCGTTCAGAAGCTGCACCAGCCTTGAGAGCGTACGTTTACAGGAAGGGCTTTTAACTATCGGCACTTCTGCGTTCAGCGGCTGTACAAATCTTACCAGTATAAATAATTTTCCTACAACATTAAAGAGTATCGGCGATGAAGCGTTCAGAGGCTGCGCAAACCTTGAAATTGAAAGCGTAAGTTTACCGAATGAGCTTACAACTATCGGCACCTATACGTTCTACAACTGTGCAAAACTTACCGGCGATTTAGTAATTCCTGATGGCGTAACGAGTATCGGCACTTATGCGTTCAGCTACACAGGTTTTAAAAGTGTAAGTTTACCGGTTGGGCTTACAACTATAAGCACTGGTGCGTTCTACGGCTGCAGCAGTCTTACAAGTGTAACTTTTGACAGTGTTGATACTGATATTTCAGCTTCTAACACTTTCCCAAATGTAGATAATTTAAGGTTAGTATACCCGATTCAGGGCGATGGGACGTATGTCAGAACAGGTAGTGAGTGGGCGAAGAAGGTGGATTAGCAAACAAAAGAAAAGAGAAATCGCACCTACGGTGCGAAGAAAAGTGAAAAAAGTAAGATTGTTGTTCGTGAGCTATGCGGGGGTGTCAACACGCATAGCTTGCGGACAACAACTTTTTTCACCGCACCGCAGGTGCGCTTTACCTTTTCATTTTTCACTTGATATGGGTCAGTTTGTCTAAACACAGTAAGCGTTTGAAAAAAGTGGGTAGTAAGTAAATTCGTACTAACTACCCACTACCAACTTCTACACCGTTTCAAGCACGAACTTACTCGTTATACACCTGATGTTTTTTAGAGTGCTTTTTTTAGAGCCAGAAAACATTGTACGCACCTCCACACGGCAATCAACATTTATTTCCGGCGATATACCAATTATCTTTGACGGGTTGTTTTCGATAATCCGGGTAGCCCTTACCGCCTGAGACGGATTGTCAACCGGGACAAAGAAAAGCCCGCAATCTGGACAATCGCCTGCCAATTTGATTTTATCACCTAAAATAATAAACGCATTACCGGGAACAACAATACTGTTTACAGCATTCTCATCTGTATCGATAAACTCTTTAATATGCCCGTTCGTAACTGCAAGACCCTGACTTACAACACGTATTGCTTTTACGGCATCCCGTAAAGGCTTTAGAGGCTGAAACCGAATAGTAAGCTCATTCTTTTCCTCATCTGGAAGATCATGCTCATCATTGAAAATCCCGCCAATGTTAGGATAAATAGAAAAATATCCAGTGTTGATAGAATAGCCGTCGCAAAGCTGGTAAACTACCTCTATAAGAATTTAATTAAATATCGACAATAAAAACCACAAAAATATTCAATTACAGACAGGTCAGACCCGTCCTTACCTGCCGGTCAGACCTGTCCTTACCTGCCGTTCATACCTGTCCTTGCTTGCCGTTCAAACCTGTCCTTGCTTGCCGGCCTGACCTGTCCTTACTAGCCGGGATGACATGGCAGTTGTATCAGACCATAGAGTTCTGGTGTATGTACCTGTTTTACCGGTTTGGTTCCTGTTTATATTCCGCACGGACTTTGTCGTTATCCATTCCCATACCGTTGTTCCGTCCGTTTGGACAGGGACTTTGGGAAGTTCCAATGTGTATACATCTTCCGGTATATCTTCAAAGATTTAATTATAGACACCGAAGGGTATCTGTCAACATTCTTGTTTGATGAAGAAGGTAGAAAATGGTGCCTCCTCCTATGGTCAGTGAGTTTTCTCTTTCCTTTTGTCATCAGCGGTTACATCATAGTTTTTTGTTCCATGTTCAATTAATTTGCACCGTAACACAGAGCCGGGCGGAGGAAGTTCTCCTGTAAAACGGATAAGCGTTTTAAGATAGTTTTCGGAGACTCCCCGACATATATTTGGAGAGTTTGCTTTTTCTACAAGCACGTCAACTTCCCTGCCAAGCCAGCGCTGAATGTAGGCTGCCCTGCCCTCCTGCGCTAAATCTGTAAAACAGCGTACACGTTTTGTTACTTCACTTTCCTGCACAACGCCGGGGAAGTTGCAGGCGGGAGTTCCGGGTCTTTTTGAATATGGAAATACATGAATCCATGCAAAGTCCAGTTTTTTACAAAGGTTGTATGTTTCTTCAAATTCGGTTTTTGTTTCTCCGGGGAAACCTGTGATTATATCGCAGGCAATAAACGGATCGTCTTTTGCCTGACGCAATAGCGAGACGGCTTTTTCTATTGTTTCGCCGCTGTAGGCGCGTCCCATTTTTTCTAAGATTATTTGGCTGCACGATTGTATAGAAAGATGAAAATGGGGGCGTATTCTTTCGTGAGATATTACTTTAGCAAGCGGTGTGCCGACAGATTCCGGCGAAAGGGAAGACAATCTTATTGCGATTTTTTCCGTGCCTGCTAAGAGGTAATCCAAAAGCTCTGCAATATTCCCTGCACCGGCATCGCTGTATTGGGAAATATTCACGCCTGTAAGAACTGCTTCTGCGTGATTTTTTTCGAGAATTTTTAAACGCGAAAGAACTTCCGCAGCTTCAAGGCTTTTGCTTTTTCCGCGTGCAAGACGGATCCTGCAGTAAGTACAGCATTTATCGCAGCCGTCCTGTATCTTCAAAAAACTTCTTGTATGCAGGGAAAATTTTGCAGGGTTGAATTCAAAGACTTGCGATACCGGCGGCGCGGATGAGGGGAAATTGAGTTTCAAAAGGCTGTCTTTGCCTAAACCATCCGTAACAATAAGCCGCCCTGAAAAGCTCGGTGCGGATGCAAGTTTGCTGATTTCTTCCTTATTTAATCTCGCGTAACAGCCGGTTACCATGACTTTTGATTCGGGATAATCGCGTAACACCTTGCGGATAATCCGCCTTGCTTTTTGATCGGCTTTCGATGTAACAGTACAGGTGTTAACAATTACAACAGAGGGGGATGTTTCACATTCACTTTCATGATATTCATAACCTGCCTGAAGGAAGGCATCTGTAATTGCTTCGCTCTCAAGCTGATTAACTTTACAGCCAAGTGTATGAATTAAAAATGACGGCACAATTTCCTGCGCTTACTGCCCGCCGCCCAGTGTACGCCTGATCCTGTCAATTCCGCGCTGGGCATCCGCAAGCTGCGAATTCAAACTGAGCGCCCTTTCGTATGCTTCTATCGCGCCGCTTAAATCGCCGGCATTTTCACGGGTATACGCAAGCCTTACCCACCATGCGGCATTTCCGGGAACCCAATGTACGGCAGTTGAGAGGGCAATGTCGGCATGGCGGAATTTTCCCTGTCGGATGTAGATTTCGCCCATAAAATAATAGACCATTTCAATCCGCTGCCCTTCAGGGGCCGCTGCAGCATATTCCTGAAAATAGGCAAGGGCTTCATTATTCATGCCCTGGTAATAATAAATTTCCCCAAGGATTTCGGTAATTCTTACATCGTAGCGTGCAATGGCGCGTCCGTTGCGTGCATATCTTAAAGCTTCGTCAAAACGATTAAGCCGGATTAACGACCAGCAGATTACAACATGAGATTCTATGTTATTGGGATTTTCCACGAGTTCGTCGCGGCATATCTCTACTGAACGTTCAAAATTTCCTATACGGTATTCAGCAAGCGCATCGGGGGGCCTGACTTGCGCACTAACATTAAATGTTATAAATAAAACAAAAATAGGCAAACTATATTTAACTATTTTATTCATACAGAATCCTTTCTGACCATTGTGCATCTTCCATTGAATACACAACCCGTCTCCATGAGGATCTCGGGGGCTGTAACGTTTCCTTCAAGTTTGCCCGTTACGGTAACTTCAACTTTTTGGGCTGCTGTAACATCGCCTTTAACCTGCCCGCGGATTAAAACACGCAAGGCGTTAATATTTGCATTTACCACAGCGCCTTCATCTATAACAAGGGCGCCTGTGGCGTTAATTTCACCCGAAACCTTACCCCGTATAAGAAACGGTTTTTCAAAATGCAATATTCCCGTAAAATCAATATCCGGAGAAAGGATAGTGTCAAAATCAGAATCTTCCATAAAATCATTATATACTTCGGTCATTTATTAATTATATCAAAAGTTGCAAATATTGTGAATATGGTATACCATTAATTTAACTAATAAAGGGGTTGTCACCACCTGCGGTGGTGTTCGATTCACGTCGCCGCTATCGCGGCTAAAGGGGGTTATCATATCATGAATTTTGTTATGGAAATGAAGGCTAAAGCCGCATCAGCGCCTAAAAAGCTTGTATTACCTGAAGGCACAGAAAAACGAATAATCAGGGCTGCCAGAATCCTGATGGACGAAAAAATTGCCGCAAGCGTTACTCTGCTTGGAAAAATCTCTGAAATTCAGGATGCAGCGAGGACAGAAGGGATCAATTTAAACGGAATTCACCTTGTTTCACCGGAAGCCGAGCCAAATCTTGGTAAATATGCCGACATATTCTATGAATTGCGGAAGAACAAGGGTATGACGCCTGAACAGGCAAGGATCGATATTACCGACACTTTGCGTTGGGGCGCCATGATGGTGCATCTTGGAGATGCAGATGCAATGGTCGCAGGTGTTGAAAAAACGACAGGTGATGTGCTACGCGCAGGTCTTGCCATAATCGGGACAACCCACGGGTTAAAAACTGCATCTTCGTGTTTTGTAATGTCCGGAATGGACGAGCAATTTGGAACAGAAGGGGCCATGATTTTCACAGATTGCGCAGTCGTACCTGACCCGACAGCCGAACAGTTGGCGGACATAACGCAAAGCGCAGCCCTTTCCTGCCGTGAATTTCTTAATGTCGAACCTGTTGCAGCGCTGCTTTCCTTCTCCACAAAGGGTTCTGCAAAACACGATGATGTTACAAAAGTTCAGACTACAGTAGATATACTAAAAGAACGCAAAGTTGATTTTATTTTTGATGGTGAATTACAGGCTGATTCTGCATTGGTTCCTTCGGTTCTTGATAAAAAAGCGCCGCACAGCCCCGTACGGGGAAAGGTAAATGTCCTTGTTTTCCCCGATTTAGGTGCGGGAAATATCGGTTATAAACTTGTCCAAAGGCTAGGTAAAGTTGATGCTTTTGGTCCGTTCCTGCAGGGGTTCGCAAAACCAATCAGCGATCTTTCCAGAGGCGCATCTGTTGACGATATTGTTACAACATGCGCTGTTACACTTTCAAGAGTAAAGTAAAAATTAATAGTTGATAAATTTGAATAAGCTGGTTATAATGAATCAGTAAATTTATTTTTAGATCATTTAAGGGGGAAATAATGGCAACAGCAAAGAAGCCGGCAGCTAAAAAACCGGCGGCAAAGAAAACAGCGGCTGTCAAGAAACCGGCAGCTAAAAAAGCTCCGGCAAAAAAACCGGCGGCAAAGAAGCCGGCAGTAAAGAAAGCTGCTCCAGTCAAGAAGGCGGCAACAGCTAAAAAGCCGGCGGCGAAGAAAGCGGCAACTAAAACTGCTGCGGTAAAAAAACCAACAACTGCAAAAGCGCCGGCAGTTAAAAAGCCGGCAGCAAAAACACCGGCGGTTAAAGCTGCAGCAAAGCCAGCGGTTAAAGCGCCGGTAAAAAAACCGGTTGCGAAACCTGCAGTCAAAGCTGCAGTAACCAAAGCTGCTGTAACCAAGGTTACTGCAACTAAAGTTGCTACAACTAAAGTTGCTACAACCAAGGTTGCGAAACCTGCAGTCAAAGCTGCTGCAACCAAAATTGTTGCCGAAAAACCGGCGGCAAAACCTGTCGAAGTTCCCGAGGCAAATGTAAAACTCCGCAATTTGTTTGAAGCCTTTTCTCAGGGAAAACTTCCTTTTGCAAATGGATATATTATTTCATCGTTTTTTAGTGAAACTACAGCTTATTCCATTTATGAAATTGTATCTTATGCCGGCGTAAAAGAAATTCACCAGACAAGTGACGGACTGCAATTTGTTTCCGGCGGGAAAAAACTGCACGTTCTGCTCGAAAATGATACCTACCAAAACAAATTTATTGAGCCGGTCAGCCGGGTTGCAGGAGAAAGTATTCCAAAACGTTTCAGCGAATTGGAAATTCTCATAACGAGAAATCAGTACAAAATAATGATTGCAAAAGAACCAATCGAATCATATGGATCGTTTACTGTATTGAAGCCAAGAGGCAGTATCAATTTCGCAATTGTATTCTATCAGTTACCGGAATTGTATGAATCGCTTGCTGCTTACATTGCCGAATCGCTAAACAGGCAGCGAAAAGTTCCCGAGCATGATGCAAAGAAAGCCGCAAAGTTAATTGCCGAAATTGTAAAAAAGACCATGGGCTTTGAAGGCGATTTCCAGTAGGCGATTGTTAATTGTCATAAAAAAGGCTGCCGTTGGGCAGCCTTTTTTTAAGCTGTTTTATGTTGTCTCGAACTGGCTGTTGTATAGTTCTGCATAAAATCCGTTGATAGAAAGGAGTTCTACGTGCGTTCCTTTTTCTACAATATCTCCGTCTTTCATTACCAAAATTAAATCGGCATTTTTAATTGTTGACAACCTATGCGCTATTACAAAAGATGTTCTTCCTTCGGTGAGTTTATCCATTGCATCCTGTACAAGCCTTTCCGTGCGTGTATCTACAGAACTTGTCGCTTCGTCCAAAATTAACAATGGAGAATTTTGAACCATCGCACGCGCAATTGTAAGAAGCTGTTTCTGGCCTGCCGATAAACTTGTGTAATCGTTCAACACTGTATCATAACCGTTCGGCATTGTTTTTATAAAATGATGAAGACCTGTCGCTCTGCAGGCTGCTTCGATTTCTTCATCTGTAACATTGTTTTTGGAATAGACAATATTTTCTTTGATTGTGCCTTCAAAAAGCCATGTATCCTGTAACACCATGCAGAATTGTTCATGTACATTTTTTCTTGTAACCTGATTTGTCGCAGTTCCGTCAATGTAAATTGAGCCTGAATCTGTTTCATAAAAGCGCATAAGAAGATTAACCATAGTTGTTTTTCCCGCTCCCGTAGGACCCACAATTGCGATTTTCTGCCCTGCTTTTATTTTTGCAGAAAAATCATTGATTATGGTTTTATCTTTTTCATAACCAAAACGGATATTCTTAAATTCTATATTTCCGGTTATATTTTCAAACCGTTTTTTAATACCGCTTTCATCCGGCAATTCTTCTTCGTCAAGAAATTCAAAAACACGCTCGCCTGCCGCCGCTGTTCTTTGTAGCGCCTGCATTGACTGGGCAAGCTGCGAAAGAGGCTGTGTAAAAAAGCGGACATACACCATAAACGCAACAATCACGCCGAATGAAATTGCGCCGTTCATTGCAAGAACAGCGCCAACCACACAAACGGCAAGATAGCCGAAGTTTCCTATAAAGTGCATGATCGGCATCATAAGGCCGGAAAAAAACTGGGATTTCCAGCCGCTTTCATACAGGTTGTTGTTTATTTCTTCAAAGGTTTCTTTTGCTTTTGCGCCGCCGTTATATGCTTTAACAATACTATGCGCTGAATAAATTTCTTCTATGTGGCCGTTTATATCTCCAAGCCCTTGCTGCTGGGCTTTAAAATGTTTTTGAGATTTTTTCATAATCTGCACCATTAAAACAAAGCCAATAAGCGCTGAACCTATTGCAGTTAACGCCAAAATTGCACTGTTGTAGAACATCATAATCAACGAGCCTGCAAACATTGTAACAGCGCGAATCAAACTTATAAAACTTTGATTTAATGTCTGCCCCATTGTATCAACATCGTTTGTAACACGGCTTATAACATCGCCGAAACTTGTATTATCAAAATATTTTAATGGAATTTTGTTAATTTTCTGTGAAATACCGGTACGAAGATTTTTGGAAAGGCTTGCAGTAATTGTCACCATAATAAAATTATCAACAAGGCCCAAAACAGCCGATATCCCGTATAAAAAAACAAGTATTATCCCTATATTTGTTACAACCGAAAAATCAATTTTACCCTGAACAAGCCCTTTGGTAATTTCGTTGGTTAAATCTTTTAATTTATCCGGCCCCAAAATCTGAAGTACGTTTCCTGCAACGGCAAAAACAAGGGCGATTATTAAAGCAGGCAAATAACCTTTACAATAATTTATGATCTTTTTTAATGCGTCTTTAAAATCTTTTGGTTTTTCGCCGCCGGAAGCAGGACCGCCCCTCATTCTAAAACCTCCGCCCTGCCCTCTTGTTTTATTATCACTCATGACGCAAGTTCCTTTTCGCTTAACTGCGATAGTGCAATTTCTTTATAAACTGCACAGCCTTTGAGAAGTTCATTGTGCGTGCCAATTCCTGCAATTCTGCCTTCATCAAGCACAATTATTTTGTCGGCATCCCTTATTGTTCCGATTCTCTGTGTAACAATCAGGCAGGTTGTTCCTTTTGTTTCTGTTTTTAAAGCCCTTCGAAGCGCGCTGTCTGTTTTATAATCAAGCGCGGAAAATGAATCATCAAAGATGTAGATATCCGGGCGGCGTAAAATTGCACGTGCAATCGAAAGCCGCTGTTTCTGGCCTCCGGAAATATTAGTCCCGCCCTGCGCTACAGCGGCTTCATACCCGCCTTCCATTTTTTCGACAAACTCATCGCCCTGCGCTGTTTTTACAGCCCACTTTATTTCATCTTCTGTGTACTGCCCTTTTCCATTGTCGCCATAAGCTACATTCGAGCCTGCTGTCCCTTTGAACAAAACTGCATTCTGCGAAACATAACCAATTTTGTTAAGCAGTACATTCAATTTATAATCTTTTACATTAACTCCGTCTACAAGAACTTCGCCTTCTGTAACATCATAAAACCTTAAGATAAGGTTAACTAAAGTTGTTTTACCGCTTCCCGTAGCTCCGATAAACGCAAAAGTTTCCCCTTTTTTAACAGTAAATGATATGTTTTGCAGAATGTATTCTTCGGCGTTTTGTGCATCGGGGTATTTAAAACTAACATTGTTAAATGTAATTTCGCCTGTAGTTCCGGGTTTTCCTTTGGTAAGAGAGCCGTCTTTAATTTTAGGATCAGTATCAAGCACTTCGTTAATTCTTTTTGCAGAAACGCTTGCCCTTGGAAGTAAAATGAATATCACGATAATCATCATGAAAGACATTATTACCTGCATTGCATACTGGGAAAACACAACCATATTGGAAAACAATGTTAATCTATCCGGCGAAGCGGCTGCATCAATTAAATATGCGCCAACCCAGTAAATGGCAAGTGAAAGCCCGCCCATCATTAACTGCATAACAGGCCACATTATAGTCATTGCGCGGCTTGTAAAAAGATGAGTGTCTGTCAACTCCTTGTTTGCTTTTTCAAACTTTTTTTCCTGATAATCCTCTGCATTATATGCACGGACAACCCTCAAACCTGTAAGATTTTCTCTTGTAACACGGGTTATGTTATCAGTTAACATCTGCATTTTTTTAAATTTCGGAATGACGCTAATCATAAGGAGTGTTACGGTTGTCATAACAAACATCAATGCTATACCTGTTGCAAGGGTCCACTCAAAACCTTTTCCTGCAATTTTGGTAACCGCCCAGACTGCCATGATTGGAGCTTTTATAATAACCTGCAGGGACATTATCACAAACATCTGAACCTGCGTGATGTCATTTGTAGAACGTGTAATTAAACTAGATGTTGAAAACTTGTTCATCTCTTCCATGGAGAAAGATTCAACTTTATTAAACAGCATACTCCGAAGTCGCCGCGAAAAAGACGAGCCGATACGGGCTGCAAAAAATCCAATTATAAACGCAGTTGTAAAGCTTCCAAAAGCACAAAGAAGCATATATCCGCCCGCTATCCATATACCAGAAATATTACTGCCCGGAGTTTGAACAAGGATCGTAATCTGCGCCATAAAATCCGGCAATTTTAAATCAAGCCACACCTGCGCAACAATAAAAACAAGGCTTATAAAAACCTGCGTCCATTCCCTGCGTTTTAAGTATTTAAAGATTTTTAACATGTTAAAAGTATACTAAATAAAAAAGAAAAGAAGGTAAACTGATTGTAAACATAAAGAAGAATTTATGTTTTTTTCCGCATAGGGGTACGAAGAACACGAAACAAAAATACTTGAAGGGGTTCCAAGTATATGATAGACTTTTTTTGTGAAGAACGAAATCATATTATACCGCCCTAATGAACTTGCTGAACATATCGAGGTCAGAATTGACGAAGATACCGTTTGGCTAACACAGGCGCAGATGGCCTTACTGTTTCAAACCACGCCCCAAAATATTACAATTCATATCGGGAATGTGTATAAGGAAGCGGAGTTAAACTCTATTTCAACCTGTAAGGATTTCTTACAAGTTCGAAAAGAAGGCAATAGGGAAGTTCAAAGAAAAACTTCGTTCTACAACCTTGATGTAATAATTTCTGTCGGCTATCGGGT
>Ga0099364_10009738_pt1 | contig 13306 bp, 10 predicted proteins | sample TergutTh196P3_FD_73070 | JGI IMG/M metagenome (GOLD analysis project Ga0099364, IMG submission 73070) | Microcerotermes parvus P3 segment gut microbial communities from Pointe-Noire, Republic of the Congo - Th196 P3 | ecosystem: Host-associated > Arthropoda: Insects > Digestive system > Gut ...
TTCCATTCCCCCGGACATACCCGGTTCCACGCAACCCCCGTTCCAGCAGCCAGGCTTCGTAATCGAACACCCCCGGAGCCGCCGCGCCATGCGGCCGCCGCAACCGCGCTGACAACTGCCAGCGTTCCCCCGCCTGCACGGCGGGCAAGGGTAACGCTTCACGCCCGCGTCCGGCATACCACGACATCAATACCCGGTGCGGCACACCGGCAAGATTTGATGGCTCTCCTTCAGTTGCGCCCATGCGCTCGACCTCGAACACGAAACGGATTCCGTCGCCCCGCGTTTCCGGAAGTGAAGCGATAACGCCGGTAAGCAGCAGGTCACGCCCTTCGAGAGCGGGATCGAGCGAGTCCGTCATCCGGGAATCGGCCCGCCACGCCGCCCAGCCATATCCCAGGATGAACGCCGCCGCCAGGCATGGCATCCATGACACGCCCCGCGCCATGCCTAGCACGCGGGCGCGACACAAAAACGCAATCAGGACGACCGAGGCGACAACCGCCACCCATCCCCATGCCGCCCAAAACGGCAGGCTCGCCGCCCATTGCAGGCAGCAGACGCCCAGGAGTATGCCGAATGCGATCAAACACATTTCGGGATAATGCCATAAACATCATGCCAAATCAAGCCATACGGATATTCTTTTTGGTTTTGCCGGAACCGGACGGTCCCTATGAAACCTCAGTGCCGGTCGCGACACGACGAAAAAAACCGCCCGTCACGCTCAACGTTATTCCGTAGACTTATCCGCTGAACGATAGCTCGCTGGCAGTTCGACGCGCCGGGAGCGGAACAGCAGACGCGACAACTCGATCAAGGCAAGCTGGTACACCCCGCGCTTGAACTCGATGACGGCATCCAACGGAACCCAGTAGTCGTTCCAACGCCAGGCGTCGAACTCTGGATTGGAACTGGATCGCAGGCAAACATCCGTGTCGCGCCCCATCAGCCGCAGCAGGAACCAGATCTGTTTCTGCCCGCGATAGGTGTTGCGCCATTCCCGCTTGACCCAATGCCTGGGCACGTCGTAACGTAGCCAGTCACGGGTGCGGCCAAGAATTCTGACGTGTTCGGGGCGCAAACCGATTTCTTCCTGCAATTCCCGGTACATCGCCTGCTCCGGTGTCTCACCGTGCTTGATGCCCCCTTGCGGGAACTGCCATGAATGTTCGCGGATGCGTTTTCCCCAGAACACCTCGTTTCGTGAATTGACAAGGATGATGCCGACGTTTGGGCGGTACCCTTCACGGTCGAGCATAACCGAACCTTCAGATTCGCAAAGTTGTCTCGATTCTTTCACATTTGTCCGCGCATTCAAAGCCGCCAGATCAAGGAGTACTGATAGATGCTGTGCGCCGCGTTAGAATCGGCGGGTTACAGACAACCCCGAACCGTTTTCATGCGCGCCAGCCAATTCCACTTCAACACCCTCAAGGAAGCCCCCGCCGACGCCGAAGTCGTGAGCCACAAACTCATGCTGCGCGCGGGCTTGATCCGCAAGGTTGCCGCAGGCATCTACGATTACATGCCGCTGGCGCTGCGTTCCATCCGCAAGATCGAGGCCATCCTCCGCGATGAGCTCAACCGCGCGGGCGCTCTGGAGATTTCCATGCCGCTGGTGCAGCCCGCCGAGTTGTGGGAGGAAACCGGGCGATGGCACAAAATGGGCCAGGAGATGCTGAGACTGCGCGACCGCCACGGGCGCGATTTTGCCTTCCAGCCCACCTCGGAAGAAGCCGTCACCGACATTGCCCGGCAGGAGATCAAGAGTTACCGGCAACTTCCGCGCAATTTCTATCAGATTCAGACCAAATTCCGCGATGAGCGCCGCCCCCGCTTCGGCCTGATGCGCGGGCGTGAATTCATCATGAAGGACGGCTACTCGTTCGACCGCGACGCCGAGAGCGCCGGTAAAAGCTACGATGTAATGTACGCAGCCTACCGAAACATCTTCGACCGCATCGGACTTGTCTATCGCGCAGTCGCCGCCGACACCGGCGCGATCGGCGGCGACCGTTCGCACGAATTCCAGGTCATCGCCGACACCGGCGAGGATGCCCTCGTCTACTGCCCAGATTCGGACTACGCCGCCAACATCGAACTGGCCGAAGCCCTGCCGCTCATCCCGGCGCGCGGCGCTGCCACCGCCCCGCTCGTCAAGACCGCCACCCCCGGCATGGAGGCTTGCAGCGCGGTAGCCGGTTTCCTCGGCGCACCGCTCACTACCACCGTCAAATCGCTCGTGCTTGCCAGCGACGAGTGCGATGAAGCCGGACACATCGTTGCCACGACCCTCTGGCTGCTGCTCGTCCGGGGCGATCACGATCTCAACGAAGTCAAGGCGGGCAAGATCGACGGTCTCGATGCCGGTTTCCGTTTCGCTTCCGAGTCCGAAATCATCGAACACTTCGGCTGCAAGCCCGGTTATCTCGGCCCCATTGCCCCCGAGAAACCCGTGCGCGTCGTCGCCGATCGTACCGTCGTCAACATGTCCGATTTCATCTGCGGCGCGAACGCCGAGGGCTATCACTACACCGGCGCAAACTGGGGGCGCGATTTGCCCGAACCCGACATCGTCGCCGACATCCGCAATGCCGCCACGGGCGATCCCTCGCCCGACGGCAAGGGCGTGCTTGCCATCGACCGGGGCATCGAGGTCGGGCACGTCTTCTATCTTGGCGACAAGTACTCCCGCGCCATGAATGCCACCTTTCTCGATATCGACGGCAAACCCCGTTTCTTTGAAATGGGTTGCTACGGCATCGGCGTCACCCGCATCCTCGGTGCAGCCATCGAACAGAACTTTGATGAACGCGGCATCCTCTGGCCTGCCGCCATCGCGCCGTTCGAGGCCGTCGTCTGCGCCCTCGGATGGGGCAAATCCGAAGCCGTGCGCCTTGAAGCCACGCGACTCTACGAGGCGCTGCGCGCGGCAGGGGTCGACGTCATTCTCGACGACCGCGACGAGCGCCCCGGCGTGATGTTTGCCGACTGGGAGCTTATCGGAGTCCCGTTCCGCCTGACTGTCGGCGAACGCGGCCTGAAGGAAGGCATCGTCGAAATCCAGCCTCGCCAGGGGGGGGAACAAATCAAGCTTGCCCCCCTCGATGCGGTCGAACGCCTCGTCGGCCTCCTGCGCCAATCGTGCACAAGCGCAACGTGAAACCCCTGCTCCTGCTTGCCGTCTGCCTCTGTGCGCTGGTCAGTCCGCCGACGCAGGCAGGAAACCAGAAGGAAGAACGTCTGGCCGCCAGCGTGCGCGCCGCCCTGCACGCCGCCGTAAGCGATGCCCCGCCCACCATTGCGATTGAAGATGTTGCCGAGCGCAACCGCTGGCTCGAAGAAATGTCCCGCCGACTCGAAAAGCGCATTCCCGACCCGAACGCCCGCAAGGAACTGCTGACCACGATCCACTATGAAGCCACCCGCGCCGGGCTCGACCCACAACTCGTCCTCGGCGTCATCCATGTCGAAAGCCGATTCCGCAAATACGCGATCTCGAAAGCCGGTGCACGGGGCTACATGCAGGTCATGCCGTTCTGGGTCGACACCATCGGCAACCGCGAAGACAACCTCTTTCACATGCGCACCAACCTGCGCTACGGCTGCACCATCCTGCGCCACTACCTCGATCTCGAAAAAGGCAACCTCTATCTGGCCTTGGGCCGCTACAACGGCAGCCGGGGCAAGCCCGAGTACCCAGGCCGCGTGAACGCCGCCTGGCAAAAGCAGTGGGCATGGACGCCATCGCAGACGCCCGTGAAAGTGGCTGTCGAACCGGCTCCGCCCACCCCGGCGGCTGCCGTTTCCCCTGCCGCCCTACCGGCAGTGGCTGCGGCGCCGAACACCCAAACGCCGCCTTCACCCGCCTCACAGCCTCCCGTTCAGGTACCCCCCCCCGCTGCCGCACTGCCACAACAAACCGCTGCCGCACCGCCCTCCCCTGCGCCAGAACCGCCCCGCGTGCAAACGCCGCCTGCACGCCGGGATATCGTCATCGTGCACTGACCGTCCAGCCCTCATGCCATCAACTGATACCCAAGGCCGAAAAATCTAAATATCATGAAATTGATCGGAGTCGACACAAGACGCCTGAAAAAAGAATTTATTGATCTGTATTACAGGGTTTACGCCCGTTATCGAACCAACCGAGACAACTTCAATCACTCGGCAGCAAATTTCCTGCATAAAAAGGATTCCTTCAGCCGGAACTGTCAGGTGGAGCCCGTGCTGGTTTCCGATGGCGGACAATTTGTTGCCAGAGCCGTTTTGTTGCACCATCCGCGTCTGGATGCTCTTCAATTGGGTTGTTTTGAAGCCCTGCCCGATCAAAACGAGGCTGTGGATCTGCTTTTGGAACGAGCTTCGCATCTGGCGAAAGAGTGGGGAACCAGCAAGATCATCATCGGAATGAATGGTCATCTCACCTATGGACTCGGTTTCCTGAAGAATCATTATGATCTGCCGGCCGTCTTTTCCGGCTCCTATAGCCCGGAGTATTACCCCGACTATTTTTCCGGACGCGGCTTCATCGAGCACACCCTGTCTACATATTACGCCAATGCCACGACCTTCGACCCGCCGGAAACGGTGCTCGACAAGGCATATTCAGGCATATCCTACCGCTATATCCGCTTGAATGACCTGGAGCGGGAGATGCTGATCCTGGGTGATTTATTCAATAAAACCCTGGATAAAACACGCTTTTACTTTCATAAGAGTATCCGCGAATCTTGTGAAATGATCCAGGCAATACGCCCATTGCTCAAAAACAGCAATATCATTTATGCCATGAAGGAAGGAAGAGAAATCGGTTTTGTCATATGGCACCCGAACTTCAACGAGATTTTGCCGGAGAACGGTCGCGTCAACCCATTGCTGTTTTTTTTACGCTGCAAGCTCTTCAGTGGACGCATCAGGGAATTCATGATAAACACTATCGGAGTACTGCCTGAGTATGAAAACATGGGTGTTTCATTGGGGTTGATCAATGAGATTTTCAAGCAGGTGAAAGGCGTTTACCGGGGAGGAGAAACCGGCTTCGTATGGGACGACAACTCAAAGTCCAGTATCTTCTGTCGAACCCATTGCCGGGATGCCCTGCGGCAATACGTCGTCTACGAATGGATGCTCGGCGACAATCAGCACTGACATACTGCACAGGTTCCAACGAGAAAAGACATGCTCATAATTGTCAAGCCCCTGGATGGAAGCGAATGAGGCTGTTTGAATTCAACGCGGCCTCCGACCTGCCGGAAAGCTGGGATCGAAACCTGGGTACAAACATTTATCTGAGTCGTTCCTTTCTACGCTTCATGGAAGGGCGCAGCGATGCGCAGGACAGTCGTTACTACATGTTCACGGACGATTCCGGCGCTCCGGATACCCGTTTCATGCTGTTTACCCGCAAAGAATACGTCATCACCCAATTCACCCGGTTTTCCCTGAAGGCTTTTTCCCGCTTCGTCTATGTGCCTTTGTCCGTGGCGCGGGCCGGGGTACACCTGGGCGTAGGCAGCAGCGAACTTTTTTTCGAGTTCGTGCGCAAACTCAAAGGCATGCGCCTGGTGTTCAACCTGCCCGGCGAAGTCAAGTCCCCTGGTTTCGTGCAGGTAATGACCTGTCCGCGTTGCGTGCTGGATGTACGCTGGAGCAGTTTCGACGGCTATATGGCCGACTTGCGCAGCCACTATCGCAACCGCTATAAAAAGGCATTGAAAAGATCCTCCGGACTCAGGATTTACAAACTGGCGGACAACAGCCGTTTTGGCGAGGATTTATACGCCTTGTACCTGCAAGTGTTAGCGCGGGCCGACTATAAAATTGAAACGCTGAGTCTTGAGTTTTTCCGTGGGAATTTTTTCGATATTTTCGTCATGGAAAATGAACTCAATCAACCTGTGGCCTTTTATCAGCTATTGGAAAACGGAGATGAACTGATCTTTGAATTCACCGGCTTTGACGCGGAATTGGCCTCCCGTCACGACGCCTACAATCGCATGCTGATGGAAATCATCCGCCATGCCATCGAAAACGGCTTCAAGCGCATCGACTTCGGCCAGACTGCGGAGGAAGCCAAACTCCGGATCGGCTGCCGCTACGAAGATATCTATGTGCTTGCCAGTCATTCCAATCCGATTCTGAACCTCGCGCTCAGGATTTTTGCGCCATTGCTGAACTACAAACCTATACCCGAGAACAGCTTCAACGTTTTCAGAACCCTGCCTGCAGGCCAGGAAGGAAGCAATCCATGAATATTTTGCTGGTACGACCCAAGCCGCACAAGGAAAGCATCAACCTGCACAGCATGATGATTTGCGAGCCTCTGGAACTGGAATACATTGCCGCCCGAGTCGAACAGTTGGGACATCATGCGGATATTGTGGATCTCATCCTGGAAAAACAGGAACTGGAATACTTTCTGGCACAAAAAAAGTACGGTCTTGTCGGCTTTACGTCCTATCTGACGCACGTAGGCATCGTCAAGGATCTGTCCGACCGGGCACACGCCTTTGATCCAGCCATCGTCACCATGGCGGGCGGAGTGCATGCGGAAGTAAACCCCGACGACTTCGATGGACCGGGCATCGACCTAGTCATGCACGGCAACGCCATGACCAGCATGGAACCTCTCCTGGCATTGTTGAAGCAAGCCGATCTTACCGATCCCGAGACACGCGCCGGAACGCTTGACGATATCCGTTCAACCATTCCGGGCGTATGGCAAAAAGGCAAGGCGCGACCGCCTTTTGAAACGGAATTTCCGTTCCCCTTCCCGGATCGCAGCAAAACCGGGAAATATCGCAAAAAATACAGCTACAGCTACCTGAGCCACTGCGCCTCCATCAAAACCTCTTTCGGCTGTCCCTATAACTGCAATTTCTGTTTTTGCACCTGCATCACACAAAAGAATTATTTTGAACGTGATCTGCGCGAAATCATTGAAGAAATCAAAACGATCGAAGAGCGCAATCTTTACGTGGTGGACGACAACTTTCTGCTGCGCCGGGAACGGGTGCTGGAGTTTTGCCGCCTGATGGAAGAAGAAGGCATCAATAAAACCTTCATCCTGTTCGGGCGCGCCGACTTTGTCGTGAAAAACCCGGATGTGATGAAGCGGTTGCGCGACGTGGGCCTGCACGCGGTTTTTGTGGGCATAGAATCATTCAAGGATGACGATCTGGACAATATCGGCAAGAAAAGCTCGGTAGACATGAACGTCAAAGCCATCGAGACCATCGAGAGTCTGGGCATGAACTGCTATTGCGGCCTGATCGCCATGCCGAACTGGGATCGCAGCGACTTTGATAATGTCATTAAATTCCTGAAGCGTTTCAAAAACCCCATCATCAACCTGCAACCGCTGACGCCGTTACCGGGTACTGCCTGTTACGAGCAGTACAAGAACCGGCTTGTCGTACCCCGAAAGCGCCATGAGCTATGGGATCTGGCCCATCTGATGATCAAGCCGCTCAAGATGGCCCCGGCCGATTTTTACAGGAACATCCTGCGCGTGTACTTCAAGACTTCCGTCGGGCCGGGCATGCACCTGTATATCCTGCGCAAGTACAGCCTCGAAGCCTATCTCCGCACCTTGCGCGGAATCGTCACCATCACCGGCCAGTATTTCAAAATGATCCGCGAATCCAGGGCATGAAGAAGAAGGTACTGTTCATACAGCCCACCATCTACGATGACGCGGGCAGACTCATCAAAAAGCGCAGGCTTTACTTCGTGGGGCTGGCATATCCCTTGCTGGCCGCGCTCACTCCGCCGGACTGGGAGTGCGAAATCTGCCTGGAAACCATCGAGGACATTCCCTTCGACACCGACGCCGGTCTGATTGCCTGCGGCGGCATGGGGCACGCCGCCAACCGTGGCCGGGAGATTGCCGCAGAGTTCAGGAAGCGAGGCAAGACCGTCATAGCGGGCGGCCCCATGTTCAGCCTGGTTCCGGAAATATCCGGTTCGTTCTTCGACAGCGTGGTCATCGGTGACGCCGAAGAGGTCTGGGCAGGACTCATTCACGACTTTGAAAATGGAATCCTGAAACGGTCTTATGAAAAAAAGCTGACCCGCCTGTCCACCCCGTTGCCGCGTTACGAACTGATCCTGCACAAGCGCATCGGCGACTTTCTGCCGGTGCAGGCTGGGCGCGGCTGTCCGCACCGTTGCAGGTTCTGTTCGATCTATTGCATGTACCGGGGCGTTTACCTCAAGCGGGACATTGCCGAAGTCATGCGCGATATCCGCCATGTCAAAAGCCTGGGCTTCAGGCGGTTCCTGTTGCTGGACGACAATATCGTGGCCGACCCTGGCTACCTGAAAGAGCTATGCGGCGAAATTGCCGGCCTGGGCATGGAATGGATGTCGCAGTGCTCGCTGGATATCGCCAAAAAGCCTGAATTGCTGGAACGGGTGGCCCGAAGCGGTTGCAGCACCTTGAGCTTCGGGCTGGAAAGCGTCAGCCAGGACAACCTGGATCGAATCGGCAAGAGTTGGTGCCGTCCAGCGGAGTTTCTGGAACTGCTTGCCAGGGTCAGGGAAAGCGGCATTGAAATCGCCAGCGAGATGATGGTGGGCATTGACGGCGATACGCCGAAAACGCTTGGCGATACGGTAGAGTTCATCGAACGATCCGGCATTCTCATGCCGAAGTTCTATATCATGACCCCCATACCGGGCACGGATTTTTACAACGAGATGCGCGACGCCGGGCGGCTGACCGAGGAAGATGTCTATAAGTACACTCCCACTAAAGCGGTCATACGCCATCCGTCCATGACGACGGAAGAAATCACCGAAATGTTCTGGGGCATTTACAACCAGGTCTACTCGTTGAGGCGCATATTCCGGCGCTGCCTGCTGCATCGGCGTTTCTTGCGCAGACCGGGCCGGTATCTGTTTTATCTGATGGTGAATCTTTATTACCGCTACCAGATCAAACGGGGGATCGGCCCCATCATCATGTAAAACGCACGGACTCTCGATTCAATGCCTGCCGAAGAATCGCCCGGTTCTACGGCAGTAAGCGGCGTACTCCTCTCCGTGGCGCTGGCGCAGGAATTCTTCTTCCCTGAAAATCTGCCTCAAAATCAGGAACACCGAAATGCCCAGGTTGACCGCCATGGCCATATTGCCGAAGACCAGCAGCAGCCCAAGATATTCGGTGAGCAAGGACAGGTAGAGCGGATTGCGGCTGTACCCGAAGATGCCGCCGGTAATCAACCTGCCCGGCGCATTTTCATCAATGCCGATACGGAATGAATCCTCAAGCGAGGTCATGCACAGGGCGTACCCTGCCACGCCCGCAAGACACAGCACGGCTCCAGCCCAGGACAAGGCCGGGCTGTGCCATAGCGCCTGTCCCAAGACGGTGGGAAAAGGCCAGGCAAAGGAACAAGCCAGAACCGCATAGGTAAACACCAGATAATAAATGCCGAACGCCGTGTATTGCGGCCCCCGCACGAAGGCGTCGATCCCCCGGCGGCGCAGCATGAGCGCACGGGCAAAAATCATGAACAGAAGAGCCAGCAGCAGGCAGGATGCGGCAATGCGGAGGTGAAAAATGGTTTTTGGCTCCTGCTTCAGAACGGGACAAAGCGCCGCTGGATCATACGCTACTTTGCCGTTCAAACCCCTCTTGCCAATCCCATCGTATCACCGCGCTTTGCAAAATCCGATTTTTTGCACTAGAATGGGAAGGCTTTGACAAGCTCTCTTTGCGGCTTGTTTTTCCGGCTTAAATTCAACGGGATGGGCGTTATGCCCATTTTTTATTTGCGGAGCGAGGGTGCAGAAACTCACTGAACTGATCGAGCAGGTCGTGACCGGACTCGGGTTTGAGCTCGTGACGGTCGAAGGCTCGCCGCGCGGGCGGCTCCTGCGCGTGTTCATCGACATCGCGCGAGGCGTGACCGTGGACGACTGCGCAACGATCAGCAATCAGCTCACCCGCGTGTTCGAGGTCGAAAACATCGACTTCGACCGGCTCGAAGTCTCCTCGCCGGGACTCGATCGCCCGCTCGTCAAGCCCGCCGACTTTGAACGCTTCGCCGGAGCAGATATCCGGTTACGCACCCGTGTCCCGGTGGGTAATCAACGAAATTTCACCGGCACGCTCAAGGGTCTGCGCGATGGCGCAGTCACTGTCGACACCGAAAAAGGGGAGCTCACGGTCGCCTTCGACGATGTCGAGAAAGCACGCCTCGTACCAAAATTCTAAGTTTCGGAGGATTCACTGACATGAGCCGCGAAATCCTGTTGCTTGTCGATGCGCTGGCGCGCGAGAAAAATGTCGCCAAGGACATCGTGTTCTCCGCGCTCGAGTCGGCGCTGGCCTCCGCAACCAAGAAGCGCATCCACGACAATGCAGATGTTCATGTCATCATCGACCGTGAAACCGGCGACTACGAGTCGTTTCGGCGCTGGGTGGTGAAGCTGGACGAAGAAGTCGCGAACGACGAAGCCGAAATGGGCCTCATCGACGCACGCGAAATCCATCCGGACATCGAACTGGACGAATACGTTGAAGAGCCGCTCGAACCCATCGACTTCGGGCGCATCGGCGCGCAGGCCGCCAAACAGGTGATCCTGCAAAGAATCCGCGACGCCGAACGCGAACAGGTACTGAACGACTTCCTGGAGCGCGAGGAATTCCTCGTCTCCGGCACGATCAAGCGCATCGAGCGCGGAAACGCGATCATCGAGGTGGGGCGCATGGAAGCGGTGCTGCCGCGTGACCAGCAGATCCCGCGCGAAAATCTGCGATCCGGCGATCGGGTCAAGGCTTACCTGCTCAAGATCGACCGGGGCGTGCGCGGCCCGCAGTTGATCCTGTCGCGCACCGTGCCCGAATTCCTGATGAAACTCTTCGAGCTGGAAGTACCCGAAATCGAAGATGGCTTGCTCGAAATCAAGGCATGCGCCCGCGATCCCGGCCTGCGCGCCAAGATCGCCGTCAAGGCCAACGACCAGCGCATCGACCCGGTCGGCACCTGCGTCGGCCTGCGCGGCTCGCGGGTCACGGCCGTGCGCGACGAAATCAGCAGCGAACAGATCGACATCATCGTCTGGTCCCCCGATCCGGCCCAGTTCGTCATTGCCGCCCTCCAGCCCGCCGAAGCCGTCTCCATCGTCGTCGACGAAGAAGCGCACGCGATGGACGTGGTGGTGGACGAAGCCAATCTGGCCATTGCCATCGGGCGCAACGGCCAGAACGTCAAACTCGCGTCCGATCTGACCGGCTGGACGATCAACCTGATGAGCGAACAGGAATCCGCCGCCCGTACCGAACAGGAGCATAGCGGGCTGCGCACGCTCTTCATGGACAAGCTCGATGTCGACGAAGACGTTGCCAACATCCTGATCGAAGAAGGCTTTTCCTCGCTCGAGGAAATCGCCTACGTGCCGTTGGCCGAAATGCTCCAGATCGAGGATTTCGACGAAGCCACCGTTACCGAACTGCGCAACCGCGCGCGCGACGTGCTGTTGACCGAGGCCATCGTCACCGAAGAACAAATCGAAGGCATTGCCGATGACCTGCTGGCCCTGGACGGCATGAACAAGACACTGGCGGCCACACTTGCTGGCCACGGCATCCGAACCCGTGATGATCTGGCCGATCTCGCCGTCGATGAACTGATCGAGTTGACCGACATCACCACGGATCGCGCCAGTGCGCTGATCTCGGCGGCTCGGGCGCACTGGTTCGAGCAAGAATGATGATAGGGGTGCAAAGATGGAAGGTATAAGTGTCACCCAATTCGCCGGTGAACTGAAAATGCCGGCAGCGGCGTTGCTGGAACAACTCAGGCGTGCCGGAGTCGACAAATCTGACGAACAGGATTTGCTCACCGAGCAGGACAAGTCACGCTTGCTCGAATACCTGCGCGCATCGCACGGCAGCGCCCAGAAAGGCAAGATCACATTGACCCGCAAGCAGACTTCCGAAATCCGCTCCACCGACTCGACGGGCCGCGCCCGTACGGTGCAAGTGGAAGTCCGCAAGAAGCGCACCTTCATCAAGCGCGACGAAATGACCGAGACTGCTGCGCCTGAAACAACACCTGCCGTTACGCCGGACCCCGAACCCATCGAGACTCGGATCGAGCAAGCGTCGGCAGTGGAATCCACCGAGAGCGTCCAGGTTCCGGATGCGCCTTCTCCCGAAACGACGCCGGTTGCTGAACCCTTGCCCGTCCTCGTCGAACCTTCCACACCTGCCGCAGAGACCAGCGAAGAAGCCGCTGAAGCCGCTGAAACCACTGAAGACGACAAAGGCGCTGAAGCCGCGCCGGAAAAAACGCAAACAACCGCCAAAACCTCCAAAAAAGTTGCGCAATCCGGCAAGTCGACCGCCCCTGGCAAATCCCCTGGTCGCCAGAAACAAGGCGAACCGCCCCAGAGCAAACCGCCGATTACCCAGATCCTGAGCGAAGAGGAGCTCGCCGCGCGTGAACTGGAATCGCGCCGTTCGCGCGAATTGCGCGAACGACAACAGGCCGATCTGCGCGACCGCCAGGAGCGCGAAGCCGCCGCCAAGACCGCCGCAGAGACCCGTCGACAGGAAGAAGAAGCCCGCCAGCGCGCCGCGCAGCAGCCCAAGGCCCCTGCCACTGCCACTGCGGCCAAACCGGCCGCGAGCAAGAAAACCACTTCGGGCACGCTGCACCGTCCGGCCAAGACCGGCGAGAACAAAACCGTTCGCGAAAAACCCGCCCGCGACGCCACCAGCGGCAACGTTCGCGAAAGCGAAAGCGGCAACAAACGCCGTGGCGGTATCAAGACCCGTGGCGATGCCGGGAGTGCGAGCGCCGGCAACACCTGGCGCGGAGCCAAGGGCGGCGGACGTCATGGCAGCGGACGCCACGGCAGCCACCATGCCGAAGAACGCGCCGCCTTCCAAGCGCCGAGCGAACCCGTCGTGCGCGAAGTGCACGTGCCGGAGACCATTGCCGTAGCCGATCTCGCCCACAAAATGGCCGTCAAGGCCGCCGAAGTCATCAAGGCCCTGATGAAAATGGGCATGATGGTGACGATCAACCAGATACTCGACCAGGAAACGGCGATGATCGTCGTCGAAGACCTGGGCCACAAGGCGCTGGCCGCCAAGCTCGACGACCCCGACGCCTTCCTGGCCGAGCACGACGAGCACAAGGACTACGTGATTCTCCCGCGCGCCCCGGTCGTCACGGTCATGGGCCACGTCGACCACGGTAAAACCTCGCTGCTGGACTTCATCCGCCGCTCCAAGGTTGCGGCAGGCGAGACGGGCGGCATCACCCAGCACATCGGCGCATAC
>Ga0099364_10009739_pt1 | contig 13305 bp, 6 predicted proteins | sample TergutTh196P3_FD_73070 | JGI IMG/M metagenome (GOLD analysis project Ga0099364, IMG submission 73070) | Microcerotermes parvus P3 segment gut microbial communities from Pointe-Noire, Republic of the Congo - Th196 P3 | ecosystem: Host-associated > Arthropoda: Insects > Digestive system > Gut ...
ATTTCAGAACAATTTGTTCATGGCCTTTCACTTCCGGTACTTTGCGTGTTGGATCGGTGTCGCCGATCGGAACAATCAAACCGTCAGGCTGTCGGACCCAATAATAATTTCTTTCAATGGTTTCCGCACTATCCAGCAGACCGGGATACCACCCCGATCTGGCAAATGCCTTGAAACGTCCAATGGCATAAAGCTGATACTCTGCGGAATGTTCACGATGCCACCCTTCGTCGGTATATTGTTGTTTCAGGAGAAACATCATCGTTTCCGCCGCCTCTTTTTGACAGTTGATCGCCCATGGCAAGTGGCCGAAAACCTTGCCGAAAGCCATCCAACCATGTGCGCCGGTAATATCATGGTTGGTCAATTTCGGTTGATTCGTCTGTCTTCGTTTTTCACTCATCCAGCCATGTTCTTGAAAAAGTCTAGCGACGTGTTGGGCCATTTCTTCTATCCGCGAAAGATTGCCGTTGTCATCACTGATTTCGCCGCGATAATACTTGTCCGCGATAAAAGCGATTCGTGTCATTCTCACTCCCAGCGGATGTGTGTCAACCGAGTAACTAATCGGCTTTTCCTGCTTCCGTTCCCACTGATAAAGGCTCCACAAATACTCGCAAGCCTTGTTCAAATCGCCCGCATTTTGGCCCTTTTCGTAACGAACCAAATAAGGATCAACATATGTTCCTTTGAAAAATTCAAGATACCATGTGTTGTCGTTAGTTTTTTGAAACAATTCGTCGCCAAAATCCATTTCAGGAACAAATTTGGCGCGACTTCGCACGATGGCATTGGGAGGATTGTAGCCCTCGTTCTCCAGTACTTCCACACTGTCGCGATTCTCGACGAAGAGTTCGTGGCCAAACTCAATTCTGTTCGTTTTCCCTTGGTAATTTTCGACAAAATCCGCCGTAACGACAGTGCTGGACGGTTTGGTCGTTTCCCCGGCAGAACATCCGGTGACCTGTGTCACCAAGCTGCCCCCGACAGCGAGCCAAAACAAGGCCGCAATACGGGTAAAATGGAAGACGTGTTTTCGGTGTCGAACGTTCGTTTTTGTCGTCATGTGAGTTCCTTTCTTGAGAGAGCCGTCATTTCGCTACGCTTCATTCCGGCTGTTGTAAACAGTGCCGTACAAACAAAAGCCGGAATGGAGCGTAGCGCAATGACGGAACTCCTAAAAATCCAAACCTATTTTTAATACACTCTAGCGTACCTGAACGACGGCGGAGTACCTGCAAAGTTTTTCGTTACTTTCATTCTTGGCGTATGCCAACACCTTGTATTGACCGGGTTCCTTTGGCGTCCACGTCAACGTGTTTTTTCGTTCATACCAAATCGTATCGACTTGCGTGTCTCCATTGTAGACGTACCATGCGTATTCCAAGACGCCGCCGCCGTCCGCGACGCACGTCCAAGTGATCGGCGCACCTGCGGTCGCACCATTGCTGTCGACCGAACACAATACTCTTTTGATCTGAAAAGGCTCGACCACCTCTTGTTCCTTTCGGAGAAAAACGTTGAAAATGTTCGATTCCAGATCGAAGATCGGATAGGCTCCCAGCACGTCTTCAAAGCGTTCGTAAAACCCTTCGTCCAACGGTTTTTTATCGATCACCTCATGGGTGACGGCCAAATGCAGTTGGCGAAAGTACAAAAGATATTGTGCATACGTTAACTTGTTGACCCAGGTGACACGGCCGGTTTTTCCCTGTCTGCGATAAAACTCCTCAATGACGTCATCGGAAAACAACAGGTGCGGCCACGGAAAAAACAGATCGCGATAAAGATGAGAAGCGTCTGTTCCCCGGTACAGTTGAGCACGAAGGTACATTTCACCTCCGACATTCAAAGCCTTGCTACAGTTTTTGAGAAGAGTATAAGGGTGCAACACGTGTTCCAACACGACGTAGGAGACGATCAAATCGAACTTTCGTCCGCCGTTCAATTCGATCACTTTTTGAACGGATTCCGGTTTCGTCACGTCCAATTGGGCAAAAACAAGCCGATCCGTCGCCAGTGGGTTCCATTTGGACGAGTGGTCGAGGACTTCCGTTGCCAGCATGGTGACGTTTTCGAACGAGTCGACGAATCCGCGGGCCACTTCGCCAGTTCCACAGCCGATTTCCAGAATGCTTTTCTTTTGACTCAAATCAACCTGTTTCGAAACGAAACCGACCCGACTGAGGGCGTACTCCCGATTGGCCGCTTCGTTATACACTCGCGGTGCGGGAACCGTCCGTCGGCTTTCGTACTCCTTGTTGAGTTCCAGCAACAGATTAATGTCGTAATTCCTTTCGGTACGACGGGAAAAAAATTCTTTCATTGTTTTGTAAGGGTAAGGGGGTGAAGGATCATTGTTCGGTCAAGACGGCGTCCAACGACGGTCCATCGTCTCGATGCCGTTCATTCGACTTGAAAATTTTCCGTTCGAAAATGCAGTTTTTTGCTTTTCGTCCTGACGAACACCTGCACGAAATAGGTGCCGGGAGCGTTGGAGATGTATGTGAACACGTTGGCGGAAGAGTACCATTGGCCATGAATCCTGTCGCCGGCATTATCGCTCCGAAAAACATACCAGGCGTATTGAATCGGACCGTCCCCCCTGGCCTTGCAGGTCCATGTAACCGGTTCGCCGACGGCAACGACGGATGGTTTATCGCACCGAATCTCTTTCACTTCAAGAAAGCCGTATCCTCTCTTCTGCGAAAGAACGGCGGCGACGTCGATCTGTTTGACGCCCGGCGGAAGCGATGTCGGTTCATCCGCCCGCCACGTAGCCATCTTGACGCCGCAGTACCATGTCCGGAGTAAAGCGGTCGGAAGATCGAACGCGTGGAACGTTTTGACGACGAAGAATTCCTGTAACAAGGCGGACAAATTCGTATCGTCGCCGTGTGCCGTGAATGGGGCGACAAGCAAACGGCCTTCGTGATGGAGTAGTCGATGAATTTCCGAGAGAAGCGCCCGGCCGTCTTTTGCGGTCTCCAAAACTCCGACGGCGAAAACGGAAGTGATTTTGTAATCGGGAATACAGCGCAGGTCGTTGACGTCCGCCTTCCGATCCGAGGAGGTCGATACGCCGATCTCCGCCGTCATCCGATCGACTTGCGGCATTTTTGAAAACAGGAAATGTTCCGGTTCTTTCGGCGCCAAATGCAGGAGCGGACCGGCGGCGAGGTCGAATTCGTACTGCAAATGATTCTCATAAATCAAGGCAAAGGCCCGTTGCGGTTCCCGAGAACGGCAAGACAAACACGTGCTTCCGGCGACGCCGTCGCTTGCCTCGAACGTCGTGCCGCCGCACAAGGTACAGCCGCTAAAGCCGGGGTCCGTGTAAAACACCGATTCGTGCAAAAGCCGTTTGTTGCGTTTCGGAACGACAATGACCGGACAAGTCGGCTTTTCCGCCGGTTCCAAGCCGACTTGCCATCGCAGGACCGTGGAACTTGCCTGACATTTCGGTCCAAACCGGATTTCCGAGCCCTGAGTGAAAAAACAACCGTCTTTCACAGCGAACGAGGATGCGCCGGAGGGTCCCGCGTTCGCCGCGAACGTTGCCAATGGAAGATGTCCGATACGCCGACTCCATCCCCGCCCATTGTAAACGATCACGTTCAATCGTAATTCCTGTCGCTTCGACTCGGAAATCGTAACGTAATAGTCGTCGTCGATTTTCGTACGACTTCGTAGGGCCTGTTTTCCCAAATTGTCCAAAATCGTCACACGGTGCGGCGCTTCCTTGGAAATTCTGAGGGAAAGGGCGCCGATAAACGGAGACACGACGGATCGGGGCGCCTCGAAGTGGAACGTATCGTCCGTCACGGCGTAAATCGCATCTTCTTCGATCATCGGCGGCGTCATTCGCAAAACGGCACGCCGGAGAATGTCGTGGGACTCGACCGGAAAATCATCCAAGTTGGTAATGACATGCTCGCTCCGCTTCCATGTGTCGCCGTCGTCTTCGCTGATCCAAAGGGAACTGACTTCCTTGTCGGCGGAATCACCGTTGGAGACATACCATCGACCGGGTTTCCATGGATCGTGTTGGCAGGTGTGAAAATGTTTGATCGTCGTTTCCGGCGGATATTCGGTTTGAGCGGAAGTCGGCGTCCGAAAACATTCTTCCCAAGTCAGTCCGCCGTCCCGACTTCGGCGAACGGCCGCGCCGTTCGGGCTGTTGAGCGGATATTCGGCGTACATGATCGTGCCGTCGTACTGATCGATGCTATAATTACCGTGCCAAATATATCCGGGCGACGGAATCGTTTTGACGAGCTTCCAGTCCTGATCGAACACGAGTATCGACTTTGTCGGCGGATCGGATTGCCCCTGCGGTCCGGGCGGCGGCTTTTTATCCCGAACAATGGCCAGGTGTCGTCCCTCGTCGGTCGTAAAGACGCTCCACACGCTTTCACCGGGCGGGGAAAAATTCGGAATCGGTATTCGCTTCCACGTATCACCGAGATCGTCTGAAACGAACAAGGATTTTCCGGCGCACGCGATCACCTGCCTTGTATGTTCCCGCCGTTTCCGGTCGAAAACGTGTTCCAGGAATTTTCCGTGCAGAACTTTCGTGTCGGGGCGCAATCCTTCCACGCGCAGATTGAGCCGTCTTCCGTCCGGAAGACGGACCGTCGAAAATTCAATGTGACCGATGGTTTCCGCCATGTGATCTTCCGTTTTATTGTACGTGAATAGCCGGCGAGGACTGAACGATCTTTTCCGTTTCGTTTTTAGCGAAAGCCTGGATTTTATATATTCCCGGCTCCTTGGGGCTGTAGGTCAGCTCGTTGTTCGACGAGTACCATTGAGTTTCGATTCGTTCCTGCCCTTTGAAGATGTACCAGGCATATTGGATGCTTCCCTCGCCATGGGCGATGCACTTCCATGTGATCGGTTTCCCCGACGCCGAATTCAATGTCGTGTCACATTCGATCCGTTCGATCACGAGAAACTTGCCGCCTCTTTTTTCGACGAGCAGTCTTGCAATATCCACCTGTTCCACTCCTTCAGTGCTTAATGGCTCATGGCGAGGTTTCCAATTTGCCGACTTGATGCCGCAGTACCACGTTTGCATCGTCGCCGTCGGGTGGTCGAACGCATAGTACGTTTTGACGACGAAGAATTCCTGCATCAGTGCGATCAAATCCACGTCGCCGTAATCGCGATAATAAGCGACCTTGTGTTCGTCATAAGCCTGTTGACCGTAGCTTCGGACGTTCAACGACGCACTGGGTTTGGTCGGGACCCGGTAACGCATTGCCGCCGGAGCGAAGAAGAACCGTCCGCCTTCACAGAGAATCCGATGGACTTCGGAGAGCGCCCGCCGTTCGTCATGGACGAATTCCAAGACACTGGCGGCGAATGCGGAACCGATGCTTCCATCGGCCAGGCGCCGCATGTCGCAGATATCCATTTGCAGGTCCGCCTTGTACGATGCCAGGACGTCCGTCGTGATCCGCGACACATGCGGCAATTTCGAGAACAAAAACTTCTCGGACTGTGTCGGCGCAAAATGGAGGAGCGGGGCGGTACTGATAATCGATGCGATGGTAAAGTCGAATTCGTGCCGTAAAAATTCCTGATAGATATGGGCAAAGGCTCGCTGACGCTCCAGGGAGCGACACCGTGAGCACAAACGATTGGGAGCATTTCCATACGGTTCGAATGTCATTCCGCCGCACAGGGAACATCCGGTAAACCCCGGGTCCGTATAGAAGACCGTTTCATAGAGGAGTCGTTTCTTTCGCTTGGGAACAACCACGATCGGACAAGTCGGTTCCTCGGCATTTTCGACGATGACTTGCCATCGAAGTACACAGAGGGGGGCCGCTTTTCCACTGTCAAAGACGATTCGACTGCCGTTGGTAAAGAAGTATCCGTCTTTCAAAACGACGGAAGAGGCTCCACCGGGCCCCGCATTGGCGTCCGGCGAAGACAACGGAACATGTCCGACCCGATGGCTCCACCCGTGGCGGTCGTAAACGACCACGTTCAAATTAAGCTCCTTGTTTTTCGATTCGGAAACGGTGATACGGTAATCATCGACCGAGACATTGTTCCGCAACGCCTGTTTCCCCAAGTTGTCGAGGATGGTAACCTCGTGAGGCGATTCCTTGGAGATTTTGATGGAAAGTCCGCCCACAATGGGTGAAACAACGGTGTCAGGGGCACAAAAATAGTAGTGGTCGTCCGTAACGGCATAAATCGCATCCTTTTCGATGATCGGCGACGTCATCCGCAAGATGGCGCGGCGTAAAATATCATGAGCCTCTGCCGGGAAGTCATCGAGGTTGGTAATGACATGTTCACTCCGTTTCCATGTATCGCCGTCGTCCTCGCTGATCCACAGAGAGCTTGTTTCCCTTCCGTCGGAATCGCCGTTGGACACATACCATCTGCCGGGCTTCCACGGGTCGTGTTGACAGGTATGAAAGTGCTTGATGAGCGTCTCCGGCGGATATTCCGTTTGAGCACTGGTCGGCACACGGAAACACTCCTCCCAAGTCAGACCGCCGTCCCGACTTCGTCGGATCGCGGCCCCATTCAGACTATCCAGTGGATAGTCGCCGTACATGATCGTCGATCCCGCTTGGTCGATACTGTAATTTCCGAGCCAAATATAACCGGGAGAAGGAATTGTCTTGATGAGTTTCCAGTCCGGATCGAAGACGCAAATCGCCGTGGCCGGGCAGTCGGGCGTTCCACGGCGGGTGAGCCGTGTGACCTTGTCGCGGATGACGGCCAAATGACGTCCTTCATCGGTCGTAAAAACGCCCCAAACGTCTTCTTTTGCCGGGGAGGCGATCGGGACCGGAACGTTTTTCCATGTTTCACCGAGGTCGTCCGAAACGAACAGCGAGGTACCGTAATAGGCGATCAACTGGTCGGTGTGTTCGCCGCGACGACGATCAAAAACGTGTTCCAGGAATTGGCCTCTACCGGTAGCGGCATCGGGTGCCAGCCCTTCGACGCTCAATGTCAACCATCTTCCGTCCGGAAGACGAACTTTCGAAAAGTCGATTTTACCGATGATCGCTGTCATGTGTTTGTCTTTTCCATACTTCTGAATTTGATGGCAAATGCCGACCGTGTCGCCCCAAAACCTGCGAGCCCATTGCTGACACCGGGAAAGAATCATTGGTTCGCCGCTTCGCCGCTGATGATGAAAGCGCAACCGTTTTCATGCCGCACGTTTTGCCGTTGCCGCCTGTTCATAGTGATCGACGACATCATCAATCGGCGAATCCATGACGATGGTTCCTTTTTCCAACAGTAATCCCCGCTGACACAGTTTTTTCAAAAACGCTCCGGAATGGCTGACGAACAATAAAGTTCGCCCCTCTTCTTTGAGCAGGGATTCCATCTTTCTCAAGCTTTTCTCCTGAAAGGCGAGGTCTCCGACGGAGAGGACCTCATCAAGGATGACGATCTCCGCCAACAGATGAGCCGCAACGGAAAATGCCAGGCGGACTCGCATTCCACTCGAATAGCGTTTGACCGGTGTATCGATGAACCGTTCGATTTCGGAAAATGCAATGATCTCATCGAGCTTTTGTAAAATATCGCGGCGTTGCATCCCCAGGATATAACCGTTCATGAAAATATTTTCCCGCCCCGTCATGTCGGGATGGAATCCCGTTCCCACTTCGAGGAGCGACGAGATTCGTCCTCGAATGCCGATGCGCCCCTTGTCGGGCGTCACGATCCGGGAAAGGATCTTCAGTAGTGTCGACTTTCCCGCTCCGTTGGCTCCGACGATGCCGAGCGATTCGCCACGATGGAGCTGAAACGAAACGTCGTCCAGCGCCAAAAATTTCGTATGAGTGTTTTTTCGTTCGCTCGGCGTTGCCGTTTGGATTTGGGCGTTTGGGTCCTCCGTTCCTCGCAGACGGGCCCAGAACGACTGGAGATCTTTGCGCAACGATCCGTGACCGATGACGCCCAGTCGGTATTCCTTGGAAATGTGTTCCGCTTGAATGACGATGTCGGACATGGCGGGTCTCCTTTAATATCGATGACGAAGCGCCGATTCTCTCATCTTTCGCTATCCGGCATGTCTTTGAAAAATTTGCACGTTTTTATCGACATTCACCGTCGCCAAGTCACCTTGCGGATTCTTCAATCCATAAAGGACGTTTTCGGCAAATTCCTTGTTCCGCAAATCACGGGGCGTCGCCTCGATGACTTCCTCGCCGGGGAAAAATCGTTTCAGAGCGGTCTTTGTGTCGCCTTGAGCCGATGTTGTCATAAGGACCGATTGGGGCGCTTCATGGAGAAGGGTTTCCGAGCCCTCGAAATCTTCCATGAAAACAAGCATCCGGACGCTTGGGCATGTCTGCGATTTGAACCGTTTCAGCACGTCCCGCGTTTCCGTTTCGGAGCCGGTGCGAACGAAGAGGTTCACCGTATTGAATTCGTGAATCAAGGGAAGACCGATCACGTCGGCGATAAACTTGATCCGGTGATTGTACGTGTGATCCCGCATGACGGCCCGAACTCCCCGGACGACCGTTTCATCGTAAGCTTTTTCGTCCGAAATCAAATGACGCAATCGCTCCGCCGCGTCGGCGCCGTCTCCATGCGACAGGACGATGTCGCCGAACATCTGCGTCATGCCGAGCGAGGAATTACTGATGACCGGTGTGCCGGAAGCAAGCGATTCAAACACCCGGCGGGCATACATCGTCGGCGAATGTTTGACGGTGTTCATGTTGATCTGGAAGCGGTATCCCTTGTGGACTTTCCACATTTCGTCCGGCGGGAGATTTCCGGCGATCTTCGACGAATAGCGGTCCGGGAACGTGAATTTCACTCTCGCGATCGGATCATAGTTTGCGCAACGATCGAAAATATCGTAATCCAATCCGGCGGCTTCGACCATGTCGATGACGTGACAAAAATCCTCGCATCGTTCGGGGCGATACGAATAATAAGTTCCCGCAAAGACGGCCTTGGGAAGCCGGAAAATGGCGGGCAATGGATTATGATGGTAAGGTTGCGCCGCAAAGGTCATCGGTACGGCGTTGACGCCCGCTTGCTTGTACTTCGGAACGCACAAGGCATCCGATGTAAAAACGTAATCGAATTGCTGTGCCACCTGTAGGAATCTGTCGAAGTGCGGCGGGTCCTCCTTGTTCCACATGACCGTGGGAATTCCCCGCTTCTTGCAGAGTTTGAGGAACTCTTCCAACTTCGGTCGATTCGCTCCTTTATACGTCAGATTTCCCCAGCGGTTTCCGTTTCCTCTCCAGCAACTTTCCATGAAGAAGAAATCCGGCTTTCGGTAATCCATGAGTTCCTTCCAGCGTTCCAGACCCGGGCTTATGAGTGTGACGTCGTATTTCAGACATTCCGACGTGAATTCGTCAAGGATGGAAATCAGCACCGGTGAAGTACCGTCGTTTTTGCGCAACGAGCTGATCGAAAATCCTTTTTCCAGTCCTTCGGAAGGAAGCTCCTCAGCCGTCAATCCCGACCGGGTCGGTAAGGGAACAATTGCGGGCGCGGCGGGCTTCCACTGGGAGGCGGACACGTTGTCGAATTTTTCCGCACCGGGAACCGCTTTGGCTTCCGCCGCCGATACCCGGAGTATGACGTTTTTCTTTTCCGCCGCCATGCTGTCTGCAACAACGGCCAGAATCTCCGGCGACGGCGGCACTGTAACGTTAATATGCCGCTTCCCGAAAATCAGGCGTTTTCCGATCGTTTTCCCCAGTTGGAACGGTAGGAGGAGTGTCTTGAGCCCCGGTTTAGCCACGGCACGAACAGCTGTTGATACGATTTGGAAACTAAATGATTGGGCCAACGACTCTCGGTGCCGAATAACGGTGCAGAGTTTGCCGTGCGCCTGTTTGAGTTCGCGTGTCAGTGCCAATCTTTCTTTCCGTAAAATTTCCCTTTCCTTTTTCCATTCAGCTTTCTCCCGTTGGAAGGAGGCAAGGGACTGGCGTTGTTTCATTTGGAAATCCGCAAGGCGGTGTTCGACGGATTCCTTGTCCCGGGTCAAACGTTTGATGGTGAGTGACTGTGTTTTCCTTGTATCGAGAGCTCGTTGAACTTCGTTGTCAAGCAACCTGTTCTGTGAAGAGCCTTTTTGTCTTGCCTCTTTCTGGGCGTCAAGTTCGCTTTGCAACTTGGTTCGTTCCGCTGTCAGGGATTGATTTTTTTCGGCCAGTTGGGCCAGTTGCTTTTCCGTTTCAGTTTCCGCCAGTTGTTTTTCTTTTAACAGTCGCTTATGTTTGGTAGCCAAGGCTTCCATTTTTTCCGTCAGGAACCGTTTTTCCTCTGCCCGCCCCGCTTGGTCGGCGACTAGGCTCTCAATTTTTTCTGTCAGGAACCGTTTTTCCTCGACACGCCCTGCTTGGTCGGCAACCAATCTCTCAATTTTTTCAGCCAAGAGACGTTTTTCGTCGACCAGAGAACGGCGTTCGTCGGCCAAGGTTTCCATTTTTTCCGTCAGGAACCGTTTTTCCTCCACTCGCCCCGCTTGGTCGGCAACCAGGCTCTCAATTTTTTCAGCCAAGAGACGTTTTTCGTCGACCAGCCGTTCGATTTCGAGAATGAGCCGATCCTTCTCCATTTTCTGATCCTGGCGATCATCGATCCATCGGCTTTTCTCTTTTTCGAGGGACGCAATCATTTGCTCTTGCCGGAAAAGTTCGGCGACTTGTTGTTCGGCAGTTCCCCGCAGATTTGCAAGAACCGTTTTCATTTCGATGTGATTGGCATTCAATTCAACATGCTTGGCATGTAAGGCATAGTATTTGGTTTGCCAATCGAAAAGATGTTTTTCCGTCAGCGAAAGAAGTAAGTCCGGCGAAGGCGGCATCGGTTGTTCGTTTTTCTTTGCCACGCACCGGATATAGCCATCCGTGACCGACAAATGGGTCATGGCGAACCGGTCGCCGAAAAACACGAGCAAATCGGAAAAAAACAGACTCTGTTTGTGGTCGTCATGAGGATGGAGTCCGAACGGGATCGTCAGCACCAACGTTCCTTCCGGCTTGAGGAGAGCGTGGAGCTTTTCACCGAACAGCCGGGCATTGGCAAAGTGTTCGAGAATTTCACCGGCAATGATCGTATCATATCCGCCTGTGACGGGCGTGTGTGAAAAAACACTCTCTTGGACAAACACGATTCTTTTGGCGACGTCGACCGATTCTTTGCTTTGCAACTCCTTTGCGTAGTCCAAAGCGGCGGCATCGGTGTCGCATCCGACGACTTGAAAACCTTCCCGGGCCAAGAGTAACGACGCAATCCCCTGACTGCAACCGACGTCCAAAACACGGGAGCCGACGGTCTGTTGGCACATCCAATGGATTCGGTCCCGGAGCTTGGTTTGGGTTTCCGACGAACAGATGGTCTTGAAATAAACTTCGGTAACGCGATCACTGATCATGGTTCGATGCAAAGTGGTATGTGTCATTGTATGAGAGATGAAAACTAAACGTTGTCGACGAAGACTTGGTTGGTATACACGAAGGACACCAGGCCAAAAGCGAATGTCGTGATTCCGATCAGGGCGGCGACCAGAAGCTGCGATGCAGAGACCGTGCCAACGCCGAAAAGGCCGTAACGGAAAAGCTCGACGGCAGGGATCACCGGATTGATGTACGTAAGGAAAACAAGCTTCTCGGGAATCCGGGAAACAGGATGAATGATCGCCGACAGGAACATCCACATTTGCAGAATGAACGGCAAAGCCAAAGCAAGGTCCCGGTATTTATAAGTCAGGGAATTGACCAGTAGCCCAAGTCCCGCCGCCAAAACCGCAATGTAAACGACGACCAGCGGCAAACATAAAATGGCCGGGCAAGGCCGCACTTCCGTGCCTTGCAAAATGAAGACGGCATACACCAGGGCAAAAAACGCGAACTGGAGCACGAATTTGATGAGATTGACGAAAACCTGCGAAACCGGCACCGCCAATCGGGGAAAGTAAATCTTCGTAAACAGCGACTCATTGGTACTGAATGTCCGGGCAATGTTGTGAAGCGTCTGGGAAAAATAAAACCACAGAATCAGGCCCGACAGGAAGAAAAGGGTCGGCGGCACCGGGTCGGTCCTTCCCATCATCACTTTCGAGAAAATGACCACGAACACCACGCAGGTAATCACCGGTTGTAACAGCCACCAAAGCGGACCGAGAATCGTCTGTTTGCAGTAAATGACGAAATCACGGTAGACCAAAATCCCAATCAAGTTTCCATACTTGATAAGTTCGTCGAGTCTCAGCGGCGGAAGCAAACGTTTGGACACAATCTCCGTGTCCCAAGGGGCATCTCCCGGTCCGGCAATAAAAGGCAATGTTGAGTCGTTGGGGGAAATCATTCGTTTTTTTATAAAGACTCTCCGCACGTTTTCCGAACGGCAGGGTGCGTTTTTCGTTTCGGCGTTCGATCTTCAGACGGCCTTTTTCCGTGTCGGATAAACGCGAGTCATCGGTTCGGCGGCCCCCAGGATGGCTTGGAGTATCCGCTCGCTTGCTTTACCGTCGCCGTAAGGATTGTGCGCCCGGGACATACGGAGATACTGTTCGTGATCGTCAAGCAATCGGCTGACGTTCTCGACGATCCGCTCACGGTCCGCTCCGGCAAGAACGACGGTTCCGGCCTCGACGGCTTCGGGCCGCTCCGTTGTGTCCCGCATGACGACGACCGGTTTGCCGAGCGATGGGGCTTCCTCTTGGACGCCGCCGGAATCCGTCAGGATCAAATCGCAACGGCGCATCAAATAAAGGAACGACAGATAATCAAGCGGTTCGATTAACGAGACGTTCGACCGACCGTTCAGGATGCGATGCACCGGCTCTCGAACGTTCGGATTCAAATGCACCGGATAAACGAATTGCACGTCGTCCCGTGCGGCGATTTCGGCAATCGCATCGCAAATTTGCAGAAAACCGTCGCCGAAGTTTTCGCGGCGATGTCCCGTTACCAAAACCGTCTTGCGGTTCGGTTCGAGGAATCCGAACGTTTTGTCGAACTCCCCGGTCTTGGCCGGATTTTCGTCCAAATACCGAATCGCCTGAAACAACGCGTCGACGACCGTGTTTCCCGTAACGTGAATCCGCCAGGGATCGACGCCTTCGTTCAGCAGGTTCTGCCGCGACCGGGTCGTCGGAGCAAAGTGCATTGTTGCGAACTGCGTCGTTGCGCAGCGGTTGACTTCCTCCGGAAATGGAAACATCTTGTCGAACGTCCGCAAGCCCGCTTCAACGTGTCCTACGTCAATTCGGTTGTAAAAGGCCGCGACGGCCGCCGCAAAGACGGTCGTCGTGTCGCCTTGAACAAGGACGGT
>Ga0099364_10009740_pt1 | contig 13305 bp, 9 predicted proteins | sample TergutTh196P3_FD_73070 | JGI IMG/M metagenome (GOLD analysis project Ga0099364, IMG submission 73070) | Microcerotermes parvus P3 segment gut microbial communities from Pointe-Noire, Republic of the Congo - Th196 P3 | ecosystem: Host-associated > Arthropoda: Insects > Digestive system > Gut ...
ATTTTTTGAAATGACCTGTAACGCCAAGGCTTGATACGATTGCTCTTCGGCGGAACCACCGGACGCATTCCACACTCCACCGCCGTCGCTCGACACTCATCTCCCTCATACGCCTTGTCCATAATCAAGGGTTTGCCCCGGCGAATCTTCTTCGGAACCTTCACCATCAACTTCTGTCCTTCAGGATCATCCGCTGCCGATCCCGAAGACAATTGACGAACAATCGGCAAGGTAACACCGGCAACGATCGAGTGTATTTTGGTCGTCATGCCGCCGCAACTTTTACCGATGGACTGCGGTCCTTTTTTTTCGGCGCACCGGTGCCGTCAGGATGAACTTTGATGTAAGTGCTGTCCAATGCAAGCACTTTAACTCCTTTTCTGTCAATGACTTGCGCCTGAAGTTCTTTTTCGATGCGATCGAAGACTCCGATGTCGATCCAATATCGGAATCACCGATAGATGGTGGACCATTTCCCGAATTCTTTGGGCAGTGCTCGCCAAGTACACCCGTTTTTGCCGATGTAATATAAGGCTCGCCAAAAGGTGAGATGGTCGATTTTAACATTGCCGCGCTGCTTCGGAAACAGATGTTTGATACGTTCGTATTGGGCGTCGGGATTGTTCATGACGAACGATAAGGTCTTGCGCATAAATAACCTTTCAAATTTTCTATTTGAAAATTTAGTTACTATGGTATAATACCGTTATGAGCAAGGACGCGATCATTCGCAGTATCCGTGAAAAGTTTCGACTTATGTCTCCGACGTTTACAGAACGTACTCGGAGACATTGGTGTGCAGTCGAAGCCAGACAACTTGGCTGGGGCGGCATCGGTCTTGTACAAAAAGCAACTGGACTTTCTATCCCTACTATCCGAAAAGGAATCAAGGAACTAGAAAAGTCCGTCGAATTAACCCCATTGCAATCTCGTCTTCCCGGCGGTGGACGTAAGAAACTGACAGAACATTATCCTGACATTCCCGAAGCGTTGGAGAGTCTCATCGATCCTGTTATGCGTGGCGACCCAGAATCACCTTTACGATGGACATGTAAAAGCACAAGACTGCTTGCTCACGAACTCAATCGTGAAGGATATGAAGTCCCGTCTGCGATTCTCTAGAATAGGTCTCTCGTATCACAGTAGGTTTGCCTAAAGGATGCGTTTTGTCGGGTAAATTCTGCAAATTTTTAGAAAAATTCCCTCGCCAGGGCTGTAAAACGACATTGGAAACGGCAGATGTCCGAAAGCATCTAGAGAAAATGGCAAAGTACCGTATCTATGTTGATGCCGCCAAGATACTGTGGCCGCCGACCACGCGATTCATTGGCGCAGTGGCGGGAGCGGTCGTTACGGACGAAGCCAAAGACTTCGCTCACGAAAATGGGATGTACGTCATCGTCCAATCCGGCGAGGCGGTGGAAATTGTACCAACGCCGGAAGGATTCAAAGTGAAAGAATGGTAAAATGTTCTGTGAACCCTACCCCACGTCTCCCAGATTCAACACCGCACCATAACGGCTCAACATCTGCTTACGCAACTTCGCATGCTCCGGTCGAGACAAACCCGGATCATCACGCACCAACTTCACCGCATCGCTTCGCGCTTCCAATAACACATCCTTGTCCCTGACCAAATCGGCAATGCGAAACGGCGGAATGCCATGCTGCTGCGTACCAAACAAGTCGCCCGAACCGCGAATCTCAAAATCCTTCTCCGCTAACTTGAAACCATCCGACGTTTTCTCAAACGCCTTCAACCGCTTCTGCGCATCCGCCGTCGCCGGATTGTAAAAGACCGTACAATAACCCGGATTGCTGCCCCGACCAATGCGACCACGAAGTTGATGCAACTGCGACAACCCAAAACGCTCCGCACTTTCAATCGTCAACAAATTCGCATTGGGAACATCCACGCCGACTTCGATCACCGTCGTCGCCACCAGCATTTGAATCTCGCCGGTGCGGAACTCGAACATAATCCGCTCCTTCTCTTCAGTGGACATACGACCGTGAATCATTCCCAGCCGAAAATTTTTCAGCGGTCCCGTCGATAAATGTTCGTAAGTTTCTATCAAACTTCTGGCATCGAAATTTTCGGACTCTTCGACGAGCGGCACGACGACGTAGCCCTGCCAACGTTCATCGGTCATTTTTCGTGCGACGAAGTCCCACCATGCGGAACGGCGTTCCGGTTCAGCAATGTACGTCTTGACCGGTTGCCGACCGGGCGGCATCTCGTTCATGATCGACACATCGAGATCGCCGAACATCGTCATGGTAACGCTGCGCGGAATCGGCGTTGCTGTCATCACGAGATAGTGCGGATCAAACTTGTCCCCCGATTTTCCCGCCGAAACTTTCAGTGCCGCCCGCTGCATCACGCCGAACTTGTGCTGCTCGTCAATGATCACCAAGCCCAAGTTGTGAAACGGCACATCACCATAAATAATTGCCTGCGTGCCGACAATAATCTGTGCCGCTCCGGTAGAAATATACTGCATGGCTGTTGAACGCTCCGCCGTTTTCTGTCCGCCGAAGAGCGGGGCGATTTTTGTCTGACTCCCTTCAAGCAACCGTGTCAATGTTCGAAGGTGTTGTCTCGCAAGGACTTCCGTCGGTGCCATAAAGACCGATTGATACTCATTGGCGGCGGCGAGAAGCATCGCATAAACGGCAACAATCGTTTTGCCGCTGCCCACGTCGCCTTGCAAGAGACGATTCATCGGAACCGGCTGCGACATGTCCTTTACGATTTCTTTAATCACTCGTTCCTGCGCCTTTGTCAGTTCAAAGGGAAAGCGTTGCCGAATTCGGGAATTGACTTCGGCAGTCAAATTCATCGGCGATGCTTTTAACTGCGTTTGGTGTTGCAACCGCCGCATTGCCAAACCGAGTTGTAATACAAAAAGTTCTTGATAGACGAACCGCCGCAACGCCCAAATTTTTTCCGTTTGGTCTTTCGGAAAATGAATTGCTCTTACCGCTTCGTCAATGCGCAACAATTTATGTTCCTGCAAGTATTGTTCAGGAAAGACTTCGTCCAAGAGCGGTGTAAATGTCGGCAACATTTCCCGGACGATTCGCCGCATGTGAAACTGTTTGAGACCTTCGGTCAGCGGATAGATCGGCAGAAAGGGTTCGACGCTTTCTTCGTCTTCGTTGTCGGCAAGGTAAGTGATCTGCGGGTGCATCATAATCCAAAACGGATAATCGTACTTCGGTTTGCCAGTGAGCATAACTTTGCGTCCCTGGGCGAAGTCCCGAATGATGAACGGCATCTTGAACCATAGTCCTTTGACGTAACCTTTGCCGCAATTTACGACGAGGGTGAGCATTTCGCCTCGTCGGGTGGATTTTCGGCTCCATTCTTCGATGGTGCCGACGATGGTTTGCAGTTTGTTGCCTTCTTCGAGTTGGTCGATTTCCCGGCGTTCGGTCATGTCTTGATAATCGCGGGGGAAGTAAAAGAGCAGGTCGCTGACGCGGTGAATACCGATGCGGTGTAGGATTTCCGCTCGTTGCGGACCGACTCCTTTGAGATAGAGAACGGGAGAGCGCAAGTCAAGCGGTTCATGGGACATTCTGTCATTATACTCCAACGTTGACGTTTCCCTCAAGTCGCCTCCCGATTGCCGGTATCCAATGTTCGATATGAACTATCGCCCATTGGCGGGTCATTACGGCAAAGACAGGAATGGTGAGTTAGAGAAAAGACCTATTCCGTTTATTCCGATTGTTTCGTCTCCGCTTTCTCTTCGATTTTTTCGACGGCCATTGCATGGTATTCCGCTATCTTGGCGACGAATGCGGCATTCAGTGCTTGGAGTTTTTCGATTTGCAACGTAATTTTGCCAATTTCCGTCTGGATTTGTTCCAACTGTGTCCTAACAGCATTCCGTTGGACATTCATCGCCCCTACACGTTGTTCTTCGAGATCGCCGTCGGACTCCAATATCTCGTTTTCTGCCTTGGCTTTTTCCTCCGCTGCGTCGTATGTTATGAGGTCCAACTCAGTGGCTTCTTTTTCCCGGCGGAGAGCACTTCGCCGCTCGTACAACCAGTCCAACATCGCCGCGAGATCTTGCGCTGCGTCGGCTTCAGGGTCATCCATAGTGCTTCGGATTTGTTTCCACGCCGCAAGTACATTGGTGTCCACGCCGTCCGTATCCTCTTCCGCCAGTTCCTGCATGGGACGGGGCTGAAATTGTTCCCAAAAGTCTTCTGGAATCCCTTGCTTTTCTTCTTCCGTCAGTTGGTCAAAGATTCCGGCGATTCGGTCAACTGGCGGGAACAAGAATATCGACCAACGTGATCTTCCTGCATCGAAGATTTGTTCTATCTCCCACTCGCCAACGGAATCAGCGGTGATTAACGGAATCCGGTAGCCGTTTTTTTGGTTTCCTTCGTCATCACGAAACGGTGTTGGTGTCGGTTCGGAATCAACCGTGAATCGCCCCAGAAACGTACTGGCAAGCCCTTCGTCGTTTTCTTCAAAAACGTACACAACCCCCCTCAAATGTTCAGGAAGCACCACTTCAGTTTCTGCACCAGGAACAAAAGGACCGGTAATGGTAACTTGTACGGACACCTGCGGCAGAGCAGGAGGAAGGGGCACTTCCCGCATTCCTTCGACGATACAGCCGAACCATGCCCTGCCCCGTTCGTCATAACGTTCACCGAGAAGGTTGCGGAGTCCTTCAAAACTCAACTCGGCGGCAGTGCCGGTTACGATACGGGTGATCCTGCCGTTGGTCTCCTCTATCCTCTGTTCCAAAGAGACAATGTGCTGTTGCCCTGTACTGCGAATTTTCCTTTCAACCGATGCCAAAGCGACGACTGCAATGGTCGTAACAATGATAGCCCCAATAAAAACTTTGTTCCAAATGTTCATTTGATGACCGATAAAAACGGGTCCGCATCCTGCCATCTCTATTCTACACAATAATTTGCTTTATTACAATGGGAAAAACTAGTCCGGTTGCAAGTTTTTTAGTATCCCATTTTTTCTAGTGTCTTGTTGCATTTTGATTTTGGGATAGAGTGATTTGAGTTTTATTCTTGCCTTTTCTATGGTGAATTGCCAATCGACTCCTTTTTGGTTGGCATTGCACGCCGCCGACCACGACTCCACCGCCGCTCGTAACTCGTCGAACGTTTCATACAACGCACCCAACGAATGAACATTGCGATTGTCGCACACCAACCGAATCTTCGAGGCATCAGGATAGTCCCCCAAAATCACTGCAACATTTTCAATATGTCCCTCGACGTGTAAAATCCTCGTAACACCCTCGGCTTTGTCGGATCGGCAGGATCAAAAACCGCCAACACAGGCACCTGCTCCGCTCCCAGTTGACGCAATAGTTCCGTCGCTTCACCCTCTCGTGTACAGTCCGCCATAAACGAAATGATCCCCCCCTCGTCAAGCAATGACAAAATCGGCTCCGAACGCAAAACCGTCGCCTCCAAAAACTTACAGTTCACACACCAATCCGCAGTGAAATCAACGATGACCGTCCTGCCCGATGACAACGCCGACTCAAACGCCGCCGCACTGTACGGTTTCCAATGCTCCCCCTCATGACCATGAAGCCGCGTCCGCATCGCCGACTCCAACGTGTACGAATTCGGCACGCCCGGTATCTGATACGAAAACAAAACGACCAAGCCCAAAACAACCGCCGAAATGCCGTAACTCCGCTTTGTGACCCCGCCCGAAAGTTGCTGATGTCCGAAGAACCAACATACAAACCAAAGAGCAAAAAGCAACGCTACCGTCGGCAACAACTTCTCCATTTGAACGAAGTACAAAATCCATATTACCGCAAGAAGCAGGCAGAACCCCATGATTTTCTTGAAGGTCTCCATCCATTCTCCCGGCTTCGGCAGAAACCGCAGCCATTCAGGAAACGCACCGAGGAGCAAGTACGGCGATGCCATTCCGAGTCCAATGATGCTGTACATCTGAAAGACCTCCGGCATATTTCCCGCCCTGATTTGCATATCCGCCCAGTTGACGGCAGGACTCAACAGCGGCGCACCGCAAGGAATCGCCAAGAGCGTCGTGATGATGCCTTTGAAAAACGCTCCCGGTGCGCCCTCCTGATTTGTTAATTTGTCCGATGTTCGTCCTCCCAGAGCGCCGGGTACATTCAGCATCCAAACGTCCATAAGACTCAACGCCATCACAAAAATGACGCATGCCATAATGATGTTAAAGAGATCGAACGTGAAAAGGATGCTCAAACCAAGACTCAAAAATGCTAAAAAGAGAAATACAGAAAGTATGCCCAGCGAATAGCAGACATTCAGCATCAATGCTCGTGTCCGGTTTTTTCCGGCTTGCTCGAAGAAGGAAAGGATTTTCAGTCCGATGATCGGCAGAACACACGGCATAAAGTTCAAAATAATTCCGCCGAGAAAAGCGAAGGCCACTGCTATCCAAAAATTGCCGACGTTGACGGTTTCTTGTACATCGAATATTCTCTGTGTTGCCGTCGGCGATGCGGTAACTTCGTTCACGCGAATTACAAATTGGTCTGCAACGGACTCGGCTTGCGTTTTTAGCGGGGTAACATCGAGGTCGGGATCAAACACTGCCTCGAACGAAACATTCACAAGAATACACATTCCGCTTTCGTCATCGCAGATTTGACCGTTAAAACGTCCCTTAATGGTTTCACCAATCGGCAATGTTTCCTGAAATGTGAGAATCCATGTCGCGGAATCGTCATGCTCTTCGAGGTGGACATCGAAATAGGGACTATTGTTGATGCGGGGAGCGGCAACGGGTCGGATTTCCAGTAATTGCAGTTCCGGTTGTTCGATCTCGAAAGTTCCCCGAATGGTCGCACCATATGGTTGCGTAATGGAATAGAGATGCCAATTCGGCAAGATGCTTGCTTCAATGACGAGATGTTCTCCGTGGAATCGGCTTTTCAGTGTGACGTGATTTCTCGGTGCTTGCGTTACGGCTCCGAAGTTGCTGAAGTCGTACAGGTCGTCGAGTTGTGCCTGCGCTGCCGCGAGCGGCGCACAAGTGCAGAGGAGAATTGTCAACAGAACCGGTCGGAACATCTGCGAATGAAGAATGATAGATCGCCGAACGTCCTGTATCCTAGCCTTGCGGTGCGGATTTGTCAATCGGATATGTGTTTTATTGAAACACTTCAGTCGAGTGGTGCGAGGGTGTTTTACAACGAATTGCACAGAATATGTGGGCAAAAATGTTCCCCATTCTAACAAAAGCTCAAAACGCTATACACGGCTGAAGAGTTACGTTTCATTTCATTTGTCCCATAATCTCCTCGAAGGTAAACGACTTGTCAAAGCACCAATCTTCGTTGGAAAGAGCGTCCCGACGCAACGACCAACAAGCAGTGTCATCCCACGAGAAAATAATCGGAATACCTAACTCTATGTCCCGACGAACCTGCAAAGTCAATAATTCGCACAACTCCAACTCTTCACCTCGCCGAACCGCCTCCTTAATCGCAGCGCGGGTCAACGGCAACTCGAACCGCTGCGCTTCTTGCCGATCCGTTGGATAATACACCGCAAAACCGTTCTCGTCCGACCACGGACTAAAATAAAAAAGCACCAATGCCGAACCCGGCGGAAATGATAACCGCTCAGCACCCTGTCTCATTCGGAAAAGATATTTGACCAACTGACCATAATCGGTCGGGTCGCAAGCATGAATCGCTAAATCGAAAAAACGATTCAAATAAATACTTGAATGCTCATCAGGATACGGCATCAGCAGGATTCTGTCCAATGCCCGTAAATCCCTAGGCAAATTTTCGCAACCGTTTTCCATCGCCCAAGAGATGAGCCGCTCCAAAGCAAACAACCGTAAATCCAGTGCTTCACGAGTCATAAGTTCCTCGTCCGACATCAATTCAAACATCTCGACAAACCCCCGCAAAAACAATTTATTGTCCGTCGTTACTACCTCGGCAAAGTGGTGGTACAACGAAGGACTCGTCTCAAAAAGGGGAATTGCGTCGGTTGCGTTTTTCACCACTGCCAATTTACAGAGCAGTTTCGTGCGGAAATCGTCCAACGAATTCTCCGGTGAATCCGCAACCAATTCCCACGCTTCATTGTACCAGTCCGTCATCCGCTGCACTGTTCTTTCTGTGAGAGAATTGCCTGCGAACCCTCCAAAGAAAAAACAATCTCCTCTTGCCGACAGGACTTCGGCTAAAATGTAGTCTGAACCTTCAAACGGATTTTCCCGCAAATCGGTTTCCAATTTGCGTAACCGTTCCTCGGCTTCTTCGGTGTTGCCGCGATGCCGAAAGCCTACCGCTTCGTGAAGTGCAACCCTCATCTCTTGTGTCTTATCGATATTCACGGCGAGAACTCGTTCCTCATCGGCAACAGTTTCGACGGGCTTCGCAATTTCAAGCGGAATAGAAGTCTGCGACAAAGGCAGGTTTGCATGATTCGACGGCTTGGACGAGAAAAAAATTCCGAAGGAAATTCCGAAAAATACTGCAAAAGAAAGAGCAGTCGCCGCCAAAGCCTTTCCTCTATAAATCTGTTTCCAATGGACTTTGCTTTTTCTGCCGAGGAACGAATCGAGTGCATCTGCCGCTTCGCGGGGAGTCTGAAACCGGGAGGCGGGATCGGCAGCTAACATTTTGTCGAGGACGGCACGAACCTTTTTGGGGAACGATACCGGCAACTCGTCCATCTGACGTTGCGACGGTGTGCGCCCATAGAGAAGATAGAAAAAGGTGCAGCCGAGACTGTAAATATCGGCACGGATATCAACGTCCGTTGCCGAGTGCATCTGTTCCGGTGCGGCATAACCGGGCGTGCCGAGAAACTGTCCCTGCCGGGTTTTCGTGTAGTATTCCGAAGGATGTTCCGCAATATGTTCCCGCAGTTTCGCAAGTCCTAAATCGAGAATTTTTACCTGATTGTCCGGTGTCAGCATAATGTTGCCCGGCTTGATGTCTCGATGCACCAGTCCCGCTTCGTGAATTGCCTGAAGCCCCAATGCAGCGGCGTGAATGATGCCGCAAGCCTTGACAATTCGGGACGCTTCTAATTGTCCTTTGATTTTTTGTGTTTTCTGTTCGGAAGTATCGGTCGCAAAATCGTGTGCTGGGAGCGTTGAAGCCGATTCTTGTACTGCTCCGGTTCCCGACGGCGGATCCTGTTTACTCCATTGGGCAAGCGTGATGCCTTCGACGAACTCCATGACGAGGTAGGGGGTTCCGTCTTCGGTAACTCCGGCGTGTTTTGCTTCGACGATGTTCGGATGTTTGAGCCGACCGATCATTTCGAGTTCCCTGGTGAATCGTTTGAGTGATTCCGGGTTGTCGATTACTCGTTGGTTCACCATTTTGAAGGCAACCAAATTGTTGAGAAGGTCGCTTTTGGCTTTATAGACGGTGCCCATTCCTCCTCGTCCGAGTTCTTCGAGCAGTGTGTAACCGGCAACGTTGCGGTGTTTGAACACGGTATATTGTCCGACGGCTTGGGCGGTTTCTTGGATAATTTCTTTGTATTCGGGAAATCGGTCAAGATACTGTTCTATTAGAGGTTCGGCGGCTTTTCGCTGGACGAATTCAAATTCAACGAAGAGGAGTTCTCGAAACAGATTTGCTCTTTCGGAGATGGGGACTTTGCCGAGGAGTTGTTCGATGGTTGGTGCGTTTTGTTGTCCCCAAGTTTGTTCAAAGAGAAGTAGGTGCCGCTCCATTTCTTCCGAAACTTGCCGGGAGATTCCATCCGATGGCGTGTTCATAGCGGCGTATTTTGTGTCGATTCTACAACTCTGCGGGACTGTCTGCATTGTACGGGTTGAAAAAAGGAGTGTCAAGGGAACCTCTAAAAATACAAACTTCTTCGCGTACTTTGCGATTCGTTGCGCTTTCGATACAAATCAATATGAAAATTCGATTTTTAGAGGTTCCCTCAAGGTATTGCCGCGAACAGTAAAAATTCGGTTGCGGTTGTGCTTGACATTGTTTCCCGCCCGATGTATAATGGGAAAGAGGCGGTTGTCCACGTCGGGCACCCACTCATTGACATTCAACAAATACAAGGAGTCAAATCATGCAAAACACAGTTATTTTCAATCCCCAATGGGGGGGGGAGGGGGGGCAATGTAAGTCCTTGAACCATAAGGACTTACGGCGACATGCCCGCTGGCTCTCGGGTTTGAGTCTTGTCGCAATTCTACTTCTTTCCGTCGGCTCCGTTTCCGCGCAAGGCAGACAGGGAGGCGGCTTTAGCCTCGTCCAAGCTGATTATGACAGGTATGCCCAACTCTTCAAGATTGGCAGAGAACCCGATCTCTCCCCCACAGGTTCCGCCCAATGGAGAGCGCTCTATCGAAATCACCGCTGGGCAGAACACGCCACAGAAGGCGAATTCAGAGACCCTATGCTTGCAGCAGAAGTGTTGACGGGGATTTACTTGACTCAATTTGTGAACCACCAGTTGGATCACCAGATAGAGAGTATCCTCATCAACAAAAATGCGTTGAGTGCTACCCTCTCAGAACGCATCGTACTGGACAGAATCGCCGCGTATATGCAGTTGCGCCGACGGACAGATCGAAATTTTGATGAAATGTTCGCAGACTCAACCATTCAGTTTTATTCGGACGAAGAGATCGAAAGAATGCAGGAATTGAATCGCAATATTGACATAATGACACGCAGGAGAATGGTCTCCGGCAGCGTGATCTCTAACCGTGCCCGAGGGGAAATGCGCAGTGTTCAGAATCTGTTTCGCCACGGTGAGCGCGGATGGGTACCCACGTATTACTTCATGCGAGAGAAGTTTGATATATTGAATGCTCTCGAGCAGGAATTCATGTTCAACTGGAGCGATGAGAGACTTGAGGAAAAACTGAACGAACTCATGGAGAGCGATGAAGTACGGACAGAGGCTAATCGGAGGGTTGCCGCAACAGTGCGAGCAGACCGGGAACGGGCAAATACAACGATAGAAGAAAGCCAAGTTGGGATTTCAGACCAAATGGTGTGGGGCACGATAACGGAAATCGATCTTGGTGCAGTGGAGTATTCCGAAGAGGAAATCGAAGCGATGCGGGTGAACACAACGCTGTTAGTGGCAAGGGAAAGGTTGCAGTCGGATATGGTACGCCATTCGGCATATAAATACATTGTTGGGGTGTACCAAAGTTCGGATTTTCATTTGGAGACATTGCAACGGATCCATCGCTATTTTCTCAATGCGGCACAGAAGGGAGACCCCATTGCCCAGTACCATCTTGCGCTTTTCCTGCGCTACTTGGGAGTGATCGTGGATCCCTACACGGATAATGATACACACGCATACAACAGTGCTGAATGGTTGAGAAGTGCCGAAATGTCGGACGTGACAGCAAAACGTGTAGAGGAACTCGGGGAACAGTTTGACAGAGAAGTAACGTTGGCAACCAGAAGAGCAACATCGAAGCAGAACAAAATAGATGCGTTGAAAAGAGTAGAGTGGGATAAAATCGACATGATAGATGAAGTGCTTATTGGCATTGCACGGCGAATCGGACAGTTAGGGGGAGGAGGAACTGCCAGCGGCGGCGAACTGGGCGACTTTACCGATGGTGGTGGTACTAGCGATGGTGGGCAGTAGCGGCTCGCAGTGATCTCCTCCGAAATGATGGAATAACCCGTTTTTTGTCCAGAGCAATTCGCTCTAGATTTCGGCTTGCGCCGGAATGACGGAACGACGAATTGTGGAGCAGGTCTATTGTACCCGTAAACTCAGAACAACATGATATGACAAACCGGCAAAGCAATCACACTCTGACCCTGCTCATCCTCGGTGGTCTCTGTGCCTGCCTTATTCTGTTGGTCGGCACGGTGATCGGATTGATGCTCTCGCCCAGCTTGAACAATTCTACAGAAGTTGCGGCAAAGCAGTTGCTCCATCTTGTCGAACAAGCGGAAGAGTCGGTAGTTGTAAGAAGTATCGAAGAAACTGTCGCACGAAGTGAAAATTCCGTCGCTCGAATCAAGGGAGAGGAAAGCGGCGGCACAGGATTTGTGATCCGACCCAACGTGCTTGTTACAAACAAGCACGTCATTGAAGATGAGTTTTTGGAACTCTTGGAGATAACCTTTCCCTCTGCGCCGGAGCCGGTACGAGGACCGTACAAAGCAACACTGCTCTACACCGACCCTGACTGGGACATTGCATTTTTGGAAGTCGAGTCCTCTTTGCCGCCGTTGCCTCTCGCTTTTCCGCATCAATTCGGACGGGGGCGGGAAATTGTGATCATTGGTCATCCCATCGGATTGCAAAACGTTGTAACAACGGGCGTGTTGAGTTCGCACGATGAAATTGATGGAAAGATGTATTATCAGTTGAGTGCGTCAATCAATCCGGGCAACTCCGGCGGTCCCGTGATGAATCGAAACGGCGAGGTTCTCGGCGTTGTTACGTTCAGTCGTCTTCGGTCGGGCGGACGCAGAGTCGAAGGCATTTCAGCATGCATTTCGATTAACGATGTGATGGCATCGTTAATCGAAATGGAGCAATTAACAGAGCAGGAGTATGCGGCTCAAAATACGGAATATCTGTCAAGAATTAACGCCTTTCATCGCGCAAGAGTTGCGTTTGGAAAACTTGTGAAGGCACAGAGAACTTACCTGTTGTACATGGAGATGCTTGCTGTAGCGAGCGGTCGTGAGCGGGAGAGTTCCGATGCTGTGAGTGATCGTGTTGCGGCGGGAATGCGTCAGGACTATCTTCGGAGTGAAGAGTTGTCAGAGATACAGCAAGTGTTACAGGACACGAATCTTCCCGAATCGCTACGGAAGGACTTGAATGCTTTTTTCGTTAACTGTATGGAAATCCGAGGTTACGTGAACAATCCTCGAGGCTTGGATGTGCCTTACTCGCAGAAACTGAGCGAGTTAAGGGCTACGGGAAGACGATTGCAATTTGAGTTGCAACTGGAGTTGGGCGTGCCAGTGGAAGAGTAGGTGTTTGAGTTTGAGTACCGCAAAATTCGGCTCTAACGTCGCCTCGCTCTCTGACGGTGCGAGGTCGTTGCCAAAGATGTCTGTGATAACTTTGCCAGCCTGTTGCATGAACCGCTTTTTCTGTCGGTTCTAAAACTCTACGGGACTGTCTGCGTTGTACGGCTTGGGAAGGAGAGTGCCAAGGTATTGCCGCGAACAGTAACCATTGACCATTGAAGGGGCGGTGCACTCCCATCTTGCTTTTTTGCTGTTTTGTGCTAGGGGGTGTTTACACTAATTTCTCAGCGTGATGGCGATGTTTGCGATGGCGATGAAGGCATTGTAC
>Ga0099364_10009741_pt1 | contig 13305 bp, 12 predicted proteins | sample TergutTh196P3_FD_73070 | JGI IMG/M metagenome (GOLD analysis project Ga0099364, IMG submission 73070) | Microcerotermes parvus P3 segment gut microbial communities from Pointe-Noire, Republic of the Congo - Th196 P3 | ecosystem: Host-associated > Arthropoda: Insects > Digestive system > Gut ...
GTACCCGAAATTCCACTTCGATAACGAATGATTATATTTTTAGTCAACTTACAGTTTTAGCCTGGACAAGGCACTAGTATTTTACAGATTTTCAGTTTGGCACAATTTGAGAAAACCCCTGTTTTTTTACGATGTTTGAAAGCAAAAATTACATTTGTCAATCTAACCAAATCCCTAACCGGTTGATGCTGTTTGACTTATGATGGGACAGGAGTGACCTTTCAAAGGAAAGAAAGAAGCACAAAAAAACTTGCCATTGACTAAAAATCGCCCCTTTGAAAAATTTTCCCAAACATAGCATATTGACTATAAAGCTCTATGAGTGTCAAGCGTTTGTTGCGATATTTTCAAAAATTCCCCCCTTGTCAAAAAGGCAAAATTACTGTAACATACTACAGTTTCATTGCTTTTGACAAACGCACGCCAAGTATGTTCACTCGCGGCAGACACGGGCAAGCTGTTCGTGTTTTGAGTTTGTATGTTCTTATTAGTCAATGACTTACAATGAGGCTTCTTGTTTTCTACAAGCGTTTTCTGAAAATCGTTACAATGTAACCTTGTGTGGAGAGAAAAGTATGACGGTGTCAAATCCCACGGATTTCGACGTGAAACAGGCGGTTTTGTATGATGGCACGTTCGGGCCGCGCGAAATTGATCAACTTCTTTTGTTGACCAGTCGTGATTTTACGCAATTTGAAACGTTGAAAGAAACCGTTCAGGAGCTTGAGGACAAACAGAATGAGTTAAGCCCTTCGGCACAAGTGAGATTGGGCGTTGGTCAATATTTGATCGGCGATTTTGACGATGCGCTACAATCGCTGAAAAAAGGTGATGGTGGAGCGTTGGCACATTACTATATTGCCAAGACGTTATTCAATCAGCAACGGTTCGACGACGCGCTGAAGAGTTATGATATGGCGCAGAAAGCAGGTTATAGTGTTGATTATTGCACACTTGGTCGTGCGGAAACCTATCGTTACATGAATCAATTCGACCGAAGCCTCGAAGAGTTGGACAGACTGTCGGGCGCGATTGAGCAAACATCGGAATATTTGTACCAGCGCGGTGCAACTGTTGCTGCCATCGGCATTAACCCTAACGAAGCCATTGCACTATATGAACGTGCCGTGACAGTGGATAAGAATCATCCTGGCGCATTGTTCGGTTTGGCCGTCGAAAATGAACGCCGGGGCAATGATGACGAAGCCCTCGATCTGTACAAACGCGCGGTGGCACACTTCCCGACTAATACAGGTACGCTTATCAACCTCGGCATCCTGTACGAGGACATGGGACAGTATGAGCAGGCCATGATGTGCTATCAGCGGGTTCTGGACTCCTACCCGACCAACGAACGGGCGTATCTTTTTCTGAAAGACGCAAAAGCTTCAAACGAAATGCATTACGACGAAGAAGCTCAACGTCGCCGGGATCGTATGAATCAGGTACTCAGTCTCTCCGTGTCGGATTTTGAATTGTCCGTGCGGAGCAGAAATTGCCTCAAGTCGATGGGTATCAATACATTAGGCGAGCTTTGTCAGCATTCTGAACAGGAATTGCTTGCCAGCAAAAACTTTGGCGAGACCAGTCTGATCGAGATTCGCGAATTACTTGGTCTCAAAGGACTGAAACTTGGTCAATTTGCCGCTGAAAAGCATGCGCAGGAAACAGTCGAACTGGAATCGCTTTCGCCGGACGAACAGGCGGTTCTCTTGCGGCCGGTCGCCGACCTTGACCTTTCGGTGCGTGCCAGAAAGTGTATGAACCGGCTCGGTATTCAGACGATCGGCGAACTTGTCCGCCGCACCGCCGACGAATTGCTTGAATGCAAAAACTTCGGTGTCACCAGCTTGAAGGAAATTCGTGAGAAACTGACCATTCAAAACCTCAGACTTCGTGGAGAATAACGAATGATAATCCCCGGCATGACCCCCAAACAAGGAAAAGTCCGCGATTGTTATGATTTCGGCGATTCGCTCCTGCTGGTCAGCACCGACCGTATTAGTGCGTTTGATTGGATTTTGCCGACGCCGATTCCTGACAAGGGCAGGGTACTCAACCAAATGGCGGAATTCTGGTTCGCAATGCTCGGCGTTGAAAACCACCTGATGACGACCGACGTGACGAAAATGCCCTTTCCCCCAGGTACAGACTTGTCGCAGTTCGCAGGGCGTTCGATGCTTGGCAAAAAATGCCATGTCGTGCCGATTGAGTGTGTGGTTCGCGCTTACCTTTCCGGTTCCGGGTGGAAGGAGTATCAACAGAGTGGAACGGTCTGTGGCATCAAATTGCCGTCCGGGCTTCGCGAAAGCGACCCATTGGAGCAACCGATTTTTACGCCTGCGACCAAAGCCGAAGAAGGCCATGACGAAAATATCTCTTTTGAGCAAATGGTCGAAACTGTCGGTGCAGACATCGCGGAGGAATTGCGCCAACGTTCGATTGACATTTTCCAAAAAGGTTCGGACTACGCGAAAACACGCGGCATTATCATTGCCGACACGAAATTCGAGTTCGGTTTGCTGGACGGCCAAATCATGCTCATCGACGAGGTGTTGACGCCGGACAGCTCGCGATTCTGGCCCGCCGATCAATACGAACCGGGACACGGCCAGCCGTCTTATGACAAGCAATTCGTCCGCGATTGGCTCTTGGCCACAACTTGGGACAAGAACAGTCCGCCTCCAGCCTTGCCGGACGAAATCGTCAGCAAAACGCGGGAGAAGTATGTCGAAGCGTTTACCAAACTGACTGGAAAACAGCTTGTTGTCTAATCGTAAAGCGCAGAGATGAGGTAATTTCAGTATTCAGCATTCGCTCTGCATTTTGCGTTCTGCTCTTTGCGCTTGTACGCCCTCGTAGCTCAGGGGATAGAGCGACGGTTTCCTAAACCGTAGGTCGATGGTTCGAATCCATTCGAGGGTATTGGCTTAACGCCTTGATATACAACACGTTGCGGTGGTTGTGATTTTTAGTTTTGATTATTGTGCTTGCCGAAAAACCCTTATTGTAAGGGTTTTCACCGTGGAAGGTATGCGCACTATGCCAAAACTAATCAATCGTAATCCGAAGTTATCGAAATTGAAAAAATACGCTGTGGTCTATTATCACGGCAAAATCCACTATCTCGGTCATCACGGCACACCAGAGGCCTTAACCGCCTATAACCGATTTTGTGCCGAGATACAAACAAATCCCACTCTTTCCTTGCCAATTGTGGAAAAAGACGTCACCATTTGCGAGCTTACAGCTGCTTTTCTGGACCATGCGAAAGCAAACTTTGACGCTACAGAATACCGTCACTGCCGAATTATCGTTCTGGATTTCTTAGACAAACTCTACGGAAACAATATCCTCGTCGATAGTTTTAAGCCTCGTTGTCTAAAACGGGTTCGGGACGAAATGGTTCAATCATGCCGGTTTTGCCGGAGAATCGTTAATCGATACACTTTTCGTATCATTTCGATTTTCGCGTGGGGAGTCGAAAACGATTTGGTACAGGAAACAACATGGCGTGCATTGAAAGCCGTAAAATCGTTGCCTGAAGGCTATTCCGGCACGTTCGACAATGAGGAACGGCAACCAGTCCCCGACGATGTAGTCCGTAGAACATTGCCGTTCATGCCACCGACACTTAGGGCAATGGTGCAGCTTCAGCGCATTCTTGGTATGCGTCCGAACGAAATTTTCAAAATGCGCGTCGGCGACATCGATACCTTGCGGGAAAATGGGCTGTGGTATTATGTGCCTGGTTCCTACAAGACTGCTCGATTTGTCGGCAAAATTGTGTTCCCATTGGGAAAACCCGAGCAAGAATTGATTGCTCCGTACTTGGAAGGTAAAAAGTCGGAACAGGCAGTATTCTCGCCTCGCACGGCGATGCAAGAACGTAATGCTGAAAAACGAGCAAATCGAAAAACGAAACTCACCCCTTTGCAGTTAGCTCGCGAAAAATCAAGAGCAAAGAAGCCCTCACACATTTCTGAATTCTACAATCAGTATTCATATCGTCAGGCAATTAATTATGCCATTGATAAGGGCAATCGTCAGTTATCAGGTGGAGAGTGTAAAATCCCGATACCGCACTGGTTCCCGTATCAGTTGCGACACAGTGCCAGCACCGCTACCGAATGCCGACTGTCCGCTATATCAAGCATTTTTAGAGCGGTGCGTTCCACTCATTGAAAATCAAATGATTTTGGAAGAGTACGCCGGGTACATTTTTGTGAACAAGTTGAATTTTGAAAGGGTTCTGTTCTTGTACGGGCAAGGTGCGAACGGTAAGAGTGTTTGGCTTGCAATCCTCGAAGCCTTACTCGGTGCACTCAATGTCACAAAGTACAGCCTCGAAAACATCACGAAAAAGCAGGAGTACCGGGCCCGACTTGCGGAAGGTCTGCTAAACATCTGCGCGGAGAGTGCGACTTCATTGAACATTGACACTTTCAAAAAAATCGCGAGTCGTGAACCGCTTGAATGCAGGCGGTTATACGAAAATCCAATCACTCTGACTGATTATTCGCGGCAGATTTTCTCGACGAACGTATTGCCCAAAACCACTGAGGCAACAGAAGGATATTTCAGGCGGTTTTTGATTGTTCCATTCAACGAATTCATTCCTTTGGAGGAACGCAATTTCAGCATGAATACTGTCGGTTTCTGGGAAGAAACAGGGGAGTTACCAGGCATTTTGAACAGGGTCATTACCGGCCTTCAAAGGTTGGTACAAAACGGCAACTTCACGAAAAGTCAGTCGGCAGACGAACTGTTGGAGAACTACAGATTTGATTCGGATTCAGCCATGTCGTTTGTACAAAGCGAAGGATATGTGCCCGATGCTGTGTCGAAGATCAAGTTGGCAGAGCTTTATGGCACCTACCAATGTTATTGCAAAGAGAATGGATTACAAGCAGTATCAAGCAAAACGCTTGCAAACAGACTGCGGAACCTGGGGTTCGTTGTTAAGCCCGGGACAGGCAACGTCAATTACGTTCAATGCAGTAAGTCTGAGAATACTGGAAATGATGCGCTGGACTGGAAGACACTCTATCCCGCCGAGTAACAATGTTGATCGAATGTTTTGAGATTGATGTATGCTCGAAGATGCAGGGTGGTACGAATGGTGAATGCTGTATGCACATCGTACCTGCCTTGCATCTTTCTATTCTGTATTGTAAAAATAAAAAAGGGAGTAAAGGAGAGGGAGGAGGTGATTTTAAAACTTTTATTTTTTTCTCAGTAAAAATCTCTTTTTGGAATTTTTGTTATGACTCCAAATATTGTATTATTCTGAATAGCAGATAAAATATTTTCAGTAAGAAAAAAAATATAGTTTTAAAATCACCTCCTCCCTCTCCCTTGCTCCCTTAATTTTTTTTTTGTATGTAGAAATAGCTTGCGTGTAAGCGTGAAAACTTGTATAGAAAAACGACCGCTCCTATATTCACCGTTCGTACACAAGTTCCGCTCCTCGTTTATAAAAACGTCTTTGATGTTCGTCAATCGTCGTTGTTCGTCAATCATCACTTCGCCTCTTGCTGCTTTCAGCAGTCACTTCGTCTCTGTTTGAATGTAGCAGTTCTAAAATCAATTTTAAGCGTGAAATAACGCGCAAATACACGCGATCATTGTTTTTTCGTTGAAATATGCGCAAAAAATGATCGCGTGTTAAAAACGTGTATTTGAACGTTATATGAAAAAGCGAGTAATAATCAATAGTTGTGCGTTATTCGATGTGCAAAATTATGACTGAAGTAGTAAACATATAACATGTCTGCCGAACGCTGCATCCAGTGGGAGGAGACCTTTGCCCGTTATTCGTCGCTACCCCATAAACACGGGTTGATTGCCCAAGGCAATACGATTGAGTTTCAGGAGTATTCTGCCGCAAATTCCTCATCGGACATCCTGAGTAATTTGATGGCATCAACGATTGCCAGAACGCCAGCAGCACCGATCAGTAAGAAACCAATAAAGAAGATGGCGAGAATTATGCCAGCAATTGTAAGACCAAGGTATAGTAGTGCTTTTTGTTGGTTGCCAAGATAAAACCAGTGTGCCCCAAAAGTGCCGAGGAAAAAAGCAAAAAGTACTGCCGTAATTTTGTCTTTCGGTGAACCTTCGACTGTCCCGGCAGTTTTGGTTTTGTCGGCAGAACGCGACGCACTGACAGTACTGATTGCCGAACCGCATTTGACACAAACGACTTGTTCTGGATTTAAGGCAACACCACACTGACGACAAAATTTTTTATGTCCGCTTGGCCTCGCACCGCACGACATGCAGGCAACCGCCTGTTCGGAAACACCATTTCCGCAGTTGGTACAAAAAAGATTAGCGGAGGTCGGTGTATTCTGAACAGAAGCCGCTTGAGCAAAAGGAGAAGATGCTGCGGCAAACAAACCGGGAATTTGACTTGCGACTCCTTTGTGTCCGCTCTCCGTCTCCAATGACGTAGTAGGCGTAACGATTCCTTGTGCCGCCAGTGTTTTCAGTTGTGCGTCGTTAATCGGGCCTTGTTTCTGACCATTAGCGTCAGTGTAAAAAAAGTTGGTCATAGAATTCTCGCGCGATTGATGGGTGAAGTGTTGAGGCAAGAACGGCGAGCCCCGCCTAATGAAAGAGGGGAAACGCCAAGTTTACCCAAGCAGTGTTTCACCTCATGCCACTGAAGCGTGCGCAATATCAGCGCACAACGCCAACGACCCTTGAAGGAGCGTCAGCACAGAAACGGCTGCAAGCCTATGCCATGACGCTCCCCATTCGAGAGGAGACGCATGTCGCATAGGTTTTTCTCTGTTCCCCGACCGGAAAACCGGATGGCATTCGGGGATCATGCTGGTAAATACTTGCTATTTATTACAAATTGTTATGTCAATCCAGCTTTATACTGGAGTTACTGACTATCTTATTGTAACTGCTACGCGATTCAAGTACAAGAGAAAGCTATCGATTTTTTCAAAACGATGGTGATAGTTTCCAAATTCTGAAATCTGAAGCGTTAAATTTCATCTCTTCGATTGAAGTCACGTAAATTCTGACGCATTGACAGTTATATTTACCGCGATGTTTTTCAAAACATGATATAAAACACATGTTTCAATCCATTCGCAAAAAAACATGTTTAATCGCATTCAAAACGAATTGTAAATCTTTGAAATTACGAGAGTTAAATTTATTGTAGTGGAATCTGATCTGCGATTTTTTTGATTTTCAAACCATCATGTCCACCATTGTACGCAAGAACTGTAACGCTCTATGGAATCTGCACTTAGAGTGTCATACGAAAATGCTATTCGCATTGATTTTCCAGCTTTATACGCTGTTCCGGGAGATAGAAAATCGTATGGGTTTCGTAAGGGTTTACGCCGAGATCGGCATCGAAGTATGGGTTATTTTCAGAAAATAAGGGTTTTGCGTGATTGCCAAAAACCGAAAATGATAGAGAATGACAGAGTTGTCCGAGTCGGGAAACGCCGCTGTTTTACGTGTTTTCCCTTAATTTTAACACTCCGACAAGCACGATAGGCAATCTGAAATATCGTTTTTCCTAAACCGTAAGTCGATGGTTCGAATCCATTCGAGGGTATTTTTGTTTTGATATAACTCTATATACAACAATTGGTTGCGAAAAAAAAAAAAAAAATATATCGTTACAATAATGTTTTTTTGAAACACGTACAATGTTCGAGTGCCAACAAAGTGTCAACAAGTTATCGTGATAACGTAGCACTTTGCCATAGAGATTTCGCTTGGCAACTTCTTAACGCCTTGTGAAGCCCAGTTTTGCGACGTGAGGCGTTCTTGGCCAAAACGCGACTATTTGGTAAACCCTACAGTATTTCGCACTGTGGGGCGTGTGGGTGAATAGTGAAGCGGTGTTCGCCTTAACTCGTTGTAAAACAGTATCTTACGTTGTTCTGAATGCCATTGGCGAAGGCACCCAATTTTAAGTGAGTGCCAACGGATAAACGAGCGAATATCTTAAAGATTCGCGACGAAAGCATCTTGAAATCGGTAATAGATAAGACTTTTCCCATTGGCGCGGCGGGGACACCAACTCAAAAAGCAAAATTCTTCACGCCGCACAATGGGAAAAGTCTTATCTATTTATGGAAAACACATTAACATAGACAATAAATAATCTCGTGTGTTTTTCTTCCTAATTTCACTAAAATGTGTATTCTCTCGTCACACCAATACCCATCTGAAAATTTTCCTAATATTGTTTCATTAATTACGATCATTTTTATAATGTTTAACTATTTGCCTAATAAAGATTTAGAAAAATGTTAAATTGATATTCATCTTGGAAACTACTGGTAATTGATATGTAATTCTATACTCCTGCGGAACCGGCTTGACCATCACCGTCATCCGTACTGGTCTTTCCCCAATAAAGCGACGCAACAATGCCCGCGAGTACTGCCAACACGATCACGTTCAGCGAAAACCAAGCCTCCCATTCTTCGAGTCCGAAATGGCCAATCAAATCGGTACACAGCAGCTTCACCCCGACGTAGGCCAGGATGGCGCAAACACTGGCGGGCAAGTAGCGAAACTTTGCGAGCATGGCCATCATGACGAAATAGAGCGAACGCATGCGGCCGTCGTACCGGTGCCAACGAAAAAACCGATGGCACCGTTCCAGAAATCCGTTGCCTCGTTGAGCGTGGGAATCGGGAGACTCGTGAGCGTCGCGCCCGAGCCGATCACGCGGTCGGGCAACACCGCTCCGGTGGTTGTCAGGTCTTTGGATGTGTAGAAAATGCCCAATTGATCAGGTGTTGGTGTGGCCATTATGTTTTCTTTCAGAAAACGGCTTCGGACTTCAGGATTCGGGCTTCAGGTTTTACGTATGTCCTGAAGCCCGAAGTCCGGAGTCTGAAGTCTCAAGTTGAAATTGATATTTGCCGTTAGGCTGTTTTGTGATCGTGAGTTCCGGCACAGGCGGCAGATCGGTTGCATGGTATTTGACCAGTTCGCCGGTATTGATGGACTCGTTGTTATACTTGTCGAGCGACTCGACCCGAAACCAGTACCAGTGGCCGTTCTTGCCGTTGAGGATAACGGGCGAGTTGATCTCCATGCGGTCAATGCCCGGTCGTGCGTTGACCTCGCTGACCATCGCCTCATCGCCCGTTGCGAAGTCGCCGTGATAAACCCGGTATTTTTTCGCTTCCTCCACAGGGTTCCACGAGAGCAAAGGTTTGGTTTGCGGCATCTCTTCGCACGAATTTGGGATCAATTCCAAATCATCGAACTCATGAATTTCAATGACCGCCGTCGTGCCCTGCACAAACGGGATGGTGATGGATCGTTCGATTGTCATGGGCATGAACGGCCCAATGGCGTATTTGCCGTTGATGAAAATCCATGATTGCATCTCTTCAGAGTCGCTCGACCATGAAACCACGCACTGGGTTTCGTTCTTGGTGCGAAGTGAAAAATGGTCAATCAGCATTGATGTTCCCCTTGACGTTGGCAAGTTCCTGTGCGATGATCTCCCAGTCAGGGATGATGTTGGCCGTTTGATATGCTTTCCGTGCCTTGCGTATCAAACGAAACAGCGCGTCCCAGTCCTGGCTTTCCTCTTCGGCCTCATGCAGGTGACCGATCAAACGGAGGTGCCAGGCATAGCCTGCATGAATCTCCGAGAGAATGACCATCGCCGCACCGAGATGTTTTTCGACACACTCCAAACAACCGGGACGCGAGGCAGGTTCAGGATTTTGCGAACCACGTTTTTTACAACGACAGGTACGAACTTTTTGCGTGACCATGTTGTCATCGGGTTGTGACGTCAGGATACGACAGCTCGTGGTCGTTATTCGTTCCGCCTTGCGTATTCGCCTGTTTTCAAAATGCCCGCCTGTTTGAATCGTATCGATAACTTCATCGCCATAGATCGTGCATTTATAGGCGGGTTTGCCGTCGCATGCGATCAAGTGCTGATCGCCTGTAGTGACATCGTATTCGACGGTAAACAGCGAGTCCGTTTCATTGATCCACGCTCCCGAAACAAGCAGCTTGTCAGGATTGTCGGCACGATAGGCCACGCGGTAAATATACATGCCCGGCATGCCGATTGTGCGATCAAGATTACGGTCATGGATGGTAAAGCGGTCAAAGAGTTCCGCCGTGACCAAGCGATCCTGATAAATAAATCCAGCCCGTGTCGGACGTATGGCGACGGGTCTTGACAAGGTAGCAAGCGTCGTGCCGTCCATGCGATACAAGTGATACATTATGCTGTCGAATGAGCCACCTGCAATGAATGTGACATGCCAGCCGGTTTCGTCCTGCCATGCAGTGGGTGAGCATTCCACCATATCAGGTGACAGGCCGGTCTCAATTCGTTGCGGTTCGCCGTCATTGACGGAGACGTGCAGTTTCCAGACATTGTTGCCATCCGCAAGGCAGAAAAACAAAATGCGGTTGCCTTCGCCGTCAACCATCAAAAACGGCATGTGGGATTGTGTGTTGTCAAAATTCATCAATATTCCAGTCTAAAGTGATGGCCATTCGATATTGCCGTTTTCGTCCTCGCAACCGATTTGCAATTCCATGTAGCCGTTGTACGAATAGCTGGTGCGAAACTGGTTGGGCAAGGCCACCAGCTCGCGTTCGTCGTTGATCGTGCCGAAGCCGTATTGCAGGCGGTAACTGCGTTCGATGATACGCCAGTGCGTTGAGAGTTTTTTGGCAATGCCCGGCCTCTGATACGGCGTCAAGTCCCAAACCGGTTCCTGGCTGTTGGTCGTCTTGCGGGCAAGCACGTAAGGCTTGCAATCGCCGCCGCAACACGTTGTGCATTCGCCGTCCTTGTTATAGGCGGCGATCATACCGCCCTTCAAAACGCCGATGTAGCCTTTGGCCAGCAGCGTGATTTTGCCACGATCATTCTTGTCAGACATCCTCGTCCTCCTCCTCGACGCATGAACTCAAAACAAAAGTCTCATTGATCCAGCCGACAACCAGTTGATTCTCATTGTCATAATGGGCATAACCGAAGATTGCCTGTGTCATTTTGCCTATCGCCGGTCGTCGCCACTGGTGTGGCTTTGCCGTCGGGTCAATGTCTTTTTCAAGTGATTCATCCGTCAGGGCATGGCTGACGTCATAACGCCATGTCGTTGCCGTTTTCTCATCGCCCTCTTCACCGCCCGACTTTTTCAATACGACCGGGAATAACGTTGCCACGTCACCGTGTCCGATACGGATCAATGCCCACTTGGGGCCGGTGCCGCCTTCAATCCACAAGATCGAGGCACCACCGGTTGAGCCGCCGGTAAAATCATACGTGTAGCCCTCTTCAATCTCACAGGCCTTGGGCTGGGATGACGAACTCTCAACATACACCCGCGCAACGGTCATGCCGGAGACACACGCCCGAACCACGCAACCCGGTGCCGCCGGTTCCTGCACGACAACGAACTTGCCCTTGTGCCGTTCCATGGGAGTAACGCCTCGCAGTACCGGCGTCTGCTGAAATGCGTCCGGCTCGTTGCGCGGGTCAAAGGCCGGGCCGTCAATACCCAGTATCTCGAACTGCTCCAGTGGATAGCCGGTCTCGTTGCGCACCAGAACGTGATGACTTTGCTCACTGCGCACAGGCGATGGCTTGCTCTGCGACCGCATGTTGGCAACAGCCGCGTCCAGCATGGCGTTGTAGGCCGTCGCCGGAATAATAAGCGGGTCGCCGCTCTTGACTTTACGAAAAGCATCTGTCATAAGAAAAGGGATTGGTTTTGAAATAACGTAAGACAGGGCAATTTGGGCAAGTTTTCAAAATCAAAAATCATGCCATCGAAACATGACCCGTTCGCAGTGTAACTGCTTGTGAAAAAACAATTTATCGCAATATAACACCAAAATTTCTAAAATTCTGAAAAATATTTAAATCCAGAAATGGCAAGTAATCGTCTTTACTTTTGACAGGTTCGGTATTCGGCAAGATGATAAAATTGCCGGTTTTTTGATTTTCACCACCAATATGGGAGAGAGAATTATGCGTAATGTCAAAATCATTGTTTGTGCCGTATCACTTGCAGTATTATGGGGGTTGGTCAATCATGCCGATGAATCCAAGTCGGCGGACAACCCGAAAGTGCAGATCGCACTTTTGCTTGATACCAGTAACAGCATGGATGGCTTAATCAATCAGGCAAAATCACAGCTTTGGGAAATTGTGAATGATTTCGCAACGGCAAAGCAAAATGGAAAAACCCCCGATCTTGAAGTCGCTCTTTATCACTACGGCAACAGTTCGCTTTCCAAAGAATCGAATTACATCGAACAGTTGACTCCGTTCACCGACAACCTTGATCTGGTTTCCGAAAAACTGTTTGCGTTGAAAACAAACGGTGGATTGGAATATTGCGGGGCGGTCATTCAACGGGCGGTTCAGGATTTGAAATGGTCGGAGCGACCGGACGATTTGCGATTGATCTTTATCGCCGGAAACGAGCCGTTCACGCAAGGGCCACTCTCGTATGCCGACGCCTGCAAGGAGGCCGTTGAAATGTATATCGTTATCAATACGATTCATTGCGGCGATGAACAAACAGGAATTGCAACCAAGTGGAAGGACGGTGCCTTGTTGACCGACGGGAAATACCTCGTCATCAATCAAAATGAAGCGGTTGTCAGCATTACGGCCCCCCAGGACAAACGTCTCGCCGAATTAAACAGTGCATTGAACGCGACCTATATTCCGTATGGCAGACTTGGCCTGGCGGAACAGGCGAATCAGGCGGCACAGGATTCCAACAGTGCCGGAACCAGAATGCTTGCTGCCCGCGTGGCAACCAAAGCAAGCGGCTTTTATCGCAACAGCGGCTGGGACTTGGTTGACGCATCGAAAGAACAGGAATTCGACCTTGCCAAAATCGAGAAATCGGAGTTGCCGGAAAACATGCAAAAAATGACGCTTGCGGAGCAAAAATCCTACATTGCCCAACAGTCGGAACAGCGTAAAAAAATTCAGGAGGAAATCGCCGGTCTTTCCAAAGAACGCGATGCCTTTATCACGGCGGAAATGAAAAAACAAAGCCTCGGCAAGGAACAATCGCTCGGAAATGTCATGCGCAGTTCCATTCGCGCTCAAGCCGCTGCGAAGAGTTTTCAATATAGCAAATGATTGCTTTACCATCCTATTCCCAATGACGCAAAATTAAGATAGGGATAAACCTGCTCGACATAAACACCGACGGGTCGTTTGACGAGTGAACCGGCGTTGTTGTCAGTCTGGTCTTCATAACGTACCCAAACGTATGCCCAGCCGGGCTTTCAGATGGGGCCGAT
>Ga0099364_10009742_pt1 | contig 13304 bp, 12 predicted proteins | sample TergutTh196P3_FD_73070 | JGI IMG/M metagenome (GOLD analysis project Ga0099364, IMG submission 73070) | Microcerotermes parvus P3 segment gut microbial communities from Pointe-Noire, Republic of the Congo - Th196 P3 | ecosystem: Host-associated > Arthropoda: Insects > Digestive system > Gut ...
GCCTATGATGTTTCCTACCGAAAGGTCGCCTTCCTTTCTAAATGCCGCAATTAGCGATGTAGTCAATTCGGGTGCGCTTGTTCCCACCGCAACGATGGATATTCCGATAACGCGCTCGCTGACGCCCCACTGCAACGCTAATTCACGCGCTCCATCAACAAACCAGCCCGAACTGAAATATAAGCCCGCTATTGAAACTAAAATCATCGAAACCGCAATCAAAGGCTTCATCGTTGGAGGCAGCGTTTCTTTTGTCTGGGTTGTTCTTTTTGATTTCAGAACAGTCCAAACAGAATAGGCTATCAATATGGTTAAGAAGCATATACCTTCAAAAAGCCCTATCATTCCGTTGAAACCGAAAAATAGCAGTAAAAAAGTTACGAAAAACATCATTACAATGTCAAAACCTATTGCTCTGTTGCGGATAGGGACAGGACAAATCATCGCAACTATTGCCATAATACAGCCGATGTTGGCGATATTTGAGCCTATCACGTTTCCTAACGCTATGTCGGGTGCGCCGCCAATTGCCGCTTTGACGCTAATAAATATTTCGGGCGTGGCAGTTCCGTAGGCTACAATAGTCAATCCCACCACGAGCGTACTAATCTTGAAATGGCGCGCAAGTTGTACGCTGCCCGTTACCAACCAGTTGCCGCAGAATATCATCGCGACAAGTCCTATAAATAGCAAAATGTATGGCGACATATTTATACTTCAATAGTTTTCTCCTCAAAGTCAAATTTGAGGTTTTTGAACTGCAACAAGAAGTCCATTCCTAACAAACCATCGGCTATAAGCGTTATTTGAAACGGAAACTTGATGACGCTAACCTCAAAATTTACTTTTTCTTTTCCAAATAAACTGAACTTCGGCAATTTCAGAATTTTTGAATGAACTTTACCGCTGGCTGTAGTTAACCTGTCGCCCCTTTCTAACCGGAACAATTGATATCCGAGGCGAGTAACTGCATCATCATCAATGATTGTTTTTGTTGAGCCCGTATCAAGGATAAATTTTAACTCTTTACTATCACTAACACCCTCAATCATCGCATAAACGAGGAGTTTTTTCTTTTCAATCAACAATTCGTGCGTCATAGTATCAGTGTATTTTCGTCAATACGGTCTAACCTGATACCGCCTGTATATACAACCGCTGAATAGCGTGGGTTCAGTTCTAATTCCTTTTCTATGACCTTCTTACGGCTCTTGTGCTTATACAGCAATACCGCCTCTTTCAGGTGTGGACGCGGACTAAAAACAGGGTTCTCTAAAAGAACAAATCTGTCGGGATACTCTTTTTGTATCGTTTCCCATGTGGCATGTCGTGGTTTCATATTCTTATCGTTTTAAAAATCCTACAAAAAAATTATTTATTAAACCGCAAAAATAATATTTTTTTTGGAAATATTCAAAAAAAATCGTATCTTTGCAAAAAAAATCTAACCGATATGAAAATTTTGATTGTTGAGGACGAAATAAAACTTTTGGAACTGATAACTTTTTTGTATTAATTAATGCCTTGTTTGTTGGTATAGCGCCTTGTCTAACGCTTCCACTATATTCTCATCTCTTCCTTGTTGATTTGGCTGAATAAGCAAGATGTTTCCTTCTCTGTCCATGATTTTGAAATCGGGGGTAGCTTGAAAATCCAGCGACCATGCTGTTTTATTCGAGCAAAATACAGCAGGGTACAGGTTGCGCCCGTTCTGTCGGTTTGCTTGAATGTATTCTGCTATTTCTTCGGGCTTATTGCTGCTTATATAAATACATAAGAAATCGGGATGAGCCTTGTATTTATCATAAAAAGCATCAATTATTGGCTGAACAGCCGGACTAAAATTACAATAATGCGATGCATATTGCAGAAATACTACTTTACCCGCCAAATTATTTTTTGAATAAATGTCGCCTGTAATCACATCTTGGAATTGAAAGAAAGGCGCCGCATCACCCACCTGCAAATTGGAAAATAAATCCCGTTGTGATGAGATGACCTGATAGGGAATATCGCTTTGAGCGAGAGAAAAATAGGTGTCAGGAAAATATGGATTAATCTCAATATCTTGCAGATATACCTGAACTAGACCGGATGTTACGGAATCTTGAAGATTAGTTTGTGACTGTTTATAGTATGTGGGTAGCATCCATTCTTTGTCAATGGCAATAATATAATTGTTACGGGCATAGAAATCATTTATGGGGAATGAGACAAAATGCTTATAATGTATAAGATAACAATTCCTGCCGTTAATTAACGTATCTTTTACGGGCATAATCAGATGGGACATTATCCGGTTGGGATTTGGTATCATTGTACTGCTATCTCCGTTCATTACCTGCTGTATGTTTTCGAGTGTTCGAATTATCATAGGAGGGAATACAGAGATACTCCCCTCGAAAGGGGTTCGCACAACAGCTATGGAGTCGTTTGGATATAAAGTAATAAGAGATTCTCTGTTCTTTATTTGAATAGTCCCGTCAACATACGTTTTCATGTTCAACTCTGTAACACCTGCGTCGGATATACTTTTTTTAAACACAATTTCGCTGCTGCTATCGGGCGTTCGCTCGACAGCACGAAAACTTGTCAGTTGATGAAATGTTTGTATACATTCATCAACAATTTGTTTGTTGTCCTTTTGTACAACTGCAATACTTTGTCCTAATCCTTTTAAACCGAAGCCAATAAGGACTACAAACATCACAAAAAAACACCTCATTTTTAAAAGCTAACTTTTTTTCTAAAAATTTTCAGCTATCAATTCGAAGTGAGCCTGCGGATGGTCGCAACATGGACAGATATTCGGCGCTTGTTTATCAGCGTACAGATATCCGCAGTTGCGGCATGACCACGTAAATTTGTCGGAACGTTTGAAAACTTGGTCGTTTTCGACGTTCTGCAACAGTTTACGATAGCGCTCTTCGTGCCTTTTTTCAACTACGGCAACCAATTTGAACGCTAACGCAACTTTTGGAAATCCTTCTTCTTCTGCGATTTTTGCAAATTCGGGATAAAGCAATTCCCACTCTTCGTTTTCGCCATTGGCGGCGGCAAGAAGATTTTCGGCAGTGCTGCCGATGACTCCGGCAGGAAAAGAAGCAGTGATTTCTACCATGCCGCCTTCAAGAAATTTGAAGAACAACTTGGCATGTTCCTTCTCTTGCGCTGCGGTCTCTTCAAAAATGGCAGCTATTTGCTCAAAGCCATCCTTGCGGGCTTTGCTTGCAAAAAATGTGTATCGATTGCGTGCCTGTGATTCGCCGGCAAACGACTTTAACAGGTTCTGTTCAGTTTTTGTTCCTTTAAGATTCATAACATTTTGATTTAGATTTTTTGAAAATAATTTCGGCACAAAGATAAATAAAATTTTTTATATTCTGTTTTTTTTTGAAAAAATTTTGGAAAAAAATCTTTTTTTATGCTATTTATAAAAAAAAATGTATATTTGCAGCGAAAATTTTTATTAAAAATTCAAAAAAGATGAATACAAACAGGCGAAATTTTATAAAGTCGGGTGTTTTAGCGGCAAGCGCGCTTGGTATAGGTTCTATGACGGACGTTTTAGCGTCGGGCGTCGACATCACAAATAGGCAATCGGTTCCGCTAAGGTTGTCGTTTCAGGAATCAACCGCTCCGGGAGAAAATCTGAACGAAAAGTTCGATTACATGGAAAAATTGGGTATTGAAGGTTTTGAACCTCACGGCAATAACAGAGCCGGGCATCTTTCCGAGCGTATCAATGAGATACAACAAGCATTGCGTGGACGCAATATCAAAGTAAACGTCATTTGCGCCGGTTTTCAGGGCTGGCTTATTGCCGAAGACGAAGCCGAACGCAGACGATGTATCGAAACAACAAAAGAGTTGATGACAGCCGGAGCTGAATTAGGCTCCACCGGAATGATACTGGTGCCGGAGTTCAACCGCCAGAAACCATCGTTGCCGATGCCGCAGTCGCGCGAAGTACTGATAGAACATCTCAAAGAGATAGGCGAATTTGCATCAAAGCTCAACCAGTGGCTCGTACTCGAGCCGCTCAGACGCAACGAAGCATGGTATTTACGGCTTGTTGCCGATGCTGCCGCAATTGCAAGAGATACCGGAAGCGCGGGAGTGGCATGTATGGGCGACTTTTGGCACATGACACTTGAAGAAACGAGCGACTACGCCGCGTTCTTATCGGCAGGCAAGTATCTAAAGCATGTGCACGTTGCAAGCCGTGGACGACGCTCAATGCCGGGTGAAGATGGCGAAGCCGATAACTACATTGACGGATTTAGAGCATTGAAAGAAATGAACTATCAATACTATGTAAGTTTCGAATGTGGAACCAGAGGCGAACGTACTGAAACTGTGCCGGCAGCAGTGAAATTGTTGAGAGAACAATGGGAAATGGCATAATTTAAAGATTCAAAGATTTAAATATTTTAAAATGAGAAAGTTAAGAATGGGAATGGTTGGTGGCGGAAGCGATGCCTTTATAGGCGCAGTCCACAGGCTCGCCGCTTTTATGGACAACCAGTGCGAATTAGTTTGTGGATGTTTTAGTGTTGTGCCTGATATTTCGTTATCGTCAGGGAAATCGTACTTTTTGCCTGAGTCGCGCGTTTACAGGACGTATCAGGAAATGTTTGAGAAAGAGGCGAAATTACCAGCCGATGTAAGGATGGATTTCGTTAGTATTGTGACGCCTAATCACGTGCATTTCGAGCCGGCGATGATGGCTCTTGATGGCGGTTTTCATGTAGTAATTGACAAGCCTATGACTTTTAGTCTCGAAGAGGCAAAACTGCTGAAAGCCAAGGTCGAAGAAACCGGTTTAGTATTGGCTCTTACTCACACGTACAGTGGGTATCCTGCCGTTAAGGACGCCAAGTCGCGCATTGCTCGCGGCGATATTGGTCAGATACGCAAAGTTTACGTTGAATATCCTCAGGGCTGGCTCTCAAAGCGTATCGAGCTCGAAGGCGGCAATAACGCCGGCTGGCGTACCGACCCCAAACGTTCGGGCAAAGCGGGCGCAATGGGCGATATAGGTACGCATGCTTGGCATCTGGCGGAGTACATAACCGGATTGAAAGTGACCGAACTATGCGCCGAACTGAAAGCATTTGTTCCCGGACGTCCTATCGACGATGATGGAGCAGCGTTGCTGCGCTACGAAAATGGCGCAACGGGAGTACTCATGGCGTCGCAAATTGCAGCCGGTGAAGCAAATGGACTGAAAATTCGCGTATACGGCGAAAATGGTGGAATAGAATGGAGACAGATGGACCCTAACATACTGTGGCTGAAATGGAGCGACCGTCCCACCGAAATGATAGACGTGGGCGGCAATGCAAAAATGACGCCCGAAGCGCTTTACAACACGCGAACCCCAGCAGGACATCCAGAAGGATATTTAGAAGCCTTCGCAAATATATACCGCAACTTTGCCAACACCGTGCAGGCAAAGATAGCAGGCATAGAGCCCGACCCGCGTTGCTCCGATTTCCCCAACGTAAACGACGGCTTACGTGGAATGCAATTCATAGAAACAGTTGTGACCGCCGGATACGACGACAATAAAAAATGGGTAAAATGGATAGAATAATTCAAATTCCCTCAAAGGAGGTAACAAATTCATAATTCATAATTCATAATTCATTATGTCAAGACCAGTAACGTTATTTACAGGACAGTGGGCAGACCTTGATTTTGAGGTAGTCTGCCGCAAAGCAAAGGCTATGGGCTACGACGGCTTAGAATTAGCATGTTGGGGCAACCATTTTGAAGTAGATAAAGCCGATGCTGATTATTGCAAATCGCGCCGCGATATTATGGCGAAATATGATTTGCAGTTGTTTGCTGTTTCCAATCATTTGTTGGGACAGTGTGTTTGCGACTTGATAGACGAGCGTCACAAGTCGATTGCGCCCCCTCATGTTTGGGGCGACGGTTCTCCTGAAGGCGTACGACAACGTGCTGCGCAGGAAATGATTAAAACAGTGCAGGCGGCTAACCGTCTGGGCGTTAAAATAGTAAACGGTTTCACCGGAAGTTCGATATGGCATTTATGCTATTCATTCCCGCCCGTAACCGATGAAATGATTGACAATGGTTTCGCAGACTTTGCCAATCGCTGGACGCCTATTTTCGACGAGTGTCAAAAGCTTGGCGTGAAGTTCGCCTTAGAGGTGCATCCCACCGAAATAGCCTTCGATATTGCTTCGGCAGAACGAGCGCTGAAAGCGGTGAACTATCACCCAGCCTTCGGTTTTAACTACGACCCCAGCCATTTCGGCTATCAGGGAGTCGATTATGTAGAGTTCATCTACAAGTTTGCCGACCGCATTTTCCATGTACACATGAAAGATGCCGGATGGAGCCCATATCCGACGCAAGCAGGCGTTTTCGGCGGACATTTATCGTTCGGCGACAGGCGTCGATATTGGGATTTCCGCAGCGTTGGACGCGGTAACATAGAGTTCGATGAAATTATTCGGGCGCTAAACCGCATCAACTACAACGGACCACTTTCAGTTGAATGGGAAGACAGCGGCATGGACCGCGAGCATGGAGCCGCTGAATCGTGCGAATACGTGAAGGGAATAGATTTTAAACCTTCAAACATTGCATTCGATTCGGCGTTCGATAAAGCAAACCAGTAAACAAAAATAATGAAAAAGTCAATCATTTGTATTGTTTGTTGTTCTTTGTTCATGGCAGTAGCAGTAGCGCAAGATAATGTAACTTACGACATTATCAGCGCTACCGGTACTATTGTCGACAAAAATTCAGGTAAAGCATTGCAGATTGGCGACCAAATAAGTTTTCAAACGGAGCTTGAGTTCGGCAGCCTCCATGATAGAGCCGTTCTCTTAGACCCCGCAAAGGCTAAGTTCTTTTTGGAGTTGCCAAAATCAGCCTTTGTCAATTCTCAAATGACAATCGCTTCTAATTTGGCATTAACGCCCGTTAGGGTTCGTTCGGCTCCTATCACAAGCATCAGGGGCGCTTCGGGATTATTTGCCGAGGGAGTGTCGCCAAAATCATTAAAAGAGTATTTCGCGCTCGAAACATATACTGTTATTGGCGAGCGATTTACGCTACCGGTTTCGTTGCGCGACGCTGAACGGTTTGACTTGTTGCTGCGATATGAAATAGATAATAGCGTTGAAGAATACGTCGCAACTGATTTTACCATCGACAAAAACAAATTGAAGACGCAAGGCGCCGGAATTTCCGAATGTTTTGTTATGTTGAAAGAAGGTGGTCAAGCCACGCCAATAACGCAGGTGATGCTTATCTTTGTTGAAAAGGAACAGCTGTTGCGCGAGTTCGATTCGCTGCTAAATGCAATGAACCAACAAAGAAACGAAAAAGACGCAGCAAGAGAAATTCTTCGCCAATACAGCGTTGACGTCTACGGAATAATAGACCGCAATAAATTGGAAGAAACCATCAATGATTTTCTGACTTTAAGATGATGTGATGGCTCTTAGAATTACAGTTTGTTGGTTCGTTGTGGCGTTACTTTGCGTATCATGTCGCGTTGTTCAGAAGGAGCAAAATGACGATGTCATAACGGGGTTCGAAACGTATTACAATCTTGGCGAACAGGCTGAAGAGACGGGTAATTATGAGCTCGCTGTTTCATATTTCGGGGAAGCGATAAAATATTCTGACAGAAATAATATTGCCAAAACCGCGATCGCCTATAATTATTTAGGGCAAATCGCGTTGCAACAGGGCAAATACAACGAGGCTATGGAATATTTTCATAAGGCTCTGAACAATCGAATAGCTCTTAAAGACGCGGAAGGTCAGGCGTCTTCGTATCGCAACATTGGCGCGGCATACCAGATGAGCGGTTATTTTGAACAGGCGCAAAAACAGTACGAAAAAAGCCGCGAACTGTATGAACAGTTGAACAATGAAAAAGGCATTGCCGAATGTTTAATAAATCTTGGAGAACTATGGATTGAACAAAACAAACCGCAACAAGCGCTGGAATATTTTCTCGAAAGTAAAAGCATATTCAGCAACGCGGGCAGTAGCGCACAACTCTGGAAGGTCTACTATAATATCGGCTACAGTTATTATCTGATGAACGGGATAGAGCAGGCGCGCGAATATTATTCTATGATGCTTGAACAGTCGCATTTGCTGTCGTCGCCCTCTTCGCTTTCCGAAACATATCGCTTGATGGGACATTTTTTCGACGATGTCGGACAACGTGATTCAGCAATTTATTATTACAGCAAAGCCATTGAAATAGCCCATCTGAACGGAGTATACGAAGTTTTGTACAATGCGTTGGAAGAGCGTAGCCGGCTTTATGCTATTGACAATCGTTATCGCGACGCATACCACGACCTGATGGCATACGGCTATGCTTATGACGCTGTTCACAATAGCGAGATGGTAAAGGCGTTCACGCAAAAATCAATGCAATATGAATTTGACATGCAGCAGCGCGAGCAGTTGTATCGCAATCGTATTCAGCGAATAGTTATTGTTTGGCTTTCGGTTGCGGCGTTCCTTGTTTGCGTTGTGGGAATGGTCTCGTATCGGGGTTTTGTGCAAAAGAAAAGGGCAAATGCGTTGCTTGAAGAACAGAACGATATGCTGGAACATCAAAAGGCTGAAATTGCCGAAAAAAATGAAGCAATAACCGACAGCATACGCTATGCAAGCCTGATACAGAAGGCGACGCTGCCTGCAAAAGAGTATTCTGACAAACTGCTTCCCGAGCATTTCATTTATTACAAACCCCGAGATATTGTCAGCGGCGATTTCTACTGGCTAAACCATACGGACGATGAGCATATAATCATTGCTGCCGCCGACTGTACCGGACACGGAGTGCCGGGAGCTATCCTTAGCATGTTGGGGATTTCTACTCTATCAAAAATTGTGGGAAAAATGAAAATGCCAAAGCCCGACCTGATATTGAACGAACTGCGCGACGAAATTATTCGTCTGCTAAATCCGATAGGAAGCGCTGACACGCGACAAGATGGAATGGACATGGCATTAGTGGTTATAAACACTAAAATTAGAGAAATAGAGTATGCCGGAGCATATAATCCGCTTTTTCTGATACGACACGGACAACTGATAGAAAAAAAGGCAAATCGTATGCCGGTAGGACTACACGTAAGTAATAATGAAACGTTTGCAGCAGAACGTTTCTCATATAAATCAAACGATGTAATCTACATGTTTTCTGACGGTTATCCCGACCAGTTCGGAGGAAAAAAAGGGGGAAAGTTCAAAACAAAAAATTTTAAAAATCTATTGCTTGAAATCAGCCACTATTCAATGGAAGAACAGGCTCGAATGCTTGATAATATCCATTTGGAATGGCGTGGAACACAGCCGCAAATAGATGATATATTGGTTATGGGGATTAAATTGCCGTAAGAACAAAAAAAAATATGAAATTAATAAAATACATAATACTATTGAGTTTTTTGTTGCTGCCTGCAACCCGCATACATGCCCAGATACAGGTAGCGCCCGACAGATACAGGATTGAATTTACCGACAAAAATCATAATCCGTATTCTATCTGTCAGCCTGAGATGTTCCTTTCGGAACGGGCATTGCAGCGTAGAGCGCGACAAGGTATTGAGCTCGCGGAAGCCGATTTGCCGGTGAGCTATTTCTATATCGACAGCCTGAAACGAATGGGATTTGAGGTATTGAATACTTCTAAATGGTTCAATTCGGCAACCATACGTTCTTTGCCCGAAGAGGTAGAGAAACTTAAAAGAGTCGATTTCGTTAAACATACGATCCACGTTCAAAGAGAATATGTTCAAGAAATTGAAATAGAGGTTGATGATGATGATGAAGAAGAAATAGATATTGAGACCCTGCTTCGTTTATTTTTTCAGATTGATGATGATGACGATGATGATGAATTTGAGTATCATTACGTTGATGCGCCCTCATATTATGGACGCGCAGCCGCTCAAATAGGCATGTTGAACGGACAGGCGCTGCATGAGCGCGGATTTCGCGGAAAAGGAATGTTTATAGCGGTAATTGACGGCGGTTTCTACAAACTGAACGAACTTTCCGCGTTCGACAGTCTGCGCGAGTCAGGCAGATTACGCGGATTCAAAAATTTTACTACCGATACCGAAAACCCCTTGGGAAGCAACAGCCACGGTACAAACGTTTTATCAATTCTTGCATCCGCTCTACCGGACGAATTGATAGGTTCTGCGCCCGATGCAGAATATATTTTATTGCGCTCGGAAGAAGTAGAGCATGAATATTTAGTTGAAGAAGACAATTGGATTGCCGCAGTAGAACATGCTGATAGCATAGGAGCTGATATGATAAGCTGTTCTTTGGGCTACACTACTTTTGACGATGTCTCTCAAAATCATAATAAAGACGATTTAGACGGGCGTACAGTTCGCACGTCGCGGGCTGCTACGATGGCTGCTGCGCGTGGCATGATTGTATGCGTAAGCGCGGGCAACAGCGGCGATAATCAATGGAGAATAATATCGGTGCCTGCCGACGCCGACAGTATAGTTGCCGTTGGCGCAGTACACCCGAATGGACGGCGAGTATCGTTCAGCTCCATTGGTCCCACTGCCGACAACCGCATAAAACCCGACCTGATGGCTATTGGCGCAAGAACGTCATATCAAAATTCAATGGGAAATATAGTACCCGGAAATGGAACTTCATACTCAGCGCCATTGATTACAGGATTAATAGCATGCCTCTGGCAGGCTTTTCCCGAAAAAACAAACATGGAAATAATTGATATGGTGAAACGCACAGCAAGCCATTTTAACGACCCCAATCAAATGTATGGGTATGGGATTCCTGATTTTTCGAAGATAATTCAGGAATGAAAATTCCTGAACCGGAGTAACATATTCCGTCCCTAAAGGGATTACAACGCAATATTCAACTACAGCCATATATTGATGCTATATGGCTCAATGTAAAAATCATTTTTTTTTACAAGTTCAAATAAAATTTGGGTTTTTTATTATAAATAAATGTTATCTTTGCAAAAATTTTTGACAATAAAAATCATTAGAAAATGCTTGAACTGTTTATAAATTGGAATGTAAACCCTGATGCGTTCAGTATCGGGTCATTAACCATTCGTTGGTATGGAATACTTTACGCCGGCGCGTTTCTTGCAAGTTACTACGCCTTCAAGGAACTGTTGAAAAACGACAAACTGCCCGACGATTTCGCAGAATACGCCTTGACCTACATGGTTCTGGGAACAATAATCGGAGCAAGGCTTGGCGACTGTTTTTTCTACAACCATGAATATTATCTGCAAAACCCGCTACATATCTTTGCTACCTGGCGTGGCGGACTGTCAAGCCACGGTGGCGCAATAGGGATATTGACCGCATTATTTTTACTGGGGCGCAAAATCAAAAAGCCGTATATATGGGTATTAGACCGCGTAGTGATTGTTATTGGCGTGGCAGGATTCTTTATTCGCATGGGAAACCTGATGAACTCCGAAATTTACGGACATGCCACTACATTACCCTGGGGCTTCATATTCGAACGAAACGGAGAAACAATAGCAAAACACCCAACGCAAATATACGAAGCGTTGTATTATGCGCTGACATACATTGTCTTGCGATTTGTTTACCGAAAAAGCGACAACCGTCCGAAACCGTTCCTGATATTCGGAATGTTCCTGATAATAGTGTTCGGATTTCGTTTCTGCATCGAATTTATAAAAAACTTGCATGATTCTTTGCTTGAAGATAAAATATTGTCAGCAACTGGAATGAACATGGGGCAGTTTTTGAGCGTGCCGTTTATTATTTTAGGGGTTATAATGCTAATTATAAGCACGAAGCAAGTGCAACCCGCTACCGTGACCGATAAACCGACACATGCTCACCATCCGAAACATAAACCAAAACCTGCTGATAAACAAACAAATACAAATCAGCAACGTAAAAAGAAGCAGAAAAAGAATAAGTAGCCGTCAAAAAATAAATGTCGTTACTCAATTACGTACACCTCAACATCGTGAGCCAGATTAAAATTCCCGCTTACTATCACCTGTTCGCCGGCTTCTAGCTGCTCTTCTATTGTAAATTCGCGACTGTTTTCCAATCCTGTTCGTATGTAACGCCATTGCGAACGTCCGTTGGCATACACGAACAGCACCTGACGGTCGGAGCGCATCACTACCGCCTGCTTGGGCACTACTAACTTGTCGGGAACTGCCTGTTGCACCAATACGCGCACGTTCATACCTTCGTACAACGCGCCCTGAACATTATTAACCACTGCCTTTGCCTGAATCATACCATTGCGGTCTACCACCGGATTCATACTGCTCAACGTTCCTTTTATTTGCGTTCCCGGATATGCAAACGGTTCAATCAACACTTCGTGGCTGGCTTTCAACAGCTCTATTTCGATTTCGAGTATCGAAAATTCGACGTCGAAACGGTTATTTCCGATGATAGTACAAAACGGCTCGGAAGTAGACGCTAAATTGTGTTCCTTAGAGGTGATGTTGGCTACTACGCCTGCTATTGGGCTTCGCAAAACGGCATGTTGCAAATTGTGGCGAGCCTGTGCCAAATTGACGCGAGCCGTTAGCAGCTGCGATTCGGAATACCCCCTTTGCAAAATGTCCTTTGGCATAGTGGCGCTATCTTCCAATGTATAGCCGCGCAGAAGCAGAAAATCGGTCAAGTTGGATATTGCTGTTTGAACGGCTGCTTCGGCTGTAACTACCCGATTTTTTAACTCAAAATCGTCAATGCGCGCAATCTCTTCTCCTGCAGCAACATACTGACCATTGCGCACATAGATGAACGTGATTAGTTCCGAACTGCGAAAACGAAGGTCTGTTTTGCTGACTGCCACCAACCTGCCATTGCTGCGCAACTCGTGCATAAAGACGCCGCGCTCTACGGTTACTACTGTCACTTGCGGAAGCTCCTCCTGCTGCCTTTCCGATTCATCACCGTCATCGCTAAATTGGCTACTGCCGCCGCCGCCGCAAGCAAAAAGCCCAAAAAACATTACCACTGTAAGAAGATTTTTCATGATTATTTTTTTAAAACGCAAAGATAGATGAAATTTTCGAGAATTCCAAGCGCGTTAAATAAAATTTTAACGGCTATAGTACTTTTTTTTAAAACAAAAAAAAAATTAGTGTTAAGTTAATGATAAAATAGCGTAAATATTTGAAGCGATGTCCCGTTAGGGACAAAATATCGGTAGAAAAGGCAGAACAATCCGCTCTGCGACTACCCTTTGGGGACGGAATATGGATTGAAAAA
>Ga0099364_10009743_pt1 | contig 13303 bp, 7 predicted proteins | sample TergutTh196P3_FD_73070 | JGI IMG/M metagenome (GOLD analysis project Ga0099364, IMG submission 73070) | Microcerotermes parvus P3 segment gut microbial communities from Pointe-Noire, Republic of the Congo - Th196 P3 | ecosystem: Host-associated > Arthropoda: Insects > Digestive system > Gut ...
CAGGATTGAGCCGCCGATCCCCACGATGATGGAAAATTGGATGGTGTTGGGCAGGGCAAACTCCATAAAAATCGGGTCGTCGGTCAGGATGGAAACATAGTTGTCCAGCCCGACGATATTGGGGGTCTCAATCGTGTTAAAATCAGTAAACGACAGGCCGATGGCCACGAGGATGGGAATGATGATGAAGATGGCGAACAGCAGAATAAACGGCGCTTGCAGCAGGAATACGGAATGCCTGTCTAAAAACGGCTTCACCCGCCGCAGAGGGTTTTCAGGGCGATCCACCGCTCGCGCCCCCCTTTCGTTCGGCCATGATCTTGTCAATCAGATGCACGTTATACTCCTTCAGCCGGTTCCCGTGCCGGTCGAGATAGCCAAACTCAATCAGCTTGCGGCGCATTTCGCGGTTGGCCGCAAGCAGGGCGTCGTCAATGCGCGGCTGGAAGCTCACGCCTTTCGTCACGATGTCAATCCAGGCGTTGCTGACCTCGCGTTCCAGAATATAACTCGCCGGGTGGCGCAGGGCTTCCTTCTGCCACTGCCATTGCTCCAAAATCATCTCCTTATGCTTTAAGGGATAGGCCATCTGTGAAAACGCCTTATGGTTTCCGGTGTTCCAAATATAGTCCGGCCCGTATTTCATTTGCAGAGACTGCGCGTATTTGAGCTGTGTTTCGGAGGATAGCCACCATTGGATAAAGGCGTAGGCTTCATCCGGCCTATTCGAGTTGTTAAATATTATCGCGCATGTCGTATCCGCCGAATAGTAACGCCGGATCGCGCCGTCCTCTCCCACTGTGCCGGGGACAAGGGCAATATCCCACCGGCCGGCCAGCTCCGGCGCCGCCAGCTGTAATTGCAGATAGGTGGAAAAATTGCTGATTCCAATCGGAACCGAGCCGGAACGGAACGCATTGAAGAAGTTGGGGACATTTTGGACAAGCCCGTAGGTGAGATACAGGCCGGTCATTTCGCGCAGTCCGCGCAGGGTGGCCGGTTCGTTGAAATTGGCGGTAAGCCCGTCCGGCGCGTAATAATTGCCGCCGTTCTGAAAGATAAACATACCGGTCGCCTCGAAGGACTTGTACCCGACATTGTTTGCCAGCGGGTGATTGAAGTTCATCGAGCTGCGCAGCAGCGTCGGCATCATGCGCTTGACGTCGTCCCAGGTATCCGGCACATCCAATCCCAGAGAATCCAATATATCCCTGCGGTAAAACAGGACATAGAACTCCTGCGTCTCGCTCGCGCCGTATAGGCCGTCCTCATACGCCATCGGCGACAGGGATTCAAGGTTGTATTCCTCGCCGTACCAATCCAGAAAGCCGTCAAATTCCAGCAGATTTTTCGCCATGCCGCGCATAGCGAACTCCGCCGGGCGGTAATAGGATAAGCCGAGGGCGACATCGGGGTTGTTGCCGGTGGAATTGGCCAGTGTGATCTTTTTCTCATCGGGCATGATGGAAAATACGACGTCTATCCCCGTTTTCGCCGTGAAATCCTGCGCGGTCAATATTCTCAACGCCTCAACGAATTGCGACGGCCGGCCAAACCAGACCGTCAGCGCGCCGCCGGAGTTCTTGACATCGGCCGATTCATTGACCGCCGGGGAGAATGAATGGAAGAACTGCCTGATGCCTGTCCCAATACCGGCCCAGAACCCGGCTTTGGGAGACGGCAGCTTAACGTCCGCGCCATGCAGATAGAAACGGTCGATGCTCATGTTCTGCTCCGTCAGCTTTTGCAGTACGTTGGCCGCCAACTGCGCGGCGGAGCCAGAGTCGTCGCTGAGTAACGCCGAGCGGTTGGGTATCTCGCGCGGTTCGGAGGCCAGGCGCGACAGATTTTGAACGGCAAGCCGCAAGTCCCCTGCAAAGGACGGCTCCGTTCCCGACAGCTCCTTCAAGTCGTTGTAAACGGTTGCAATCCTGTCCTGCCAATCCGCCAGCTTGTCTAAAATATCGGGCATATATTGCAGGATGTCCCATGTCCGGTTGACGTCGATCTTCGCGGTGTCGTCGGAGTTACTGCCCTTGATTTTCCGCATGACGACGCCGGTATCATTGATTTCGCCGATGACCCGCAGCAGCTCCGCGACCGCCGCGTCCAGCGGCCCCGCGGTCACTTTGAAGGCGATGGTATGGACGCCCTGAGTCAGGTATATCTGCCTGTTGAGGGTTTTGTTCTGGTACTTGTTCATTCCGGTATGGGTAAACGGCACATCCCGCATCTCCGCGAACGGCACGGCGCCGTCTGTCTCAACGGTCCGGTATACCGCGCCGCCCGCCTTCAACGGCTGACAGTATTTCACCGTAAGGGAGTACCAGCCGTCAGCGGGGACGTCCGCTTCGTAAAGCAGCTTTTGCCCGGCCGTTTTGAAGGATTTGTCGTCAATCGCGTTAATCAGCTTGACATAAGGGTTTTGCGGGACGACACTTGTGTTGCTTATGTTGCGCCCCCGTATATAGGAATCGGACTTGAGCCGGTAATGTTCGCCTTCAACCGTGACCATGCCGCCGTATTCGGGCATATCCGCGTATTTTGCGCGGTATTCAGCATAAGAAAGTTCCCGCGCCGGTTGTATGACGCGTACTGACAGCAGGGTGATATCCTGATTTTGCGGAATCAAAGAGATTTCATTTTCTCCCTCGGCCAACGGGAATAAGACGGGCTCCCGCGACAGGCGCCCGTAATCCTCCAGCCATGCGGAGGAAGCCGCCGTTAGCCTATGTTGCTCCGGGACGATTTCGCCGCCGTAACGGTCGGTCATCATCTCACCCGGAGCATCGGCCCACAAAAACGGAAGGGAACAGACGACGCTGAACCCGTTTGCCGTTACGACAGCCGTGTTTTCAAACAGGCTCATTTCGTCAGAGCTGTACTCCAGCAGGATATGGTATCCGCCGTCCGCGGGCAGGGTGACGGTTAGCGTACAGCCAAGCCCCGCGGCGGCAGGCAAAGCGTTAAAGCTCTGCTCATATACGACGCTCCGCGGATCAAACGCAAGCCATTGGGTGGCCGCCTCTTCATCATTCAGCCGATAGGCGCGGGCCGGCTTCAGCAACGCGGCGTTCGCGGACGCCCCGCCGGAGAAAAAGCAACCGGGAAGGGACAGCGGCAGAATCGCCGCCATCAGCACGGCAAGCGCTTTAACGGTTGTTTTCATATCCCTGCCGCTCCCTTCCCGATTGTTTTCACTATAATTATATGCCGTTTCTCCGTGAAAAGCTATGGTTCAGCATTAGCCGCCAATCTTCGCGTTAAAGTCTTCCCGCGCTTTCTGGTAGCCTTCGTTGACGATTACATCAAGCTGCGCCGCAATATCCGCCGCGTTTGCGTTGCCTTGACGGACGTCGTCCAGCATCCCCCATACGCCGAGGTCGTCCCAATACTCGTTGAAGTTGGGCAGGAACTTGTTCAGATCGCCGCGCACGGCATTGGAGGTGCTTCTGTACAGAGCCAGCCGTCCTTCCGTCAGGTGCGGGTTCTGCTCAAATTTTGCGATAACCTCAGGGTGCTGTGTGCAGGGGATATACCAGGTTTTCAGGTTGGTGGTGGTGCCTGTCTGCACTTCCCCGTCGCGGCGCGCTTCAAAGATGGCCAGACGCTCCAGGTTTCCGGCCACACCGTAGGTCAGCCATTTCAGGAGCTCAAACGCCGCCGCCTTATCCTTCGCGGTGCTGGTTATATAGGCGCAGTCCACGTGGATGGGCGTCTTGACCGGCTCATTGGCGTTCTGGCGCGGGTACGGCCAGTAATCCCATTCGATTTTACACTCGCTACGCATCCAGTTATCGTTCCATGTGGCGTTGGTGCAAAGCAGGGCCGTGCCGTTTTTGAACATATAGTGGCCGTCGTCCTTGCCGTCCTCGCCGAACTTAGCGACATAATCGCTGTCAAGCGAGGTGCTCCAGTTCTCGTCCTTAGGCCATCTCATCGCCCACGCGTTCAAACCGGGAACGGCGTTGAATTCGGCGTACTTGTTCATCGCCGGCACCCATTGACCGGTGAAGTCAAAGCGTTGATTGACAGAGTCGTATGCAGTGGCAAAGAATCCGTCTTTTTGCGCCGAGTAGGTTACGTCCCAATCCTCCAATACCGCCGCGCCCACGGTTGTTGAGGATATTGCTTTTCTCATGAACTCCTCGAACTCGGCTACCGTCCAGTCATAGCTGGGCTTATCCAGGTTGAGTTCGTCGATCATGGTCAGATTGACCGTGATTCCCATCGCGTTCATTTGGCAGGGGAAGGCATATAGCTTTCCGCCGTAAGTATAGGGATCGGTCATGCCCGGCGGGACATAGGAGGCTTCGGGGTCGTTTTCAAAGAACTCGTTCAACGGCATGACATATCCGCTGGCGACCTGCGGCGCGAACGCGTTCCAGTCCAGCCACACCACATCGGGCATATCATTGGCCGCCGCGCGTTCGGTCAGGAACTCGTTGAACGCGCCCCAATAGCTGCCGGCGAACGGCACGTCCACGACGGTGATGTTGGGGTACTTTGCGCGGAAAGCATCCAGTACAGGGACAATCTCGTCTGTCTCGCCTTCGGGATACGCGATGGAGATTTTGCCTTCGGTCTCATAGGGGTCTGAAGCGCCGGGGGCCTCGGAGCTGTCTGGAGTGGTATCTCCGGGGGTTGAACCTCCGGGGGTGGTGTCTCCGGGGGTGTTGCCGCCGGGCGTAACGTTTGGGGCGGGCGAAGCGTTGCAGCCTGCCAGCAGGGACAGCAGGAGCAGGGCGGCGATGAGCAGGGAAGCAAGTTTGCGAGTCATGTTCTTTTCCTCCTTAAAATTTGAGAGTTTGCTTTCGGGGCTGTGCTTTTCCGGTTAAGTGCTTAATATAATATGCTTCTGTCCCTCCTTTCCCTGTTCAAGGCGTATCCGGTGCCGCTTGCCTTTGTGGTCTATACAGAAACGCATTCCGCGAATCCAGCCCGGGAGCTTTGGATCACATCGCAGTCCGTTCTCATCCGCCCACAGTCCGGCGAAGCCAAACACCAGCGCCTGCCATGTAATGCCGAACGCGGCGGTGTGGAGCCCTTCCCGCGCGGTGTTTTGCATGACATTTTTCAAGTCCAGGAAGCAGCTCTTGCGGAAATAGTCCTCCGCCTTGTCCTCCAGCCCCAGCCGCGCCGCTATCAGCGCGTGTGTGCCAAAGCTGAGGGTGGAATCATGCAGTGTTTTGGGTTCGTAATAGTCCCACGCCGCCTTTTTCTGTTCGCTTGTGTACTCGTCCGGGAACAACGCCATCAGCATCAGCACGTCGGCCTGTTTGAGCACCTGATACCGCTGGAGCCTGTCAAAGCTGACCATATGGTACAGCGGGACGTCGCCGTTTTTATGCGCCGCCGGGTCGACCGGCTCCAGCAAATGAAAGGTATCGTCCTGATGATACAGTTTCGTTTCATCGTCGTAACGCACGACGACTTTTTGCAGGATGTCCCTCCAGCGTTCCCGTTCTTCACGGTCATACCCGGTTTTTTCACGCAAAGCGTTCCATTCCTCCGGGTATTCCTTTTCCATGCGCTCAACGGCGCCGGCGGCCAGCTCCAGATTGCGGGCGGCCATTTTGACCGTGAAGTAATTGTTGTTCGTCACGCCGCAGTATTCGTCCGGGCCTTTGACAAACAGCAGGTTATACCGGTCCTCCGCCGCGTCGTATGTAAAACGGCCAGTCCAGTACCGGGCTGTTTGGATGTACACCTCGGCGGCGTAATGGACGAAAAAGTCCTCATCTCCGGTGACTTCAACGTACCGGCCGAAGGCGTATGCGACGTCGGCGGTGATATGGATCTCACAGCAGCCGGTGTCCCAGGTTTCGCACTGTTCAAAGCCCGTGTCCGAGGCCATCCAGGAGTAACGCGCGCCGGAAAGGGAAAAGCGTTTCGCGCTCTCGACGGCATCCGGCAGTGTACTGTATCGGTAAAGGAGTAAATTTTTAGCCGTCTCCGGGTCTGTATGCAAATAGAACGGAAGCATAAATATCTCGGTGTCCCAAAAATAACAGCCCTTATACCGTCCGTGGGACAGCCCGCGCGCCCCGATGCCGGCAAACGGATCGTTGCGGGGAGCGGTCTGGATGAGCTGGAAAAGGTTATAGCGAACCGCCCCCTGTAATTCATCGTCTGCGTCCAGCTCAATGTCGGAGGTTTTCCATATAGCGTCCCAGGCGGCGCGGTTTTCAGAAAGCAGAGCGTCAAACCCAGCGGCGGCGGCTTCGTCCGCTTCGCGCTTTGCGCGGGTATGACTGTCTCCGCCGTCCCGGAAGCTGTATATCGCAACGATTTTATCCCACAACAGGGACCGGCCCCGTTCTCCTTCTGTACTTCCCTCAAGCACCCTGTACTCCGCCGTAATTCCGCGGCTGGAATACACGGTTTCCATATACAAACCGCTGTCATGAGCTTCGGGCTTCTTCCAGATTTGAACCGTTTCGGTGTTTTTACTGAGTTGGTTATCAGAAATCGGCAAGTTTTCCACCGCGCCGTCAATTCCGGTTTCGATTGTAACCACGCCGTTATGGTTGATAGGCGTCACCTCAAACCGAAGCGCCGCGATATGACGGCGTGCCATGCTGAGGAAACGGGTGGTAACGATACGCGTCTTATTCCCCCTGGCATCCTCAACAATGCAGTCCCACCGCAACGAGCCGTCCCGCATGTCCAGGCTCTGCCTGAAATCAGTTTTGGGCAGCAGAGCCGCGTCCATGCCATTGATGAGCACATGTGACGATGTGACGTCCGGCTGGTTGACCATGTCGGTGATGCCGTTTCGGATATACTCGTAGAACCCGGCGAGAAAGGTCGAGCGCGAATAGGTATTTTCTTTGCGATCCTCGGGCGCGAAGCCGCGCATCCCCATATAGCCGTTTGCCTGACTGAATAGGCTCTCGCGGTAGTCCTTCGTTTCGGTAGAGCCGTCGCTGGTCTCAATCCGCCAGCGGCTTATCGTTAATTCCACCCGTGTACGCCTCCCTTCCCGAAAGCGCAGTCAATGGCGTAGGCCAAGAACCCGGCGCAGGTTGCAAACGCATCCCCAGTGCGGCTTTCGCCCGTTCTTTCGTCCACGCTCTCACAGGCGATGCCATTGTCCATATCGCAGAGCAGCAAATGCTTGCGCGCCGTTTCGGCACTGCCGCTCAGCAAACTGTTGGCGATGCTCAGCACCCACGGATGCGGCGCGTGCGGGCAGCCGATTTCGGCGATTGGGCAGTCCGCGAACGAGTACGGATACGCGGGGTCGCGGATGACGGCGACCGTATTGAGCCAAATTTCGTCGTCCATAGAGCAAAATCCGTAATGAGGAAGCAGGAGCAGACTGCCCGGAGGCTCGTCGTAGACATCCCAGTTTCCCTCTAAATCCACCGACCAGGCATAAAAACGCTTTCCGTCTTTTTCCTTTACGCAATGGGCGGCCATCGCTTCTTTGACGCGCCGCGCTTCATCGTACAGTTCCGGCCGGTCATACAGCTCCGATACATCCAGAAGCATCCGCCACACGAGGACATTGTTGTAGGTGATATATGGATAGACGCGCATATCGTCGGTGGGCTGGAGGAAGGTCTCGTAGAGACTGACATCCGCGTGTTTTTTGAGTCTCAGAATCCTGAGTATACGCTCAACGCCGGAGAGGGTATACGGCTCTGTCAGTATAGTCCGGTCGCCGGTTGCCCGCGCGTACCGGGTAAGCGCGAGAATGGGCGCGCAAAGCTCGTCAAGCTCGAAGCCCGGCTCCAGCACGGCGCCGTCGATATACCGGCTGTGGACGCCCACGTTTTTGATCTGCCGCGTGAACACATAGGTCAGCATTTCCCGCGCAAAATCCGCGTCCGCCATCAGGATGGCCGGAAAGCTCCAAAGCAAGCTGTCCCTGTCCCAATAGGCGGCGCTGACGTAATACCGCGGACTGCGGGATGTGACCAGCGCAAACTCCTCGGTATCCATCGTCAGCCCGGAGCCGAAAAAGAACGAGAAGAACATATTGCGGTTGAGCAGGGTGTCCAATCTATCGTCGCCTGTGTTCCGCCGCCGTTCCGCCAGCCAGAGACGGGTCTTTTCGTGTTCCGCCGCGTATCCCTGACGAAGCATTTCCTTTGCCGAGGTGGCGGCGGCCACTTCCTCATATCCAATCCCGAACCAAAACACCTCAGCATCGGTCTGTCCCGGCGCAAGCGCGATTTCCTTGCGGAAAGCGTAACAGACATCGCCGTTTTGCTGTTGGCCGTATGAATACCGGACGGGTTCGGTAACGATTGGCGCAAAGGCGAACAGCGGCACACCGACGCGCATATCGAATACGACGCTGTGATTCCACCCGCTGTTATAGGCGTGCTTCACACCCTCCACCGGCTTGCTCTCGTTGATTGAATGAAGCGTTTGCGCCCAACAGCCTTCTATGCCGAAGCGGACGCCGGGATGTTCGCCGCCCTTGTTCTCCACCGAAATCCTGCACCCGAAACCGCGCTCGCCGAGCGGAGCCAGCCATGTGCCGGCGATACACAAATCCTCTGTGCGGGAGGTAAAGGAAGGAATCCAATACTGCTCCAGAGACCAAGTGATATCTTCCAGCGCCCGCTTTTCGCCGTTGATCTCGATGAACGGGCGCAGTAAAGGCAGTTCCGCGCTGCCGCGGAGTTCCAGCATACCCTTGCAGCCCATGTGCAGAAAACTGATTCCTTCCAGCCCGCCGTCCGATTCCCGTATGGTCGGAAGCGACACATACTCGTTGCCCGTTACCTGGTAGTTCATTCCTTTGCCTCCCAATCCATCTTTGTAAGGGACTGTGTCCGCGAAAAGACAGGGATACTGTCCAGCCCGCATTCCATGCGGTGTTCCTCGCCGCCCTGTACCGGCTTGCCCGTCCAAAAATCGTACCACTCGCCACCCGGCAGATAGACCGTCCGACCCTTCGCACCCTCGGCAACAATGGGAGCAACCAGCAAATCACGCCCCAGCATATACTCGTCTTCGATGTGTATCACCTTGCGGTCGGTAGGGAAATCGTATATCAAGTGCGCCATCATCGGGCGGGCCGTTTCGGCGCAGTGCCGCGCTTCCTGCCAGAGGTACGGCAGCATCCGCATCCGCAGTTTGGCAAACTTGCGGTAGAGGAGGATAATACGGCCGTCGCGGTTGGCGACCGCCATATTCCACGGGCTGCGGTCGTTGTTCCAGTGCTGGCGTTCGGTCATGGTATACTGCCCATAGCGCGGTTCGGAGTGAAACTGCATGATGGGCGAGAACGCCGCGAACGCGGCGGAGCGCAGATAGAGCTCCGTAGTGGGGAAATCCCCCGCGAAACCGCCCAAATCAAAGCTCCAGAAGGGGACGCCGGACAAGCCGAGAGACAGTCCCGCCGTGAGCTGTCCGCGCAGGTCGGCAAAGGCGGACACCTGATCGCCGGCCCAATGGATGGGGAAACGCTGTGCCCCGGAGTATCCGGCGCGGCTGAATGTGACGCCGTTGCCGGTTCCCGCCGCAGCGTCCAAAAAGCGGTTATAAGCGCCGATATAGAGGTTGGGATAGTCATTGTGCGCTTCCGCGGCCGTCCTGCCGTCATGCAGCCGGGAATCACGGTCAAAGAGGAACTCCCCGCCGTCCGTTTTGAATCCCGCGACGCCCAGCTCCTCTATGAGATAACGGCGCTTTTCAAACCACCACGTGCAGGTTTCCGGGTTTGTAAAGTCCGGCATCATGGAGCCGCCAAACCACATTTCGGGTATCCGGTATGGTTCCCCGTTTGGCCGCATAACGCATAGTTTATGTTCTTCCGCGTAGTGAATATCGGCTTCCAGCTGGGCGCGGCTGCGCCCGGCATCGTCCTTCACGACCGGGATTTGCCAGAGCACCAGCTTTACGCCGTTTTGCCCCAGCAGGTCCGTGAACCCTTTCGGATCAGGCCATTTCCCGTCCGACGGGAAGGTAAAATCATCATACTGGAACGCGCCCCCGTCGGTTTTAGGGGTATACTGCGCGTCGTTCCATATATAGAAGGTTTCCTCGTCGCTCCACGCTTCGAGGACCATCACGGTGGCCGGGATGTCCAGCTCGTTCATACGCTCGATCTGCTCGGCCGCTTCTTTTTGCGTGTTCCAGCCGTTTGACGACATCCACGGCCCGAATGCCCAGCGCGGCGGAAGCGCGGGCGCTCCCGTCAGCTCCGTATATTTACGCAGCAGCTCGGGCGGGGTTCCTGTGAACAGCTCCGCGGAGAAGAGCCGTCCGCTGGGCGGGCAATCGGTCAGGATGCGTATATCGATCCAGCCATCGGGCAGAACCTCCGTGAAAAACCGCGCCTTCCACGTGCCGCGCAGAAAGAAGCCCGCGCCGCTGTCGGTAAAGAAGAAAGGGATCGGCAGATACGTCTTTTCCTGTTGATTTGCGAATTGCTCAACGACATAGGATAAGGGAGACAGACCCGCTTGGTTGACGCGGTCGAACTTCTCGCCGAATCCATACAGCGCCTCGCCCCTGACCGCTAAGCGCAGTTCCGCCTGACAGGCTTTGCCGTGCCGGTCGAGCCATATCCGGGAGGCGGGATACAGCCGGGAGAGTTCATGGCCCTGTCCGTCAAACAAAACCGGGGATCCATCGCCGTCAGCGCCGGAGTCCTGTTCCTGCCCAGCTTTATCGCGTAAGTTGGCAAATAAAGACGTTTCCGATCTCCCGCTGTCTGTGCGCCATTGCGCCATAAGGCTGGCCTGAGACACGCTTTCAACGCTGAACGTCTCCGTCCGGCTGCCGTCAGCCGCGATAAAGGCGTATTCCAAACGGCAAGGGGTATCCGGCAGTGTCACAGAGAAGGCATAGTACGTCCAGTCCTTGTTGTCCCATGCGAACAGCCCTTCCCTGTCCGGCTGCGCCTCACCGCCGAACGCATAGGAGAGGCGTACCGGGGAAGCGGGATTTAAGACCCGGCAGCCGAGCGCTGCCGGCTTTCCGGCTTCCGGGAAATAAGGCGTGCGCTCGAAACCGCTCTCAATGTGCGGGAACAGTCCGCCGGGATAGTGTTGGATGGCTGGCATAAGACTCACCGCGCTTTTCTATATTTTTCTGACGGAATCTCGTTCTATTACAGAAATGGGAATGGTGACTTCGCGTTTTGAGATTTTTGAATCGTTCGCGGCGGCAATCACGATCTCGGCAGCCACTTTTCCTTTTTCAAAAATATCTTGATGTACCGTCGTCAGCGAGGGGTTGCATATACTGGCCGTGTAGATGTCGTCAAACCCGATCAAAGAGATGTCGTCCGGAACCCGCAGGCCTGCTTGCTGGAAACCCTTTAGCACGCCGAGCGCAATAATATCCGCGGAAGCGAATACGGCGGTAACGCCTAACCCCGGCCGGACGATCGCGTCTACCGCCGCAACGCCAAATTGATAGCTCACATCGCCATGATAAACCAACGCTTCCTCAAAGGCGATATCCGACTCTTTCAGGGCGTCTTTATAGCCTTGCAGACGCATTTGATTGACTCCGGTTTCTTCCACAGCGCCGGTTACATGCGCAATCCGCGTATGCCCGTGTTCAATGAGGTATCGCGTCGCCATATACCCGCCATGACGGTCGTTGATGCGAACGCTGTGAAAAAAATGGTCGGTATCGTAGCAGTCCACCAATACGGTGGGAATTTTTGATTTTTTATACTCTTCCAAATCTGTCGAGGGAAAAATCCCCAAAATGATGATTCCGTCCAGAGAGCGGCTTTTGGCGATCTCCACATAGCTCTGATCCACATCCGTGCCGGAAACCAGCAAATGATAGCCGTTGATCCGGGCCGTATACTCAACCGAGCTGAGAAAATCCCCATAAAACGGGTTGCTGAACATAAACGCTTTACCCGGCTCAGTCTGGGGGATCAGAACGCCTATCATATTAGAGCGCCACTTGCCGATAGCGCGAGGGGAACCCAAGGTTCTGGCCGCCTGATTGGGGATATATCCAAGCCTGCTGACAGAACGCATGACCCGCGCAATGGTTTCCGAGCTGATGGATTCTGATTCCTTTGCGTTCATGACATAGGATACGGTAGCCGTCGAAACGCCTGCGTCTTTGGCCACATCTTTAATGGTCGTTCTGGGCATGGCAACCTCTCCTTTTCCGATTAAGCTCATGGTAACACAGCCTTAGCGCATTGTCAACCCTATTGTCTGTAAATGCGTTTACGCCGATTGGCCCCGCGGCTCTCTGTTTTGTGCTGTATGAAATACTCCGCTATCGGAAAATCTGCCAGGGAGTTGATCCATATATGCGCTCCGGGCAGATTCTCCGGTTTTCCTACTCCGATTGGGATCATTCCGGCGGCTATCGCCGCTTGGATTCCCGCTGCCGCGTCCTCAAAAACCACGCATTGCCGGCCAGAGACACCCAGCTTATCCGCGCCCATGATAAAGACTTCCGGGTTTGGTTTTGCCTGATGTACACAGTTCCCGTCTATAATAACGTCAAACACATCTTTGATACCGAGCTTTTCTAATATCAATAAGGCGTTTTTACTTGCGGATCCCAAGGCCAGTTTAATGCCGCGCCTTCTCAGGGAATAAAGACACGATTCCGCTCCGGGCAGCAGGTCTTGTTTGGACAGGGACTGCAGATAGGATACATACAAGCTGTTTTTCTCCTCCGTGAGGCGATGCTTTTCTTGGCTTGAATATCGTACGGAACCGGTCTTAAGCAAAATATCGAGAGAGCGGGAACGGGATACGCCCTTTAACTGTTCGTTATGCGCCCGTGTAAATTCAAGGCCCAAACGGGTTGCCAGCGCTTTCCACGCGAGGAAATGGTATTCCGCGGTATTGACCAGCACACCGTCAAGATCGAAAATGGCGGCGGCTCCATATTTCCCCACACAATCGCCCCTTCTTCGCGTCGATAGCTTTATCGGTTAAGTTAGTATATCACGATTCTTGGCGGTTGTCAACCCTAAAATTTTGGAGGCTGTATTCAAAGGAGGCCGTGGCTGTAAATCTGTTGTCGACGACTTCGGTGGCTCGAATCCGCCTTCCCCTGCCAACAACCACAAAACGATTGCGGCTGAAGGGCTGCGGGCGTTTTCGCTTTGTGCGAAAGGGCAAGCGCCCTCTCCGCTAACAGCCATCCCCCCCACGGCACGTCCCCCGACTCCGCCTCAACGCCCCACGCGGCAACGGCGGTGGCTCTGTCATTTGTCTTATCCTTCCCAAAATAAATACCGCACCCGCCTTGACGGCGGCGCGGCACGTGTGGTATGCTGTGGGGGAGGTGGTCACGATGAACAACGAAGAGAAAATCTTATCCATACTGGAAGATTTGCAGCGCG